>Ga0272440_1000249_pt1 | contig 45517 bp, 36 predicted proteins | sample SSMMMBAug17_FD_192440 | JGI IMG/M metagenome (GOLD analysis project Ga0272440, IMG submission 192440) | Marine sediment archaeal communities from Little Sippewissett salt marsh, Falmouth, MA, United States - SSM-MMB-Aug17 | ecosystem: Environmental > Aquatic > Marine > Wetlands > Sediment ...
AAAATGTGTTCCAGGTCTTTTTGAATTTCTCTGCTGTCTTTTCTAAGATAAGCGCCCATGTCCAGATTTTCTCTGACAGTCATGTATTGAAATATATGCCGCCCTTCAGGCACCTGACTGATTCCCAAGCGAACAATTTTATCCGGGCGAATATTTTCAATAGGTTGATCCATAAACCGAATGCTTCCCTTTCGGCAGGGAACGATTCCTGAAATTGTCATTAAGGTCGTTGTTTTGCCTGCACCATTGGCACCGATCAGCGTTACAATTTCGCCTGATTGAACCTCAAGGTTGATATCATTTAACACAGAAATCCGACCATAACCCGCACATAAACCTTCAACGATAAGCATCATAATCCTCCCCAAGATAAGCCTTGATAACCTTTGGATCGTCTTTGATGCCTTGCGGCGTCCCGCTGGCAATTAATTTTCCATAATCCAGAACGTATATCAGATTGGAGATTGTCATGACCAATTTCATATCATGTTCAATAATTAATACAGATATATGATATTTCTGTTTAATTTTTTGAATCAGAGAAACCAGAGCAAGTGTTTCTTTAGGATTCATACCGGCAGCCGGTTCATCAAGAAGGAGCAAATCTGGTCGTGTTGCCAGGGCACGCGCAATTTCAAGTCGGCGTTGTTCGCCATAAGGTAAATTTTTTGCGCTCATATTGGCACGATGTGTCAGGTTGACTTCTTCAAGAAGTCTATAACTATCCTGAATCACTTTGTTTTCTTCTTTAACAGCACGCTGCGTCCTAAAAATTGCTCCGAATACACCGGTATGTGTTCGGCAATGCTGACCAATCATTAAATTTTCCAAAACAGTCATATTGCTAAACAGACGAATGTTCTGAAAAGTACGTGCCATCCCCAGTTTTGTAATGATATTGGGTTTTTTGCCATTCACACGATATTTTCTGCCAGCGCGTGAATATAAAAAAATATCGCCTAGAGTCGGCCTGTATATACCGGTAATACAGTTGAAAAAAGTCGTCTTTCCTGCCCCATTGGGGCCGATTAATGCGACTGTTTGTTGAGGTTCAACACGAATGTTAATATTATCAAGGGCCTTAAGGCCGCCAAATTGCATTGTCAGCGCATTGACTTCCAGAATTGGATTCATGTTCATTATCCATGACGTTTTGCGAGACGATCAAACATTTGAAGCAAGCCGGCTAAAAGTCCATAGAGAGACTCTGTATCCAGTTGTTCATGTACCATTTGATCAAAAAATATGTTGATATCTGAAGATAAATCGTCTTCAGGTTTCCAATAACTGATCAAAATGGGAATTTTTGGAAATGGGTGAAGAATCAATGCAATATCAGCCTGATTCAGTTCAGAAATATCTGAAGCTTCGGGATCTACCTGACTGCCATTAAAAATATGAATCAGATCTTCGAAAAGATCAGTAAAATTATCGGCAATGCGTTTGAGTTCTTTTTGAAATCGTTGTTCATAAAGCGCAAAGCGCGGTTTTCCATCTTGAAGTTCTCTAAAAGTTACCCATTTTTCAGATATCTTTGCACCTGAGGCTTGAATAATATGCTGTAAAAAAGGGACAACGACCCAGGGATTTACATGGATGTCAGTAGAAAAATTACCTGATGCATCCACACGAAAATCTTTTCCAAATATTTTAAGGGTTAGCCATGGATCTGCGTAAATCCCTTGAATGCGTTTTGCAGCTTCAGCAAGATTGACCCCTGATAATTTTGCGATTAAGCTGTCAATCATATTTTGCATGGACTGCTCGTATGAATTTGCAGTCTGCACATTCTTTTCATATTTAGATAATACTTCCAATGGAATATGGGGGCAAGCTGAAAGTTTTTTTCGTCCTTGATGCACTGCTGCGGCAAAAGCAAGGCATGTTTTTTCATTGCAGTCCTTGCAATTATTCTTTTTTAGTAGCTTAAATATGTCCATTGGGGTGTTTAGCATAATTTAATCCATCTTTTTTTACCGAATAAATGTCTTATTCGCTCTTTTTGTTAAAGATTTAGGAAATCTCTGATAATAAGTTCCTCATTTACTTATGTGCCAGCCCGATGTAGGGGCGAACCTTGTGTTCGCCCTCGAACTAATAACGCTTTCGTTCCTATGTACGATGGGCGAACACAAGGTTCGCCCCTACACGTTCTTGGCACATAAGTAAATGAGGAATTTATTTTTCGAGTATTCCTTAGTAACACCATATCTTCATGGCTAACATTTTGATCAAATTCTCATCTTCAACGCATCAGCTAAAAAATGACCGAATAATATCATTATACGTGACAGCAACCATCAAAGTAATCAAAAATGCAACCCCCACCTGTTGTGCAATTTCCATTGCGCGCATATTAACAGGCCGCCCGGTTATGGCCTCATAACTGAAAAACATCAGGTGGCCGCCATCAAGAACAGGAATGGGTAACAAATTGACCAATGCGAGATTGATACTGATTACCGCAATAAAAATCATCAAGTTTTTCCATCCAGCCCTTGCAGACTGATCTGCCATTTGTGCAATGGCAATGGGGCCGCCAATTGTATCTGTTGATAGGGCGCCTGTTACCAGTTTCCACAGACCCAATACAGTCATTTGAACCATCACACCTGTATGCTTAGAACCTTCAACAACAGACTGAACAAGTCCTAATTCTTTATATTCATAATCAAGCTGCTGAATATTCAAACTGTCCCAAATCAAATCTTTATGTTCTTCAAATACCTCTTTTCCTAGAATTGATTCAAACGCGGAATTTATATCTTGAGATGTAATAAACCATCTGTCTGACAGATTCCCTATTAACTCCAGGACTGTTTCAGAAATATTCATTTTTTTCATGGCATCCAGTGTTTTTTCTGTAATGCGTATCTGAACGCTTGATACTCCAATCATATAGCGGTCAATTGTTTCACCAAAAATATTTTTTTCAGGATATGCTCTGGGTTGAACATTGAAATCAATCAGATCCTTTTCTCGTCTGACAGTAAGCTGCAAGGCCTTGTCCTGACTTTTCGTAATTAATGCCGCCATCTCTTGCCAGGTACGAACAACTTCATTGTTAACAGCGATCACCATATCACCCGATTGAACGCCGGCTTTTTCAGCGGGTGAATTCTGTCCGACACCAATAATTTTTGGTAACTGCATTGGAATGCCCGACAGAAAAGCAATCCAGACAAACAGTATCCATGCCAAAACAACATTAAATATTGGCCCTGCTGCAACAACAATCATTTTTTGCCAGACACTTTTTTTCGAGAAGGAATAGGGTTCGTCAGCAATGTTGACCTCTTCAGTGGGATCTTCACCCACTAATTTTACATATCCCCCTAATGGGATAAGAGAAATTCTGTAATCTGTGCGTCCAAGTGTTTTTCCAATGATTTTAGGGCCAAAACCCAATGAAAATTTTTCAACACCTACTGAAAAAATTCTTGCAAACAGATAATGTCCCAACTCATGAAAAAAAATAAGTAATGACAGTACAACAACCAGAACCAATATGTATGAACTGGTTTGGGTGGCATAATTCAATATAATTTCCATAAACTAATTTTGTCCCCTTTAAATTTGTGATTTGTTTCATGTGAATACCATTTGAAAGATAATTGTCAAGGGAAAAAGACTTTCAAAAAAAATGAATCCGAACCGCTTTTTTTATTCTTTATTTTTTAACAAAACTGTAATATAAAAGCGTTATCGTATTATTTAGGGTTTATTAATTATCAACAATAAGGTCATGCAGACATGATTATCATAATTGACTTTGGCTCACAATACAATCAATTGATTGCACGCCGTGTGAGGGAACAAAAGGTTTATTGTCAAATATTACCACCAGACACACCTTTGGAATCAATTCGTGCATTGTCCCCTGAAGGGATTATTTTATCAGGTGGTCCGGCCAGTATCTATGACAACGGCCCGGGCATTAATCCAGAGATATTGCAAATGAATATCCCTGTAATGGGTATTTGTTATGGCATGCAGTTTATGGTTCATCATCTTGGGGGCGATGTTCGGAAAGCATCAAAGAGAGAATATGGTCATGCCCGATTAACAATTCGGGATCATTCAACAATTTTTCACTCCATACCGGATGAAACATCCTGCTGGATGAGTCATGGAGATCGCATCACTGTTTTGCCTGATGGGTTTCATGTTATGGCAACCACAGACAATTCACCCTATGCCGCAATTATTCATCCTGATCGTCAATGGGTTGGTTTGCAATTTCATCCTGAAGTTGCTCATACGCCAGAGGGCATTAAGATGCTGGGACACTTTTTATTCAATATGTGTCAGTGCAAACCAGATTGGAACATGGATTCGTTTATTCATTCAGAATTAAACAATATTAAAAAAACTGTTGGCAGCCGAAATGTCATTTTGGGATTAAGCGGTGGCGTGGATTCATCTGTAACAGCCTGCTTGATACACAAAGCAGTGGGCAATCAATTAACCTGCATATTTGTTGACAATGGCCTGCTTCGAAAAAATGAAGCCAGTGATCTCAAAAGAATATTTCAAGAAACATTTCAAATGAATCTCTTGTTTGTTGATGCACGTGAACAATTTTTATCTGAACTAAAAAATGTAACAGATCCTGAACAAAAACGTAAAATAATTGGACATTTGTTTATTAAAGTGTTTGAAAATGAGGCTGCCAGAATTAAAAATGTTGATTTTCTCGCACAAGGTACGTTATATCCTGATGTTATTGAATCTAAATCCGCATATGGCGGGCCCAGTGATGTCATAAAATCACATCATAATGTCGGCGGCTTACCTGAAAGAATGAACTTGAAACTGATTGAACCCTTAAAATTTCTTTTTAAGGATGAAGTACGTAATCTTGGTCAAACATTGGGCTTACCAGACCGAATGGTATTCAGACAGCCATTTCCAGGGCCTGGATTGGGTATTCGCATTATTGGCGAAATTACTGAAAAACGATTAAGTATTCTAAGAAATGCGGATGCCATCCTGCTTGAAGAAATCGAACAGGCAGGGTATTATAAAAAATTGTGGCAATCTTTTGTGGTGCTGTTACCTTTAAAGACTGTTGGAATTATGGGAGATCAACGCACCTATGAAAATATTGCCGCTGTTCGGGCGGTTACAAGCATTGATGCCATGACAGCAGATTGGGCAAAGTTACCTCATGATCTATTGGGAAAAATTTCCAATCGGATTATTAACGAGGTACAGGGAATCAATCGTGTTGTTTATGATATCAGTTCAAAACCACCCGCAACCATTGAGTGGGAATAAACTTAATATAAAGGATTTTTGTTATGGATGTTAACAGAAAGATCAGAATTGATGGAGATTATCTTCAGTCATATCAAGATGATTATATGGAAATTCAGGTTGATAAAATGAATCAGAGGGTTACTTTTTTTTCCATTGTATTTATAATATTGATGGGGATTTCACTTACCTTTGGTTTTTTTTACATACGAAATAATGTCACTAAAGTGCCTAAAGAGGTTCAAGCATTATCTCATCAGGTTGTGCAGCGTTTGTCTACTATTTCTGATCGTCACGCAAAGATGGAATCAAGCTTTCAAAGCAAATTATCGCTTTTGGAAAAAGTAACTGAAGCGCTCCGAAAAGATCAGAAAGAAATTCAGGATGCCATTGATAAAATAAACCGCACCAAAGCAGATCAAAATGATGTGGGACGCATACTTGGAAAATCAAGCCAGGAAAATTTCCAGGCGATTGAAGAAGTTCGCTCTCATCTGAATACTTTAAGCAAATCATTTACAGATCAGTTCAATCAATTTTCACTACAATTCAAGACATTTAATCAAGACATTAATGACATTGTTCAAACCAGCATTGAAAAAATTCAAAAAGATGTTCAGAAAAAAATTGACAAAATGTCAGGCAGGTTTCAAGAAATTAATTCTGAAATGAATGCCTTTGCCACGAATGTTAAAACCTTAGATTCGAATATTTTAACATTGAAAACAGAGATAGACTCATTTAGAACAGATATTGATTCATCTAAAAAAGAGGTTGATTCATTCAAGTCAGCAACAAGTTCTTTCAATAAGCGCATTTCCGATGTTTCTGAAACTGTGAATGATCTTTCAACAGACCTGACACGCTTATCCAGGTCATACAAAGATGTGATTGACAGTGATCAATTGGAAGAGCTTCTATCTATTGAACGAAAAAATATCCAAAATAATGCAGACCTTCAAAAAGCGCTTCTCGAAAACCATATGAAGGTATTGGAAGAAAAACTCGATAACCTGAAACAACAGGTTGAACATATTCAAAAGAATTCTGTTCAATCTCGATATATAAATCCAGAAATAAATGCCAATCCTGTTGTCAGAAATCAATTGCCAGTTAAAACGCGAAATAAGGAATTAAAACAAAAAACAAGCAATCAAAATTATGTCAACCCGGTGATAACGAAACCGCCACCGGATCGTATGATTGAAGAAGATCTGCCATAACAATATTATGGATTTAAACATTGAGAACATAAGAGTAAATTACAAATATCATGGCAATCATTGATCAAACAGGCAATAACATCTATCAAATTAAACAAGCGTCTCAACCCCAACTAAAAAGCACCATATTTTTTTTCACGATTACAATTGTTTGTACTTTTGAAATTATTGCAGCTTTCATATATTCAAATATTGATATATCTCCGATTTTGCTCACAGGACTTGTTCGATTGAGCGAATCCATAATTATTTTATATTATATCTTTAAGCAGGAAACTTTTAGGGTCATTGGATTAAGCAAAGGTCAATTTTTATCGGGCTTATATTATGGATGTATTTGGTCACTGTGCTTTGCAGTAATTGTATTTTCGATATTTTTCTTTTTCGGCTATTGTTATCAGATAAACCTTTTTCGTATGGTTCAAATGCCAATACAGGGAAGTGTGTATAATCAAAGTTTATACATTGTAGTTGGGTGTATTATCGGCCCATTTGCTGAAGAACTGGTCTTTCGAGGCGTTATTTATCGTTTTTTTCGACAATGGGGTATAACAATTGCCTGTTGCTTAAGTACGATCATATTTGTTTTACTACATAATCATGCACCGGTCATACCGGTTACACAGATTATCGGCGGTCTCGTTTTTGCATTTTCCTATGAGTCTACGAAAATGCTGGCAACACCATTGACGATCCATATTCTTGGAAATTCGTGTATGGCAATATTGTCATATTTGCCGATAAATTTTTAAAATTTGGTTTGCAGTTTATTAAAGATTGTGTAAAATAGAAATAACTGTGAGGGATTGTCAAATCTATCCCTTGATATTCGAATACAGGGCAGGATTGATTGTTATTGAATCAATCGATGCCAAACTATTGCAAGCATGCAATTGATTAGGAGGATGAAATGAAAACTTATAAAAGAGATGGAGTATTCTTTTTGCTGCCTGAAACTGACCTTGTTGCCAGCCAGATGGAAGAAATTCGAGATTATTTCATGAAGGAGCTGCGAGACAACGCAGATCTTGAACAAGTGACACTTGACGCGACCGGGATTGAAATTGTTGATTCACTTGGCGTAAATCTGATTATTGGGCTTTACAGACATGTATCCACTGAATCAAAAAAATTCAATGTGATCAATGCCGGTGAAAAATTTATGAAAGTCGCTAATTTTTTTAGATTTTCTACTTTGTTCGACATTGAAAAAGCACCTTCAGATGAATGATATCCAAATGATATCGTAATTCATAAAATGCCTTTTAGAGGAATTATATGATACAAAATTCACCATCCATTCTGATTGTGGATGACAATCCATTCAACAGAGAAATGCTGGGTGATATTCTAAAGGCCAATGATTGTCTTGTAGACAAAGCCAATAATGGCAAAGAAGCACTAAATAAGATTTCATCCAATACTTACGCTATCATTATTATGGACATGTTGATGCCAGGACTGGATGGATTTGAAACGACCAGGCAAATTCGAAAAATGGGGCTTAAAATACCAGTCATTGCCCATACTTCCATGAGTATGAAAAAAGACCGCCGCCGATGTATGGAAGCTGGATGTGATGAATTTTTGCCCAAACCAATCAATACTGTTAATTTATTGGCATTGATCAAAAAATTTGCAAAATCAGAAAATCAAACTGATATTCAATCAGCCACGTCCCAACAAAAAATTCAGCATCCAGATGATCGTTCATTTAATGGTTTGCGTGTCTTACTTATAGAGGAAGATCAGGCGATCAGAAACCAATATATTGAAGTGCTTCAGGAAATGGGCTTTACTGTAACCTTTGTTCCCAATGGCAATGAAGCCTTGCACCGACTGGAAAAGAATTCAAAACAATTCGACTTAATTATCAGTAATATGTTTACCTCAGGCATTGATGGCCTGGGTGTCCTCAACACAACCAAGCGTGAATATCCCCACGTACTGGTATTTATTTACGCAGCCAAGTTTGATCCTGAAATCCTGCAATTGATGCTTCAATTGGGCGCAGATGGCATTATTCCCCAATCTGACTTCAATCATTCCATTGGTAAAATTGTCCATGCCGCACTATCTCAATCCACTCATTCAAGAACAAATCAGGCGCAAACCGCATTCCAGGTACGACAATCCCAGGCCAGACTAACACAATATGGATGTTCCAAACCCTGTCAGTTTATTGATATGGCTTTTTCAACACTTCATGATGCCGGTGGCGATATGGCCCAATGCCGATATTTCAATCGAAGTGGCCGGTGTGGTGTGGTGCTGGCAGATGTTTCCGGGCATGATATTCTAAGTTCTTACATCAGTGCTGTTTTTCTGGGGATTCTATCATCTGTCTGGAATGCGCATCAGGAACCCCTTTCATTGCTCAAAATCATCAACAAAGAATTACTGAAAATGGAGGAGGTTAAATACCATGTATGCACCACAGTTCTTTTATGGGATCAAAAAACATCTCATCTGGACATTGCAACTGCTGGAAATCCTGGGGCGCTTTTGCTTACACAAAAAAATGATCAGCTTGAATTTGAACATTTTGAAGGGGGCGGCATTTGTCTCGGCCTTTTAGATCGAGATGATCTTTATATATACCAGCAGGTTAACCTGGTTCAAAATTCACGTTTATTTCTATTTTCTGATGGGATGTCTGGAAGTAAACTGCAATCCACAATAGATCAAAACAAACAGCCTTTTTTGTCAGAGGCGACCTCAAAAAGAGAACTATGCCGACGTCTTTTAGATGCTTACATGGACTCCTGGTCTCAAAATGATGATATGATTCTACTTGCTCTTGAATCAACCAAAAAGGAAGCCGATGAACAAATTCTGTATTCTTTTTATTCAGATTACAAAGAAGTTGATAAGGCATGTAAATGGATTTCCGATCAGATAACGACACACATGCCGGATCTCGATATGGACATGATGATGTTATCCATTCGGGAAGCCTTGTTGAACGCTGTGGAGCATGGAAATAATTATGATAGCAGTGCGCTTGTGGAAGTCAACCTCGAATTTCAATCCTCTGGGCTTCAAGTCGATATTTCAGATCAGGGGGCTGGATTCAATTTAAATAAGAAGCTCATGGACAGCAAAAATGAAAATGGTTTTCAAATTGGCAAGCGCGGATTAAAAATTATTCATGCGTTTGCAGACAAGATTGAGGTTCAAGGGGGAACCATGCGATTATTCTTTAGCTTAGGCTAGCGATGCCATTCTTTTCTTTCTCGATCCATATCACGTTTTTCATCACGTTGGCGTATGGTCTGGCGTTTATCATACTTTTGTTTACCTTTCGCCAATCCAATGGCAAGCTTGACTTTACTCCCTTTAAAATAAAGATTGATCGGAATGAGGGTGAATCCTTTTTCCTGAGTTTTTCCAATTAAACGCTTGATCTCCTGTTTGTGAAGCAATAATTTCCTGGGGCGTTTGGGTTGATGGTTACTGTAATACGCAAAAGGATACTGTGAAATATTCATCTGGTAAATAAAAACTTCACCATTTTTAATTGTCGCGTAAGCATCTTTCAGACTGGCTTTTCCCATGCGCAGGGCTTTAACTTCTGAACCTTTCAATGAGATTCCAGCTTCATACTCATCATAAATAAAATAATCAAAGCGCGCTTTTTTATTTTTTGCAATGATTTTTATATGGGACTTTTGATCAGACATGGTAATTCATCCTTAATAATCTAAATACCTAGATCATCCAAACAGGTCATAAAATCTTCGGCAAAAGCATCTTCAAGTTCCCTTTGCCGCATTTTATCATCATCAGTTTCAGGGGTATTTTCTTTTGTTCCATAAAAAACGTTCCATCCTTTGTTTTTCAGATGGGTAATGATCTGATCCACCTGATCTCTGGTGGCATCGTTTCCAATATTCTTTTCTCCAAGGTAAAATTGCATGAGGATTCTCCTATTAATAAATGTTTAAGTTTTTTAATCTTGATCTGTGCAATTGTAATTGCAAAGATTTTCCAGACCACTCCTTACTGCACTGTCAAACGAGAAAAAATTGCCATAGACCGATTTGCAATATTCACACTGATATCTCCATCACCTGCGGTCTTTCCCTTATCAGAGTTTGGGACACTGATACCAATTCCACCGCTGGATATATCTTCTGGCGCAATGAATTCTTCCTTATGAATGTGAGGATCATCCTCTATCACTTCAAATGGTAAAACTGTAATGGTTATTGTCGCAATTTCAGAATTGTCTTGACCATCATTGGCGATAAAAGTCAAATAGACTGTACCTGTATCATCCTGATTTGGGGAATAGGTTAAATAGGGCGCTTCCCCTAAAATTGTACCATATTGTGGTGTCTGTACAATATGATAACCCCATGTTTCATTGTCTGGATCAGATACTGTCAATGTTATGGCAACAGGTTGATTTTTACCAGTAATTATTGTCTGATCGTGGGCTATTGGTACATCGTTGACTGAGTTTACATTCAGAGTAATTGATGCAATGTCTGATAATTCATATCCATTGCCTACTTGATAATAAAAAATATCCGATCCGATATAATCTGTATCAGGCAAATACTTGATAAAAGGCAATACGCCAGATAACTGACCATGTTCTGGCTGGGATTTAATATAATAGTTTAACGTATCTGTATTGGGATCATTGCCAATAAGGGTTATTGAAATGGCGGTATCTTCTAGAAGTTGAATGCTTTGAGAAATGGCATCGGGTTTTGTGTCTGATGGTTTTTCAACAATGGTGATATGGACAGTGGCATAGGCCGAGCTTTTTGAACCATCGTTGACATAATACGTAAATAGGTCTGTTCCTGAATAACCATTTTGGGGCACATAAATGGCATCAGGTAAATTGCCATCAATAAGGCCATGTAATGGTTGCGATAAAAGAATCCACGACAATGTGTCATTGTCTGAATCACTGGCGGTTAATTCAAAGGATACCGATGTGTCTGAAAGGGTCTCAATTTGTAAATTGTTTGCAATTGGGGCATGATTGGTATGGATAATCATCAGTCGCACTATGGCAGGTTCAGAATCAGCCTGGCCATCATTGACCTGAAAGGCAAACTGATCAAACAAAACATTTTGGCCTGTGGGAGTATATTGAAATGCTGGTCCGATGCCGGATATCTGGCCATGCGCTGGTAAATGTGTAATTGTATAGGAAATTGGATCATTATCAATGTCTGAGCCTTTCAATGTGATTGTCTGGCTCTGATTTGCATACACCACGATGGTCTGATTACTGGCAACAGGTGGGTTGTTTGTTTCCACGCGAATGACATGAATTTCAATTCTAATTGGTGTGGAAATCATCTGGCCATCAGTTATTTCATAGGTAAGTTCATCCATTCCATAAAAATCTGGTTCAGGTATATATTTTACAAAAGGCATCTGGCCAGAAATTTGACCATGCATGGGTTGAGATCTTATTAAATATGTGAGCAATTCATTATCAACATCTGTGCCAGTAAGCGTCAGGTCAAGAGACTGGTTTTCCTGAACATATAGCGTTTGATTTTCTGCATCGGGCGCATCGTTGACAGGTTCTATTGTGAGTGTTATCTGAGCCGGCATTGATGATTCAATGGAATCGCTCAGTTGAAATGAAAATACATCTTCACCATGATAGTTGGCTGATGGCATATACATCAGATCTGAAAAAGCACCGACTATTGTTCCATGGTCTGGTGGTGTCAGCAAATGAAATGTCAGCATATCCCCATCAGGGTCTATTCCTGTGGATATAAGTGGCAATGCAGTATCTTCAGTTGCAACAAAATGCGATGACCATGCAACAGGTGCGTCATTCGTAGGACGAATTTGAATGTGAATTGTTGCAGGATCAGATGTTGCAATGCCATCATTTACCTGAAATGTAAACGTATCTGTGCCATAATAATCTGTATCTGGTGTATAAACGAGATTTGGAATGTTTCCAGATAAATTGCCATGACCCGGATAAGTGCGAATAATAAATGTGATACTGGGCGCGCTAAAACTTTTTCCGGTCAATAGGATTGATACTGAAGTGTCTTCCTCTGTTTCAATAAATTGATTATCTGCAACAGGTGGCGTTTTGCTCTGTTTTATTGCATAGGCTTTTATGCATACGTTACTATTTAAAGAAAAATTTTTCAGATCAAAATAAATATTTCCAAAATCACTGACATAACTTTCTTTTGGGGCGGCGGTTGCCTGGCTGGCATAATTATCAATGGGTTTTTCGATTGGAATGGGGAATGCATTTCCTGATGATTCAAATGCCACTGTGATTGCAAAGTTTTTTCCTTGTTGCACATAAACAGATTGATCAAGCGTTATAAAATAATAGCCCCCATGGTTTAATAAGCCTGTTTGGACTTGATCCATCATTGGTTCTGATGGACGAGAATATCCTCCAAAATCTTCAAAGTTCTCATAGATTTGAATATGATATGTTGTGGCAGATTGCGTGGCATAGAATCCAACAGCAGTAATTTCAATGTCTTCGGATGCTGTAAATACATTTGCTGCCCAATCTTTGCCATCGCCAGTACCAATACCACCGGTCCATCCCAATTGATCATATTGATAAATGGTATCAAAGGCATGTTTGTTATCCTGGATATCCTGAAAAAATCCCAGCCGGGTCATGGCAATACTTTCATCATAATAAGAAACATAAAAATAACCATTTTCACCCCAGGTATTCCCCAGACTATTTCTAACAATAAAAACACCTGGACCAGGCGCATTTGTAACAGACATATGATCATCCCAACCAATAATGACTACCGCATGGTTGGCATCATTAAAAGAATCATCCGGGTCATTATAATAATATGTGTGATATGTCGAATTATAGAATAAGTCCTGATCCATATACATGGCACTATACAAGGGGCCATTGTTTATGATGGCCTGCTTGATATAATCAACATCATCAAGACTATTTCTAATTGGCAAGAAAACAGCATTCTCTATATATCGGGAAGGTGAACAACTGTCACAATACTCAGATGATTCATCATGGTAGGGGTCATCTATTTCCAGAATCGGACCTTTATTGGATACCAGATATGCCACGCTCATTTTGAGATTCCCCCCTGCACAGGGTAACAAATCAAATCCATGTCCATGCTTGAGATGATTTTCAGAAAAATCCATCACCAACTGAAATGATTGGTTTAAATGCGTCTCCAAAATGCCATAGGTAGCAAATGCCCAACAAGCGCCACAAGAACCTTGTTGACGAATGGGCGGTAAAGGACTGTCAGAAGGGTTGCCATCATTATTGGGATCTCTTAAGTCAAAACGTGATTGTAAATTGTAAATGGGATCATCTTCAGGCGAATGCGTTTCAGAAAGCACAGGATCAGGAATAAATCCCAGATTGGATGTCTGAGTTCTTGTATCTAAAAAACGATGTCGTTTAATTTCTGTTTCGTGATTTCCCAAAGATTGAATGTATCGCTGAAATGCAGGGTTCATAGGTGCCAGGTGCATGTCGGGAGTATCCAGACTTAATGCTTCTGACATCAATATCAATGCAAATGTTACAATAAAAAAGCTAAAAAACAGAAATGGGTTGAAACAATCAGAACCCATATTTATTGAAAAATGCATTTTATTGAAAATATTTGAATATTTCATATTTGCCCTCCATACAACGTGGTTTTTTATCATCACCACTATAGGACTCTTATCGACCTGTAAATATAATCCTATAATTATCTATCACATCATGGGGGTGAAAAAACTGGAGGGCTTAAAAAAATTCAAATAATAATTTTTAGCCAATTTTCCAAGAAATTTTTACTTAGGGTTGACATTTGTATTTTCAATTATTACAAATAAAAAAATGAATATCGGATCAATCAATCTATCAAATCCATTTATTCTGGCCCCCCTTGCTGGAATAACAAACCTTCCCTTTCGACAAATGGTCAAATCGTTTGGAACCGCATTGGTTTGCTCAGAAATGATCAGCGCCAATGGTCTGGTTCATGAATCACAAAGAACGTTCGATTATCTTAAATGGGAGCCGCGTGAAAAGCCAATTTCATTTCAAATCTTTGGTTCAGATGCTGAAATTATGGCAGAGGCGGCTCGAATAGTTGAATCCAATGGGGCGGATATTTTAGATATCAATATGGGATGTTCTGTTCGTAAAGTATTGAAAACAGGGTCTGGCGCTGCATTAATGAAAGATTATAAGCAATCGGAATCCATATTTAAAGCTGTACGAAAGGCCATAAATATTCCTTTTACCATAAAAATCCGCAGCGGATGGGATTCTTCTGGCAAGGATGCCTTAGAAATAGGACGTATCGCTGAATCGTGCGGTGTTGATGCAATTGCCATACACCCACGAACTGCCCGACAGGGATTTGGTGGGCATTCAGACTGGACAATTATTCGTAAAATAAAAGAGGCATCAAATATTCCGATTATTGGCAATGGTGACGTTGATTCTGTGGATAAAGCCTTTCAAATGCTTGAAACAACCCAATGTGATTTTGTTATGATTGGACGCGCGGCGGTAAATAATCCCTGGATTTTTCAAGAACTTATTTCAAGATATCATCATATGCCGCAGCCTGAAATGACATTAACGAATAAACGCGATGCAATTTGCAAATATGTGGACCACTCAATAGAATATTTAGGTGAAAAACGTGCCTGTCGATTAATGAGAAGCCGCCTGGGATGGTTGACAAAGGGCTTACCCAATAGCGCTCAATTTAGAAATGACATCCGATTCCTTGAAACAAGAACGCAAACGTTTGCGCTCTTGTTAGACTTTTTTGAACCCTACACGTTCTTGGCACATAAGTAAATGAGGAATTTATTTTTCGAGTATTCCTAATAAGTATTCCTTAGCCTTTTCTAATCAGAAACAATTTAAGGAGCAGCATCATGAATGAATATTTTACAAAAGAGCATCAACAGTTAAGAAAAGCTGTTAGAGAAGTAATCAAAAAGGAAGTGCTTCCAAACATTGACGAATGGGAAGAAACTGGTGAATTTCCAACAGATATGTATCGGCTGTTTGGAGATCTTGGTTTCTTGGGTGTGGGTTATTCTGAGGAAATCGGAGGTACTGGCGGCGATGTATTTGATACGATTGTTGTTTGTGAAGAACTAATGCGATCCGGTTCTGGTGGATTTGCAGCAAGTATTGGATCGTTAAACATCGCTTTACCGCCCATTGTACACAAAGGAACATCCGAACAAAAAGAACGTTTTGTCAGACCTGTGCTTGAGGGTAAACGCATTGCTGCTCTGGGAATCACAGAGCCTTCTGGTGGTTCGGATGTTGCCAGCATTCAAACGACTGCTGTTCGTGATGGCAATCAATATGTGGTCAATGGTAGTAAGACTTTTATTACCAGCGGCATTCGGGCGGACCAACTTACCTGTGCAGTTCGTACCGGGGAGCCAGGTGCGCATGGTATTAGTTTTTTAGTCATTGAAAAAGATACTGAGGGCTATTCTCTTGGAAAACCGCTAAAAAAAACAGGGTGGTGGGCATCTGATACAGCGGAGATCTTTTTTGATAATTGCCGCGTACCTGTTACAAATCGGGTTGGAGAAGAAAATCAAGGGTTTTACACCATTATGGAAAATTTCCAGATGGAACGTTTGCAGTTAAGCGTGATGGCCAATATGACTGCTCAAATGGCCCTGGACGAAGCCATTCAATACACCAAAGAGAGGAATGCCTTTGGTAAGCCATTACAGGGCTTTCAAATAACACGACACAGACTTGCAGAAATGGCAACCTTAGTTGAAATCAGTCGGGAATATACCTATCGCGTGGCATCAAAAATCAACGCTGGAATCAATCAGGTAAAAGAGATTTCTATGGCAAAAAATTTTGCGTGCAGCGTCAGTGATCGTGTGACTTATGATGCAGTTCAGCTTTTTGGTGGATATGGTTTTATGCGAGGGTTTTTAGTGGAGCGACTCTATCGGGATAATCGCATTTTATCTATTGGCGGCGGCACAACTGAAATTATGAAAGAAATTATTTCGAAATTGATTTTATGATGATTGTATCGGATTTTGGGGAGCAATAAATACAAATATTGTCTCAGGTTCCCACGCTCCAGCGTGGGGACCCATACCCCCATAGCCGTCTGGCTATGCACGACCTCCTGAAATTTTCAAACAATCTTGTTTTCCAACTTTTTACATGATAATATCTGTCTATATTAGTTGTTGATGTTTTGGGGCATAATAAATTATCACAAATAATATCTATATGTTACACGACATAAAACTAGAAATTGGCGATAAGGCCCTTTTTGAATCCAAAGAAAAAATGGGCAAAAGAACTGAATCGTCAACATCCCCATTTTTTTTGCGTGCTGAGGCGCTTGAAGGCGTGCTTGGAATTCTTCTTCTGCTTGGAATCAATTATTTTTGGTTCAGGGAGAACCCGGGCTTCCTGGGTATTCATCCCCATCCTTACTGGTTTATTCTACTTCCAATAGCTGTGCGATATGGATGGATTGCAGGATCAATTGCGGGGATAACTGCTTTTATTGTTCAATTGTGTATTCTGCTTTTTATCTACAGTGATGTTACCTTTTTTGAGGCCTTTTTTTATCATGCACTTATTTTTTTACTGGTATCTTTATTTATTGGCCTGGTGGGTGAAATTCGCCGCACTGAACATACTAAACTGAAACATGATTTTGCGTACCTGGAAAACAAATTTTCAAATTTATTGACAGAATACAATGCCCTTGTAAAATATAAAGACAAAAAGAATTCGGAAATTATATCACAAGAAGACACGTTTTCATCACTTTATAAAGAACAGGAAAAGTTGAATACCCTTGATGAATCCAAAATTTATCCCACTTTGATTCAATTATTAGAAAAATATCTTTTTGTATCTTCGGCTGCAATTTATATGATTTCTGATGATAAATCACAATTAAATCTGGTTGAAAAACTATTGGATGATACAACTGAACTGCCAGAAATAATTGATATCTATTTGAACGAAATCCATGAAATATTATATAAAGGGAATATATTGTCTCTTAACAATTTAATATCCCGACCGGAACTACAGCCTTTTTTTAGTGATAAAATCATGTGCGCACCGATTCGCGGCGCAAGGAATCGTCCATTAGGATTGATTATAATTAATCGCATCCCATTTAATTATTTGACGCTTCATTCTTTTCAAATGCTTAAAAGTATTTCTGACCGATGTGGGGCTTCAATTGAAAAAGCACGCGTGTATCAATTGACCAGACAAAAAATCGTTCTGAATGAAATTACAGGTGTATTGACATACAGTTATCTCAAAGAACGTTTTAACGAAGAATTCTCTCGTGCGAAACGTTATGGATATACGATGAGCGTGCTGATCTTTGAAATTCAATCCTTCTATGGATGTGATATTCAATTGCAGCAAACGATTTTAATTCGATTTAAAAAAATTATTGAAAAAAAACTCAGAAATATAGATTTATTGTTTCATGGGAAGGATCGATCCCAATTTATTCTCGTTTTACCCAATACACCCATTTGGGGAAGTCGCGTTGTTCGAAATAAGTTGATTCAAGAGATGTCAAATGTTGTTTTTAAAAATGAACAGGATCAGTCAATTACCATGCCTGTTACAGGTGGGGCAGCAGGAATGGCCTCCAGTATGAAAATTTATAAAGATTTGTTGGAATCTGCATTCTCGGATTTAAATTTTCAAAAAAAGCTGAGCGAAAGCTTTGAGTTTGCGTGTTCTTCTGATGAACAAATGGTTTTGTTGCTTCTTGAAATTATTGATTTTCATAAATTTTCTGATAATATTCAAAAAGATATCAGAAATATTATAGAACCGCTCTTTAATCATTATACAAGCGATAGCAATTGCCTTTATATACTTGAAAATTATGCCATGTATGGTTTATTTTGGGCCAATAAAGATCACAAATCTGTCAATGAACTGGGAAAACAAATCATCAAGGAAATCAGTTCTTTTAAAATTAAGCCATATGAAGATAAAGAAAAGGATCTCCTTGTATTGGCGGGCGCACTGAGTGCAAAATCTGGAATGAAAACACCTGAAAAATGGAAACAGGCGGTATTGGATAAAATGTACAACAGTGAAATTATGCTGGTATTCAGCTATAAATTTGACAATGCAAAAGGAAGCAATGAGCCCTTGACAGTTATGGTTGTTGAAATTGCAGATTATCAAATTTTTTCAGATGATAATAAAAAGGATATTACATCATCATTAAGTTTAATTTTTCAAAATATGCTTGGTGATATGGATATCATGTTTTATGACAGTGCGCCCTCTCGCCATATTCTTTTTTTGTTTCATATCGATATTTATGACGCACAAAAGATGCGAGAAAGGATATTAAATGAAGTTCGTTCCTTTGAATTTAAACCCTATACGTATGAAAATAAAAGTCTTCAAATAGAAGCTGGTATTACTCAGCTTTATGATAAGATTAGCATGCCTGAAGAATTAATTGAAAAAGCGGATGAAGACTTGCGCTTTACAAAAAATGTCTGGTATGCATGCATGGACGCTCGAAACAAGAACATCCCCTTTTGCTTACTGACATTTAAAGTGTTGGATTATGATAAAATTGCGCGCTCTATTAGAACAGATTTACTTCGTTTTCTTCAAGAAATCTTTTTACATTATCAAGAGAACGAACATTCTATTATCAATTTTAATAATGATACCTCTTATTTGATTCTATTTCCAGACACCACATATAATGCTTCAGTTGTGATAAATATGTCCATTACAGATGAAATCAATGATTTCCACATGCGCCCTTACAGAGGCGGTAAACAAGAACTGAAATTTACGTCATCAATTTTGCCCTATGATCCGAGCCTCACACATTATCAAATGGTTCAAAAAGCAATGCAATTATGAAAATACCCAAATTTTTTTATAAAAAGAAATACAGACGATTCATTACAGTCATCGTCTCTGTTGTTGCGATCTTGTTGGAGGGATGTGCGATGACATTAACAATTCAGTATTTTCAGGGAAAAGGAAGTGGGCTTATATTTTTTATGGCATCAATCTTTCATGCACTGACTTCGTGTTTGATTGTCAGTTTATCTTTTTTAGCGCGATTCTCAGTACAAAATTCCTTAATTGTATTACTTAAAGAGAAACAAACCTGGGAACCAGTTATTGATCGCCTCAAGTATATTGATAATGAACTGTTTATTGGAAAAAAAGACTTTAAAGCGACAGTTGAAAAAATTGTTGTAATACAACTTGCTGACCTTGACAACGAACACAAAGAAGCATATCTGGAATCGAAAAACATGGTCATGAAATATTCAATGCACAGCTATCCACCGGATGAAACGCAGGATATTCAACGCCTTTATTATTTTTCTCATATAACAAGCTGGATGAGCTTTTTTATGCCTGTCATTGGTATATTGGGATGCATTTCTACTTATTTTTCTATGATCAGTTTTGTTGCAACAAAAGGATTGGCTGAAGATTACCAGGAAGAAACCGCCCATGTTGTCGATGATGAAAAACTGCCAGATTCTGTCAAGAATCATGAAGCCTTTATGTCTAACGAACTGAATGTTCAACCCATACGAGATATTTTGAGTGGTGATGATCAGGATATGAAACGCGGTGCGGTAGATTATCTGGGCCGTGTTGGGACACCAGATGCGGTTCGCATTCTCAAACAATGCCTTGCTGATGACAACCCTGAGGTCCGATTTATGTCGCATACCATGCTCGGACGTATTGATGAAAAACACGTTAAACGAATCAAAAATCTTCAAAGTGATTTGGAAAAAGCATCAGTAGAAGACCATGCCCTTTTACATGAAAAATTGGGGTATTGTTACAAAGCTTACAGTGATAGTCAATTGCTGGAAATTTCAACCCGAGATTATTACTTAAAACAATCAGAGATTTCTTATCAGGCCAATTTATCCTTAACAAACAGCAATGATCCCAATATTTTATTTACGCTTGCTCAAATTTATCAAATGCTGAATGAGACAGAAAATGCAAAATCTCATTTTGAAATAGCGCGGCTATACGCTCTGGAAAACGAGGCTTTTATGCTGGCATTACGAAGTATTATTGGTCTTGCAGCGCTTTTTTATAAAGAATCACTTTATTCTGATTTGGTTACTTTGGTCAAAAAAATGCCTGAAATCATTGAAAGAGGATATCATCAATACAAAAAATTGCACCAGGAAAATCCAAAAAATATTATTATCCGAAAACTCTTATTTCAATTTACCTTTTTGGCCAACAGAAAGGAGGAAGCGCAATTGCTTCAGGAAACATTCCAATTAGAGGACCCATTAAAAGATGAGCATATTGGCATTATTTCTTTCTGGTTAAATCAAGCATAGATAAGGCGCATTCCCAAAAAAAACGCTTGAAATGGAACGATGATAATACTATGATTGCTATTTAATTGATACGCAAAAGAATTGCGACAAGAGTTTGGCAATGAACTCAAATTGTCGACCTTTGCAGTGATTGCTATTGGATTTGAGCGGTTGTTGTACAAAAAATTGTAACCAAAGTCTTGTATATTGGTAAAAGAGCTTATGAGTATTTCTAACAACATAGTACGAATATTTATTGCATGGCTTTTCATATCCTGTATGACTGTTTGTTTCTCACAAACACCATCCTCAAATTTAGATAAAGCCAGTAAAATAAAACGCATCGTCTCTTTAGCGCCCTCTTTGACAGAAAGCATTTATCTGCTCAAAATGGGTAACTATCTGCTAGGAAACACCATCTATTGTAACAAACCCAAAGATGCACAAAACAAAAGACGTGTTGCATCTGCTGTAGATGTGAATATTGAAGAAGTGGTTCGGCTCAATCCAGACCTGATTGTTGCAACCCGCTTAACAGACCATCGGGCAATAAAAAAATTCGAAGTACTTGGATTTAATATTGCTCTTTTTACGCAACCCTATAATTTTAATCAAATGGCCAAACAATTTCAGTCTTTGGGAAAGCATCTGGGGCAAAATAAACTGGCAGAAAACCTTGTCAACAGGGCACAAAATGAAATTCACGTTTTGGCGGACCATCTGGATGGTGTTTCCAGGCAAAAAGTATTTGTTCAATTAGGTGCCAGACCATTATATGCAGCAACGCGTGAGAGTTTTGTTAATGATCTGATTGTTCGCGCTAAAGGAATCAATATTGCCGCCAATGAAAAAAATGGCATTTATAGTAAAGAAAAAGTACTTGCCAGTAATCCAGATGTGATCCTGATTACTTCTATGGGCATGACAGGTGAGGAAGAAAAACAACGATGGTTGCGGTTTTCTTCTTTAAAAGCCGCACAAGCTGGAAGAGTCCATATTATTGATTCTGAATTATTTTGCAGCCCGACAGTTGTTTCATTTTCAGAGGCACTTCAACAATTAATTCAGTTACTTCATCCGAAATTAAACTGGAACAATCTTCATGAATCAAAAAGCCATTAAATGGAGTATCACAGTAAGTATTCTACTGATGATACTCTTTAGTGTAAGCCTGATCGCTCTTACAATGGGAACAATGAATATTTCCATCAGTAAACTCTTTTGGATTTTAACCAGACGCATCGACAGTACCGAATACACAATCTTAATGGAAATTCGTTTACCGCGCATATTAATTGGAATTGCTGTCGGTGGCGCTTTAAGTCTGGTCGGCGTAATTCTTCAAGCAATTTTTAGAAATCCATTGGTTGAACCTTATACTTTAGGCATTTCCGGCGGTGCGGCTCTGGGTGTGAGTATTTGTATCGTGTTCTCCTTGAATCAGACTTATGCCTTATCCCTTCCTTTTTTTGGCATGATTGGCGCGGGTTGTGTTATCATTGCGATATATACACTCAATGCGCTCGGCATGGTGCATAATATACAGCGTTTGCTTCTCATTGGCGTGATGATCAGTTTTATTTCAAATTCCTGTTTTATGCTGATAATCTCCCTTGCAAAGTCTGAACAAATGCATAGCATCATGTTTTGGACAATGGGGTCACTTGAAGAACCCAATCGTTTTCTCGTTTATTGCCTGCTTGTTGTTTCTTTAATCGGATTTTTGATTGCTGGCATATTTTCAGTCGATTTAAATGTGCTGTCATTGGGAGAAGAGGATGCCTTTCATTTAGGACTTCATGTCGAACGTATTCGCAATTTATTACTGATTATGGCATCAATACTGACAGGATTCTGCGTATCAATTTCAGGAATCATTGGTTTTGTTGGATTGGTCGTCCCCCATTTTGTCAGACAATTTTTGGGATCAGATCATCGAACAGTCATTCCTGCCAGTTATATTATAGGGGCCATTTTCTTGATACTTTGTGATTTATTGGCAAGAACAATTGTCGCTCCTCTGGAATTACCTGTCGGCATCGTCACAGGACTTGTGGGCGGGCTGATATTTATCTATGCACTGGTAAAAAAATGAATAACAATATCCAAAAAAAGCCACTTCTATCTGTCAGTCAGTTAAGGTGTCGTCAGTCATCAGAGTTTCAATTAAATGATATTTCGTTTGAAATTTTGGAAGGCTGTTGTGTTGGAATTATTGGCCCCAATGGTTCTGGAAAGACAACCTTACTAAAAGCTGTTACTGGATATATTCCCGCAAAAAATGGAGATATTCGCTATTGCAATCATTCTATTGAATCCTACAATCAGAAAGAGCTGTCCAAAGAAATTGCCATTGTCCTTCAATCAACAGAGCTTGATCAGTCAATTTATGTTGAAGATTATATCCTTTTAGGCCGAAATCCTTATAGAAAACGCTGGCAGTTTTGGGAATCTGACCAGGATTTGCAGATTGTAGAAACAGTGATGAAATATACGCAAATTCAATCATTAAGAAATCGTCAAATCAATGCTCTAAGCGGTGGTGAAAAACAGTTGGTTCGTATTGCACGCGCTCTGGTGCAAGAACCAAAACTCTTTTTATTGGATGAGCCGACCAATCATTTGGATATTGCGCACCAGTTACAGATTCTCACATTATTAAATCGTTTAAAACGAGAGAAAAAGATGACGATCATGATTGTATTGCATGACCTGAATCTTGCCAGTGAATTTTGTGATACGCTCATTTTAATGCAGAATGGAACCATCTTTCAAATGGGGGATGCAAAAGAAGTATTGACATGTCAAAACATTGAGTCTGTTTATCATACAGTGGTTGTAGAGGGAGAAAATCCAGTGTCAAAAAAACCTTATGTTTTTTTAATTTCTGAGGGTTAATACAAGCGAGAGGAATTATCAGTCATGTCCGCAACGACAGAGTTATTAATCGAAGCCCACAACGCCTTTCACCAAAACAATATTTTTAAAGCGCATGCCCTTTTTACAAAAGCGCTTCATTCAGACAGTAAAAACGCAACCATTCATAGTAATCTGGGCGTATGCTATATTGAAATGAAACAATGGCAGCGCGCATTTGAACATTTTCAAATTGGACTGGAACTTGATGCCAATCATGCGGGGATTCATACCAATTTATCTCAAGCCTATCGACTTATTGGATGTATGCCAGAGGCAGTGGATCATATAAAGAAAGTCCTTACCATTGAACCAGATTCAACTGTCGCTCAAAGTAATTTGTTGTTATATCTCAATTATTGCCCGGATATTTCTTCTGAAGAACTGTTTTATTACCATCAGCAGTGGGGCAGATCCTTTCTCATAAAGCCAGAAAATCGACTGATGTTCTCAAATTATCCTGATCCAGATCGCCTCATCAGATTGGGATATGTATCTCCTGATTTTCGTGGACATTCAGTCGGCTATTTTATTGAACCCGCATTAGTAAATTATGATTCAAAACAATTTGAAATCTATTGTTATGCGCATGTACCCCATCCAGATCAAACAACCTCAATTATACAAAGGCATGTGAATCGCTTTTATCAGATTCATACTATGGATGACAGGCAGCTTGCCAATCAAATTCGCGCAGATGGAATCGACATACTGGTTGATCTTTCAGGCCACACAGCCAATAGCCGGGTTCGTGTAACGACCTATCAACCCGCACCGGTTCAGGTGACTTATTTGGGGTATCCAACAACCACTGGGCTCAAACATATTCATTATCGTTTGACTGATGCAGTCATTGATTCAAAAGGCGTGTCAGATTCTGATTATACAGAGGAATTACAATATATAGATCCCTATTTCTTTTGTCTGTCACCACTTGGCAACAGGGTTCCTGTTTCTCCCGCACCATCATTACAAAACACACAATTTTGCTTTGGTGCGTTTCATAATACCTCAAAATTATCAGATATAATAATTAAACTTTGGTCAGATGTGCTTTTGGAAATTCCTGAATCCCGATTATTACTTCAGGCGGCTTCTTATGATGATCCAGATATTGCAAGATATTTTCAATCCAGCTTTTTAAAATATGGTATTGCAAAACATCGAATCCAATGCGTTGGAACACTTCCTTTTGAACATTATTTAAAATTGCATCATCAAATCGATATCATGTTGGATACACAACCCTGGACAGGTCATACAACATCATGCCATGCCCTGTGGATGGGTATTCCAATACTAACCCTTGCTGGCAATAGACATGCATCACGCATCGGACAACGTTTAATGACTGCGCTCAATTTGTCAGAATGGATCGCAAAAGATTATCAGACCTTTGTTAAAAAAGCGATTCAATTTTCAAGGGATCGCACCTGTCTGAATACCTTGAGAATGAATATGCGAAATCGAATCATTGAATCAGGCATCAGTAATAAGAAACACTATGTAAATTCATTGGAACACGTGTACAGAAATATATGGATCAACTGGTGCAAGAAAAGAGGATCGCGAGGATAACCATGTGTCAATCACTGGAACGTATGCCCAATGAAATGAAAATAGCCATTTCACTGTTTAAAAATGATCAATACGATCTGGCCCAAAAACAATGTACGCATATTTTGTCAAGAAATCCCAATCATCCAGATGCCTTGCATTTACTTGGATTAATCGTTGCCAAAACAGGCCGAATTGATAAAGCCATTCAACTGATTCAAAAGGCCATTCAGATTTTTGATTTATACAGTGTATATCATAGTAATCTGGCTGTTTTTTTGGCAAAGATCGGCGATTTTGAAAAATCCATTGCGCATTATCAAAAAGCGCTGAAAATAAAACCCGATGATCCGGGGGTACTCAACAATATGGGCATGGCGTTGTTTTACCAAAAAAAATTAGAACAAAGTCGTGCGTGTTATATTCAGGCATTGGAAATAAAACCAGATTATTATGAAGCCAACGTTCATCTTTCAATGGTTTATGAATCGCTTTATAAAATGGATGATGCCATTGCCTGTTGTCAGAAAGTTATTTCACAGACTGATGATTGTGGCCATTTGGCAATGGCATTCAATCAGTTGGGAAATGTTTATTTAAAGAGATCTCAAATTGATGCTGCAATCAGTTCTTATAAAAATGCACTAAAAAACAAAACCGATTCTCATCAAATCTGGAGTAATTACCTGCTCACATTAAATTACGACTTCAAACAAACAAACGAAAAAATCTTCCAAGCACATAAAAAATGGGGACAGCATATCTCTCAAACTGTTTCAGAACAAGTTTTTCATGCCAACATGCCAGATATCTCTCGCCCCATACGTGTGGGGTATCTTTCGCCAGATTTAAGAATGCATCCAGTCGCCTTTTTTGTTGAGCCTTTATTGAAATTTCATCAAAACATTGATGTCTATTGCTATGCGGATGTCCAAAAACCGGACAATGTGACCCATAGACTGTCAACGTATCAAAACACCTGGAAAAATATCAGTGGATACAGCAATACAGCTGTAATGGATCAAATTCGTGCGGATGGGATTGATATACTGGTGGATTTGACAGGTCATACCGCAAAAAATCGGTTGCAGATTTTTGCGGCAAAGCCTGCCCCTATTCAGATATCATACCTGGGTTATACCAACACCACGGGTCTGCAAACAATGGACTACCTGTTCACTGATGCCTGTCTTGATCCTGTGAAATCCAATGCATTATATACTGAAAAATTAATTCGTATCAATCCCTGCTTTTGTTGCTATCTCCCACCAGATATTTCAATAGATGTTTCCGAATTGCCTGCTTTAACCAATAAATACATCACATTTGGTGCCTTTCACAATTTAATCAAAGTATCAGAGCAAATACTGTCTTTGTGGGCGGATATTTTGAAATCCATTCCAAACAGCCATTTGATTATTCAATCCATCACCCTGTCAGATTCTTCTTGTATTCGCAGATACAGACAATGGTTTGAGTACAGAGGGATATCATCAGATCGCATTGAATATCTGGGGTATCAACCTTTCCATCTTTATTTACAAAAACATCATGAAATAGATATTATGTTAGATACCCAACCCTGGTCAGGACACACAGTTGCCTGTCATGGCTTATGGATGGGAATCCCAATAATTACGATTGATGGCAGATGTCATGCGGGCAGAATGGTGGCGAGTATTCTTAAAACTCTGGGGGTGAAGGAATGGATTGCAAGTACACCGGATCATTATATTGAAAAAGCAATGTATTGGTCAAACTCATTGTCTCGACTGGCAGAACTTAGAAAAGAACTTCGAACGAGAATGTGTCATTCATTCGTTTGTGATGGGAGTGCATTTACGCAAAAGGTGGAGCAGATTTATATTGAAGTTTGGAGAAAATGGTGTCATGGTGAATGATTAAACCCAAAACAATTGGTATATTCATTGCATTTACAATACGTCATGAGTATCTTGATTGTTGACGATTCAACCTTTAATCAAAAATTGGTTGAATCACTACTTAAAAAGGCGGGTTATTCTGAAATATTGCTTGCTTCATCTGCGGTTGAGGCATATTGTTATTTAGAAAACCAATCATCGAACAGTACAATTGATATTGTCCTGCTGGATATCATGATGCCTGAAATTGATGGGCTTGAGGCATGCGCACATATCAAAACAATGCCTTTATGTGCAGATATTCCAATTATCATGGTCACAGCAATGAATGAATCTCAATCACTAGAGAAAGCTTTTGATGCAGGTGCGATTGATTATATTACCAAACCGGTGAACCCTGCTGTTTTAAAAGCACGTGTTCATTCTGCACTGACGCTGAAAAAAGAGATGGATCGAAGAAAGGCGAGAGAACAAGATCTTATTGAAATTGGTGCCAAGATTCAACAAACGCTCCTCTTAGGAAAACTGCCAGATTCCTTTCCTGATCTTGAAATCGCAGCTTTTACATTACCATCACAAAAGGTCGATGGTGATTTTTATGATTTTATTTGTCATCAAGACGAATGCCTGGATATTTTTCTCGGTGATGTTATGGGAAAAGGGGTTCCTGCAGCTTTAATCGGGGCAGCGACGAAAGCCAATTTCTATCGTGCAATTACGCATTTGCTCTTACTGCATGATTCAGATAAAATTCCACAAGCTGAAGAAATTGTTCAATATGTTCATCATCTCATGTCAAATGAATTAATTGATTTAGAAAAATTTGTTACATTGTGCTATGTGCGCTATCAAAGTTTGGATAAATCTGTCCATCTTGTTGATTGTGGTCATACCCAGACAATCCACTATCATGCCCTTACCGACGATTGCAGCTTAATAAAAGGGGAAAATACGCCATTAGGATTCATCCCTGATGAAAATTATCAACAAATAAGGTTTCTTCTTGAACCTGGTGATATCTTATTTTTGTATTCTGATGGATTTACTGAAGCATGTGGGCCTGATGGCACTTTTTTTGGTGAAAACAGGCTTGTTTCCTGTATAAAAAAGCATTGTAAAAAAAATCCAGGCTTAATTGTTCAGCACATTCAAGATGAGGTCTTCAGCTTTGCCAAAACCAAAAGTCTTGGTGATGATTTAACTTGCGTGGCGCTGAAACGAAAAATAAATGAACGATTATGTTCAATTCATGCGATCTTAAAACCAGATGACATTAATACTTTTCTGGATAATCATTCGTGCAAATCGATTCGGATTAAAAGTGCGCTCATTGAAATACAAAATGTCAGGCAGTTTATTAGTGATTTTTGCCTTTCGATTCGAATTGGATTGGATCATCGTTCTTTTATATGGCAGTTGGAAACTGCGATTATAGAATTGATATCCAATGTGATCAAATATGCATATTTTAATGAACCACATCACGATATTATTATTTGTGCAGACTTTGATAATAAACAGGTTCGGTTGATTGTTCATCATTGGGGCGCGCCTTTTCCAAATCCTCCCACAAATCCTAGGCCGCCTGAAAATGAATATCCTGAAGGTGGATATGGATTGTTTATCATTGATAATTATATTGACCAATGCATGTATGTGCAAAAAGATGATCATGTGAATAGCATTGTGTTGGTTAAAAAGATCAATCCATCTGATAGACTTTAAGATAAAAATTTTGGACTGCGTTGGCGCTTCGTCGATGTACTATAGTACTATCTCCTTGCGCCGCCTTGCCAAAATCTTTATCTTAAAGTCTATGAGAAGGCCGCAATTTTATGAATTTCTGTGAAAGAGGGCAAACGCAAGGTTTGCCCTCAAATTTAATTTAAAAAATTGTATTCGTCAACGCAATGGACACCAGCGAGATATCTTCAGTTTCGCTGCCTTCAAAACTAATATTTCGGAATTCGTATGTACAATCAAGGCCCAGACTGTCAGAATTTAACAAGAATCCCACACCCATCGTTAAACCAGTCACATCAGGCCATCCTTGCTCTGGTTTGGTGGCTTCTGAAAGATACCATCCAGATCGGAACGCAATTCTTGTTCCATTTTTAAAGGCGAGCTGCCATTCTGCACCTAATGATGATTTCTCGTATTTGTTTTCAATGGCGTTATTGGTTTTTGTCCAGTCGGTGATCCCATATTGGCCAGCAAACAAAAACGCAGAGCGAAGATGAATAAAGCTTTTTGAGAAAGATAACCCAACATCATAGCTTGCAGGTTTTCTGAAAACCATCTGGTCTTTTATTAGCTCCGAAACTTCCATATTGAGCGCTTCTTCTGATGTCCTGGCGTCATCTCCTGTATCTGCACTGCAAGATGAATGGAAGCGATAGGTCCCGCCCAATTTTACATTAACTCCCTGCTCTTTATTGCTATATAAAGAGGCCAACATGCCAAAAGATCCTGAAAAACCAAACGCATGATTGTAATCTGTTTGAATTCGATACACATCATAGTTATCATACAGATCTTTGGTCAACAGATATAAATCATCAGTATCAAATTTAATATTGATATATTCAAAGGTTGCGCCATATTTAAATAGATCATCCTCAGATGAAGCAGCCAATGCAAAACCAAAGATATTCATATCCTCACGAAAATTTCCAAATGCTTTATTATTAGCATTCAAATTGGGCGGATAGTACCAATCAATCGTATAGGGTGAAATATAATACAAGGCGCCCCCACCCCTGACATCACCAATGTCAGGATTATGAATGGTATCTGACGTTTTTAAAGCAAAAAAATATTTTGATTTATCGTTGTTCAAAGTATCAGGGTCAACACCATACTGGAAAAGATTGTCTTTTTCAGTAGTCAGTTTTGTATCTTGGGAAATCGCTTGCATCCATTCAAACACACAATCAAATGATTCCCCCGCAGCAATTCCCGCAGGATTATACCATACTGTAGACGCATCATCTGCAACACCGACAAAGGCACCGCCCATTGCTTTTGCGCGTGTTCCAGGATAACTCATGAATGGATCTGCATAAGCAAATGTTGTCATTAAACATAATACGAATACGATAACGTTCATACGAAATGTGGTCATTGTAAACCTCCTTTTTGAAAAAAATTACTCTTTAGTTTGCTTGATCAGTACGTAAATAAGACAATTGTCACCATCTTTCCAGACATCAACTTTTTCTGTATTAAAGAAATATGTCTTCGTGGTTGTCTGCGTCTGATCATTGATTGCTGTTTTCTGGCTGGTATTATTAATGTGAATGTTACTGTTTATAACAATCTGTTTTTGTTCTGATAATACCTCCTTCGCAGATAGCTCCGCAGCCTTAATCTGCATCCGAATACTGCTGTGTGAGGGGGCACTTCCAACAGCATAACGATATTGTTCATCCTCATAATAGTGCCTGTTCACCCAGGCGGGTTTCTTTCTTTCTGTAGTAAATATACATTCAGGTTTATTGATAACAGGTGGTGTTGAAGTTATTTTTTTGGGCTTATTTTTCAGGTTTTCTGTTGTTGTACATGCAGTAATGGCAACAAAAAAACTTATTAAATATATGAGAATGCCTCTTTGCATTATTATTCCTCAATAAAAACAACCCGAAAGCCATTACTTTTGTATAGTTTATAACCCTTTTTCTGAGCCTGACTGGGAAGTCTGTATTTTTTTCCAGTCCTTTTCACCAGCCAGTTGATAAAGTCCTTTATGCCTGTGTCATTCACGCAAATCATTGGATAGTTATCGTTATAGGTTTCAATAATTTTCGCACAGAATTGACCTTTGATATATTGATTCATGGATTTTCCTTCATCCTGAATAAAGGTCATAAATTGCTTTTTTGTGATATCTGATTTTGAAATATAATAGGATTGATTATTGGCTTGAATACGTTTCATTGAAATATTTAAACCCATGGCCTTTTCAGTATAGTCTATTTCAGAAGATGTTCTTTTCTTGACATAAGCGATATGCTTTTGGGGCTTTTCAGGCGTAACAGGTACAGGTATGTTGTCGGACAATGCGGTCTCATACCTGACTGAAAGGGTAATCATGACGCCTGCTTTTTCTCTATCAGTATATGGCTTGACATCAACATGGGTGAAGTGAGGCCGAATGACAAGATTTTGTTCTGTAATCTGCTGAACAGTCCCCATATTGACAATACAATCAATACTGATCCCCTGTTGTTTTACCATTTCATTCAGTCGATCAAAACCATTTTCAATTGTATGTTTGATTGTATTTTTGAAATCAACAGCAGGTAAGGATTCCATAATAACAAATTGATATGTAAAATTATTTTCAGCCTGGGCTTTTTTTGCTTTTTTTGAATTAATGTATTTTGTGATGTCTTGTGCTGTCAGTGATTTTTGAAGTCCCATTTGATTCAGCAAATTTTCATTCATATTTTCTAATTGTTTGATACTGTTTGAATACAAATGATACTGTTCTTCAAATTCTTTTTCTATCTCCTTTAGATAACGTACAATTTTTTGGATACGATCACTTGCGGATGTCACCATATCTTTAATGTTGCCTAAAGACATTACATAGTCCTGAAAATTGGATATATCATTTTCAATATCGTATTGTATCTTGTTTTGTATTTGCATCAATGCATTATGTAAGGCATTTCTATTTGAAAGATCCCAGTTTTTGAATGCATATGATCTGTCCAATGAAAATGAATCTGTCTGGTGTTTGGTTAAATGTACATTAAAAAAGGGCTTGAATCGAAAAAATGTCACTGAAAAATATCGGGTTTTTTTCTGCCCCCCCTCATTAAAACGATTCACAATCATTTGACCATCATAACTTCTGACACCATCATACTCAAGCTTTCCAAAAGTATGGGTTTGAATCATATTGTTAAGGATACCTTTATTCAAGCGGTTTTTCGCAAAGAATTTTTCCACCCCATATTTTTCAATCATGACTCTAATGATTTTTTGCTTGACGATTTGATCTCGCATGCCTTCATTATGAATCGGTATTTCCAGATACCATGCAAATATTCCTGGAATGTATTCATCCTTATGAATTTCATTCAGCAATTGAAGGTCCTGAGTATATTTTTCCTCTAGATTGTTACATTCCTGTTTCATTTCCGCGATTCGGGTTAAATTGTACTCAATTTTGACCAGCCTTACGATATCGTTATTCAGACGATAAATCTTGCTTTTATATTCATTGAAGCTGTTTTCAAAGGCGGATGTAATCTGGTTTTTATCTTTCATGATATCCAGCTTTTTATTCAGCCTCTTTGAATTTCTTAACTCTTCAATAATATCATCAACATGATCCAAAACTTGATGTTTTACTGTTCGAATCGGCTGTTTATCGCTTAATGATATCTCTAATGCCCATGCTGAATGTGCGATAATCATCAGAATTAAGATCATCAGGCTTTGTAATGTGTTTCTATTCATTTGCTTGCATTCCTTTGTAACCAACATTGTCAGTCAATACTTTTTATTCAAAATCACTGTTATCCTTGATCTGAAAGGATTGATTCTGGGGATAAACCGAGTTAATAAAGGAAACATAGTCCGAAGTCAATCTATTGACAGCACATTTATTATATTCTTGTGAAACAATATCTTTGATGGTATCCGGGTCTATCAGTGAATCATCAGTACCGATTTGACCATATTGAAAGCCTGTTTCTTTACTGACTTTCAGAGGGCTCCAATTAAAAATTATTCTTTTTTGTAAATTATTTGTAAATGCCCCCACAGAATTGAGTGCCAGAATATCAAGAAATACTTCCAGACGTCCTTTAAGTAGATAAACCACCGGCAAATCAATCAGGACATACAACATGTTTTCCTTTTCATCAAATAAGTATTCCTTACCAAAAATAAGATGCCTTTTGATATTTAAATACTGATTTTCAATGAGCCTGACATATAATACGCGGTCCACTTGAGGAATTTGAATTTTCACCTGTACAATTTGAGGCACATTGAATAAAGAAGCTGAGGAAACAACACTGTTTTCCATCAAGGACATTTTATACGTGGCTCTTTTATGAAAATCACTTTTATCAATCTTATCGTAAAAATTTCCAATGGCGCTTTTTGTTCTTAAATTGACCTGGGAACAGGCTGAAATAAAAACAACAAGCAAAATCAGGGAGATTTTTATAAATGATTCCAAATGGTTCATATTTACAATCCTTTTATCAATAAAGTTTGTTTTTATATAATTGATTATCCAGGTTTTCAATGATTGAAACAAATGCATTCACTGAAATATCAATGAGTTTATTTTCAATTTGACTTGAGAATGGAATGCCGATATTTTCCATCATTCCTTCCTGATTCCAGACTTCAAGCCATAAATCCAGGTTTCTACGATTCCGAGTGTATACCAGATAGTCCAGATCATGTTCTTTTAGGAAATTCTTTACAAACAGTTCTGAACCTGCCTCAATGCCTTGCATGATTTCGTCAAAATTTTGGAAAGCAACCACTTTAAATTTTATCTGATAGTAATTTGTAAGGTTAGATTCCAAGGCATTGCGGAACTCTTCAACAGTAATTGATGCGGGATATATTGTTATTCCAATATTGAGTGGTTTAATTTTTTGCGTGTCTGCTTTCGTGCTTTGAAATCCGATAACAATAAAAAAGTAAACGCACATGAATAGAAATATTTTAATTCTCATTTTTTATATCCTTTAATTGTTTATCTTGGATGGAATAAACATGATCAACACGTTTATCTAATTTTAAATGATCTTTATGGGTGATCATAAAAAATCCTTTATCAATGCCAATGCCAAATTCAGGCGAAAAGAGTTTTTCCCATATGGCGGTCTCTGCTTCACGATTGTATGATCGCAGCAGTTCATCTGCAAAAACAAAAGGGGCATTGTTCATAAAAGCGCGCGCAATGCCAACCATTTCTTTCTGACCATTTGAAAGGGGTCCAATCTGCCTTTTTGAAAGCTCTTTTAGCGATAATTCTTTTAAATGATCATCAAAACTAAATATATCATACAGCATATCCAAACGTTTATTAATTTCGGTGGCGGGTTGTTTTGAGAAAACCGCAGGCAATTTAATGTTGTCTTCAACATTGAGACTTTGCAAAAAATAAAAATGTGAATATATCATGCTGATATATTTATATCGTTCTTTATTGGCCATTTTCATATCATCTGCCTGATAATCAAACCAATAAATGTGGGTTTTGTCGGATAATGCAGGTATCAGGCGGCAGATAATATTGAATAAGGTTGTTTTTCCAGAGCCTGAAGGCCCAAGTAACAAAACAATAGATTTATCATGAATTGTTAAATCTGTTTCTTCCAGAAAAACAATGCTGCCAAATTTTATTTCCAATGACTTACAACGAATACTCATTGATTCTTTCCTCTGTGTGCATAATTTAATTGATTTAACATACGATTTTCAAGAAACAGGCTGATCAGAACAATGCCCCAACTGATTAAAGATGCATACCCAAAATTTGTCCAGTTCATCAATATTGGTGGATAATAGCAGCTTTCAAGCAGTTGATTGTTCCATTGAATAAATCGAATGAATAACAGGGCGGATATGCCATTGGCAATGAATGTCATCATAAAAACAGATGTTGTAAAAATGGTAAATTGATTCCCATAGAGTTTCAATAAAGTCAGATCATCTTGAAAAATAGAATGGAATTTCATTAATTTAATCAAAACAATGCATGTGTATACGCCGACAAAAAGAGAAAAGAGCGTCATAATACTTATGAATACGATGTTTTGCTCGCGTAAATACGAAGGCACAATGTTGTGCCTGGTCAGACAGGTGGCCTGGCGATTTATCTGAGTTATCTCATCAACAATTTTGTCCGCCCATTTATGGTTACAATACAAATACAAAAATGAATGACGATCTTCTTTTTTTATATGCGTGTTAAAATGCGTCAGATTTGTCAGCAACATACTTTTACTCATGTGTTGTTCTGGCGATATGTTGAAGGCATCATAAGCAATCACTGGAATATTGTAACTTTTCGTTTGTAGTCTGGCAAGGGTAATGTTATCATATTCGTTAATCGAATGAAGTAAATCTGATGACACAATGACAGGCAGCGTATCTGTTTGGGATTGAAATACCAGCCCTGCATAGGCAATAATGTAACGTTTCAGGTACGTCTGAAAGTATTTTATTTTATCTGTATCACTGTCAAGGGTGTATACAAAACGATCAGTACCAATACCTGCATACGTTGATTTTTGAAATTGCGCTATAAATCGATTCAAAAAATCAAAGAATGAAATGATCTCTTGTGGGTCTTTTTGAACATAATGGATGCGGAGATAATGGCCCCTATCTGACACATCGACCTGATATTGTTTCTTTAAATCAATAATATGGGCCTCACCTTCGTGAAGTTTATCGGTCTTTTCAATATCAAAATGCCAGCGTCCAAATTCACTCATTTGAATGACGTTGCTTTTAATGAGGGATTGACCTTGTTTGATGTAAATACTGTGATCCCCTCTAAAGTCTATGCCCAGTAATTTCTTTTTTTTGTGAATGGTTGCAAACATTTGTTCATGAAGCACTTCATTTGTCTGTACGCGAAAATTTGCATGGTCCAATAAGCAGGATGCCCCTTGCAAACTGTGATCTATGGGAAATTTACTTTTGATTGTTTTGACAATTGCGTCCATTTGAGATGCATCATATGGCGCTTTAATCTTTACTGAAACAGTTGGAATAAATCCCATACGAATGGCAGAATAATTTTCATAAAATTCTTTAATGGACAAAACCATAGACAATAAAAAAAGTGTAATTATACAGCATAATAAAAGACTTAAAAAACCATATTTATATCGGCTTGCAAGTTTAAAATATAATGATATCATACTTCAGCCGCCACTATTTGTTTCCTGATTCTGCGATGAACCAGGATGTATGAAATAATACTGAATACCGGGATGATGATTAAATAATGTTGCAATGACAGGCCATGCACAGGGATATTCTTAAGAACAGGAACCGCTTTGCTGATGTAATCATCAAGTTGATATACACAAAAACAAGATATTGAGAGAATTCCAACAATATACATTGATATAAAACAGATAAAAAAGGATTGCACAAACCATTCATGAACCCCATAACGTGATGACATGGTTATCAATTTTTTAAATTCATCAAAGGTATCTTTCAATACGCCAATCACCAAAATAATGAGTAAGGTAATAAAACAAGCAATGAGGGTTACGTATAGGCGTTGCGTCAATTGATAAAACACCTTGTGAAAAAAAGGTAATCTGTCATACCAGGATATCACATACAATCCATTTAAGGCATAATGCTGATGTATGTTTTTTTCAGTCATTGGTGTTTTAGGGTAAACTGCTGTAATATTGAAGTTCTTTTCATATGCAACAAAGAGTTTTTGGGGAAAGACAATCCAGGGCTTATTACCTAAAAGGTCGAATTTTTTCAACTGAACATAAATGGGAGGTTTATACTGTATATACAAGTAGATGCCTTTACCATCAAAATCAAGACTTGAACTGATTCTATTCCACATGGTTTGATTGACCCATAACTGATGAATATTCTTATCAGAAGGGTGTTCGATTATTGATGGCAATCTGTCAATTGATGTTGCACGCATGGCAACATCAAGAATGGTCAAGGGTTCAGAGTTTTCCTTAAATTGGAATTTAAATTCCTGGGATAAATTAAAAAACTCTTTATGGTGACTGAATGATGTGTCAAATGGGGGCACAAACTTACCCTGCGTTTGAATATATGTAACAGGGTAAACACCTCGTAATCGTTCGATAAAAACTTGCTTAAAGCCATAAATATAATTATAGACAAGTATGCTGAAAATGCAAAACAGTATCAGCAGCCCCACTATGACCCACTGTTTGAATGATTTTACAAATTGTTGTGCTAACACTTTTACAAATATTATCAAGGTGGTGTTTTTATATGAACTGATTGCATTCATCATGATTATTTCTGTTTGATCCCCTGTTTATTCTTTGTTTGAAGGTTTATCTTCTTTTTCTTCTTTCACTGGTATTGGTTTCGGAAACTTATTCTCAAATAACAAAGAAGCAACAGCATATTTTAATTCCATAATTGATTTAATTGAAAAGGTCTGATAATTTTTCAAAAATTTCAGACGAATACTTTTTGTCTCCTTTTTCAGACCATCAAAAAGAACCAGTTGTACCTCTAGCTCAGTATTTTTAATCGTTGACGAATGAATACAAGTTTGAATCGCTTCTTTAAAATTATCAGGATATTCTATCCAGACAAAGGCATCACTTTTTTTCTTAAGCAATAATACCCGCATTTTTTTGTCGTTTGACTTCACTTTATTATAAAAGTATAAAATATTACCATTACTGATACAACTGGCAATGGGATTTTTATCTTTAGTATTCAGCAAATACCTGAAATTTTTTTGAGTTGTGTTACATTGTCTATTAAAAACTGTAATACCTTCAACCATGTTTTCAAAAACCAATTTTCCCAGATCAGAATATAACCGATGCAATATGTTGGCATTTGAATAATTGCGATATTTCTGAACGTTTTCACAGACCTTGTTACAATTCTTTTTTTCATTATTGTTTTGCAATTTTTTGCTGCTACAGGTTCTGCACAATTCATTCAAGGACTCAAAGCCAGATAAATAAATTTCGTTAGGAGGGATAATAATTACCCGACCCGATGACATATTCGCGCAAGTATGATGTGCAATAACATGCAGAAAAATACAACTTGCAAATATAATTAAGACAGTATTTCGCCTGATATTCATAATCTATCCTTATTTCAATCCCAGGCATCCTGATACATATTGGCGCCCTGTGATAGTTGTTCTTGAAAGCTCTTTTCTTTTTGCTCCGGGGTTTCTCTTTTGTTTTGATTACTTGTTTGCCTGGTAACTGTTGGAACTGATACCATGCCGCTCGTGTTTGCAATTGCTTCCTCTAATGCTCCTGTAATAGACTGATGCATGACTGATTTTAAGCGAATAAAACCAGTACCTGTAAAGCTGTCTTTCGCAATCGGGATATATTTCATGCCAACGCTATTGCTGTCCAGATAATAGACCATAACAGTAATCAGCATTTTTTCCTGTTGGCCACTAATGAATTTTAAGACACGATTGCGTTCAACTGAATTGTATATGATTAATCTGCAATAATTGGCTGCTGCAATATCTCGTAAAAAATGGTCAAACCTGACATTGATATTTTTGTGAAATTGTTCCACAGCATTTGTATTATGTGGTGTCAAGAGCTCCCCTGAATCGGGTAATTCCAAAGTTTTGGGATTTAATGCACGATGTTGAAATTTTTCCAAAACCTTTTTAAACGATGTATAAGTCATTTTGAACCCTTCTGTTGCCAGGTCTTTGAGGTTGTTTTTCCATTCCTGGTTATCGACATCAACAACTCTCATACTTGCAAACCCTACATACACAAAAGGATCTACCTCTTCCTCTGCAAAAGCATTGCAAGCTATAAGTAAAAATATTATCATATAGTTTATTATTGTATATCTCATTTTTTATTTCCTTGAATTGATGAAAGTATTTCTTCATTTTATTGACAAACAGGTAACGACTTTCTGTGCGTTGAAACATACCACACATTACCATTTTTTATAATTTTTTTATTGCCCTGGTTATGTACAAAATCCTTTTGTATCATAGATTCAATTTTATCCACTTTGGTAGTTGCTGTTCCTGATATACAACACGTATTGTTTTCATAGGATACAGTATTAAATGATCTTGAATACAGATTGGTACATATTTGTTTTTGCGTTGTTCGAATCACATAATCATTTTGTTCTGTTTGCATGTATTTGGCCATGTTTCCATATTCAACAATTTTGCTAAATTGTGTGTCTCCCAATAATTTATGTGCCATCAGATTTTCACCATAACGTTCATATTCATAAGCAGGAATCTGTTCTGTACCATAATTTTGTTGAGCATAGTAATTCAATATTTCATTTTTTTTCACCCTTATTTGAAAATAAGAGTCGCTCTTATCAATGTTTGTATCATAAACAGTGTAAGCATCTGAAAATAAGATTTTACTAAAATATTGCGCTGCCTGCATTTTTTGCTGCTTGATATTTGATCCCATATTTACCTGAATGTTATACCTATATTTAATATGTGACTTATCAATATGGGTTCGTGCAACATATATGGGCGTTTTCAGTTGAGATTGTTTTATTTTATAATAGCCATTCAAAAAAGTGTTTGTTGCACTCTTTAAAATATATTGATCTAAATCAACAGGAATCATTTCACCATCAAGATAATCATCAATGACAAGCTCCCATCGACCCGAAACAGCAGCGATCCGCACAGGAACATCTGTCTTGCTGACATCAATAACAAATAAATTCTTAGCCGGCTGGCCCGCTACATTTTGACGAAAACAATGATAGGTCTGACAAGAACATTTCTGAGTTTTTAATTTTATTATGTGCTGCTTTTCTGTTGATTTCTTAAAATAAATACGAAAGAGCGAATTTGTACCATCTTCAAACAATATCAAGTCGTTGTGCGATAAGATCATTTTATTACGAATAAAGCCAATGATGATATTTTCAAAAGAGACTACCGGGATATTATCTATTGCATATCGGATTTTTCTGTTTTCATGATCAACAATAAAGGCTTTTTGTGCAGTTCGATATGCCTGATGCGTATAGACATCTTTGGGTAAATTTTTGTAATCATAATATATTCTATATTCACGTTGATCAAATGTCAGATGTTTTGAATACAGTTCCTGCACAAAATGGCCTGTTTTTGAAGCGCTGTAAAATGGAATTCGATCATTTTTTTCAATACTTAAGTAGTTTGATTTAAATGTGTCTTGATAAAGCGTTAATAGTAAGTCTCCTGTGTACGCAGCGTTTACAAAAATTTTATATCGCAAAGTCACTGTATTTTCAGTTCTGGCAGATGATACAGTAATCAAAAAAATGAACATAAAAAAATATAAAACGTTTCTCACCAATGTTCCTCCAATTATCTGCAAAGATTGGAAACATCAGGAACTGTTGGATAGATCCAATACTGACCTTGTGTCTTAATGTGATGTTTAAAAAATCTGAGCATTTTGTCCCTTAGGAACAGTGTATTCTCCATCGTAACTTCGGTTTGCGGAATATAACTTTCTCCACTCAATGTGCATTGATAAGTGTTATAATCGGCAAGTGCATTTGTTATTGTAAAATCTGAACGCGTATATTGACTTCGATAGTGCTGGCATTCTCTGTTTAACAGACTTTTTTCAAAATCTCTGATACGTTGCATCGGAATACGCAGTTCATAGCCCTCACGCCCTTTTATTTTTACGCGATCCATCTGCTGTGCTATTCTATTTGTATTTAATGAATAATTAAGTTGTTTTTCCAGAATTCGGGCTGCGTATTTTTTTATTTGATTTGATTCATAATTAATTTTATTTTTGACCTGTGAGTAAATAACAATATCCTCGCAATCGGAACTCATTCCTGATGGACATTTTATATCAATTGGATTGCTGATTTTTACGCTTGAATGTTTAACAAAATGCTTCAGTGCCTGTTTGCAATTAATTTCTTGGAAGTTCGAATTCTCACCAATGACTGTTTTTTTAGCAATAACATATTTTGGCAAATTTTGACCCACATTCCAGCAAACAAGCTCTTCCTTGTATGATCCTTTTATGGTATTGATAAATGTACGATAGTTAATGGTGTTCGCCTTAGTTTCTGTTTCAAATTGACAACTACTATCAATTTTTTTCCCTGATCTTTTTAAATACGTACAAATATTGCGATCACTGATATAAATCACATGATCATTACTGTTCACATCAGTTTTGACGTCCATGAACCCGATAGAACCTATAAAATCATTTTGAGTGTTCGGGGAAGAGTCTTTATAATTTTTATACAAATGCTTTTTTATCAGGTCCTTGTTTGAATATTTGGTAAGTGATTTGGTTGTCTTATATTGAAAATTAAAGCGATTTCGGGAAAATTGATGGGAAACATGGCCCTTAAAAGACCCATGCGAATCATGGTTATTAGCAATTTTAATTCTTGCGCGTGACATGAATTCGTCAGTTCGATCAAATTTTTCTATTTGTTCTTTACCCATTTTATACAGATTCAACACCCACCTTTCAGACAATGATGTAATGCGCACCGGGATATTGTTACAACAGTTTAATTTAAAAATGGGTTTCGCCGGCTGACCAGGAATATTTTTACGCATGAATAAATATGTCTCAGCCATAACATTTTGTTTGTTTAGTTTAATTCTGTCTCTTCCCTTTTTGACATAAAAAATGATAAATTGACTTTTTGTGCTTTCTTCATACAGGTATAATAAATCGTTTTCTTTTATTTTTTTTTCATATAAACCGATCAGGATATTCTCAAGACAGACCATAGGAATTTTATCAAAAACAAGGGTTGCAAGACCTTCCTTTCGAGAAATCATAATGGATTTTCCTGCACGTTTGTACATTTCTGGTATGGTTAAATGAGCCGGAACCTTCTGAGCTTCTTTAAAAATATCGTAAACAATGTCCCCAAAAGTTAATTCACTGGAATACAGATTCAGATCATACTTCCCCGATTTTTTGGGGTAATAAAAGGGAATGCGGTCATTAAGATCTACATTAAAATATTCAGACTGAAATTTATTGTTTTCAACAGTTAACGACATCAGTCCTTTCTGATAATTATTGACATATATATGATAGCGCAGCGTGAGCTTTTCTGCAAACACAGTCTGACTCATCAATAATAGTGAAAGCACTGCAAAATAGACTCTTATGTTCATTTCGACCACCTGTTTATTTCTGTTGTTTATGTAAATGTATTATAAAATATACCATATTTAAAAAGTTCAATTTTTAAACGAATTTGATATGATATGTCAAGAACTTTTTTACAAATATTAACAACTTATCAGGAAAGCTTTGATAATAATATCTTCATTTAATAAATTGCATTCCTTTTTTTTTTGAACCAGGATTACGTTCTTGGACATAGGTATATTCTCGGTTATTGAAAAATACCAAAACTTATTCGAGATTTCCTTATCTGTTCAGACCACAAGAAAGAAATAAATCTGACATGGGATTGCAAAAATTTTTCATTGACGATTCTTTTCAGTCTATTATATACTAATAACAAATTTTGTTGTTGAATAATCAAAATAAGGGGAAATATATGTTTAAAGGATGTTATACAGCTTTGATCACACCATTTGATGGTGACCATATAGATATGCATGGCCTGGATCAACTGCTTGCATTTCAAATTGAAAATAACGTTTCAGGTATTGTTGCAGTTGGAACAACCGGAGAAAGTCCGACTTTAATTTGGGATGAGCACAACACGATCATTGAGTTTATAGCCGATAAAACACGAAACAAATGTACATGTATTGCAGGGACTGGCAGTAATAATACAAAAGAGGCAATTCATGCAGTACGTCACGCAGTTGCTTCAGGTGCTGATGCTGCTTTAATGGTAGATCCATATTATAATGGTCCCAGCTCCCTGGAGGTTCGAAAAGAATATTATGAACCGGTTGCGCAACAATTCCCAGATTTATCAATTATACCTTATATTATACCAGGGCGAACAGGCACGCAGCTTCTTCCAGAAGATCTCGCAATTTTGAAAGAAACGCATAAAAATATTGGTGCTGTTAAGGAAGCGACTGGAAGTTTTGATAATATGAAAAAAACGCGGAAATTATGCGGTTCTAACTTTGTAATCCTTTCTGGTGATGATGACAAAACCTATGAAATGATGTCAGAACCAGATATTCAAGCATCAGGTGCTATATCAGTCATCGCAAATATTACTCCGAAAGCAGTTCAGAATATGATTACAGCATATCAGGAAGGGAATGATCAGGAAGCAAAACGACTTAAAGATGCCTTGTCGCCACTTTTCAAGCTTGTTTCAGTTGTTACAACAGAAGATACGCCTTATGGATCTGTTTTATGTCGTGCTAGAAATCCTTTGCCTTGTAAAACAATCATGCAAATTCTTGGGATGCCTTCGGGTTCTTGCCGACAACCCACAGGAAAAATGACAAAAAAAGGCTTTGATATCGTGCTTGATGCTGTCCGAAACGTTTATCAAAACAATTCAGATTTATTAGAACCTGTCGCCAGTTTTTTTAATGTGGACATTGAATCACGATTGGCTGAGGAAAAAATACATCAACATTTAATCTATGCAGATCAATAAGCATAAGTCAATTAGAAGCGCCGATCGGAGAATCATTTATGGGACGTATCAGTCACTATCATCTGACCCCTGAAAGCGGTCGGGTTTGCGTGAACTTAAATAAACGACAAATTAAAGAACTCAAAAAAATTGCAGTTGAATTTGAGATTTCTGAAAAAGAGGTGATGAAACTCGCTGTTGATATGCTAATCAAGACATACCAAAGTATTCCGCAGGAAGCCATTGATAAAGATGGGATCAAAGCGGTTGCAACAGTATAATACTTTGTGGAACGATTTTCGGTGATTTCCGAACAGAGGGAGAAATATTTTGAAAGTTGTTATTATTGGTGCTGGTGAAGTAGGATATCATATTGCCAGCCGAATTGCTTATGAGCAAAAAGAAGTTGTTGTGATTGACAATAACGAGGATGCCTTACGCAGGGTAACTGAAAGCATTGATGTACAGGTGATTAAAGGCTCTGGAAGTAGTCCATCGGTTTTAAAAGAAGCTGGGATTGAGGATGCCAACATTCTCCTGGCTGTAACCGATAGCGATCAGATAAACATTGTTGCCTGCCTTTTTTCCGATTATATCAGCCCAAAAACAATGAAACTGGTTCGACTTCGCGATCAGGATTTCATTTCATACAAAGAAGCGCTTCAAACCTATTCACCCCATATTCACACAATTATCAATCCAGATTTCGAAGCTGTTCGTGCGATTGAGCGATTTATGAGTGTTCCTGGCGCAGTCGATGTTGGCGATTTTGCGGATGGTCGTATTCAGTTGATCGGATTTCGTCTGGAAATGGGATCTCCCCTCTTAGGCGCGCGTCTAATGGATATGCCGCGTATGGAGGATGGCGGCAATCTCTTGATTGCTGCTGTTATCAGACAGGAGAAGCTGATTATCCCAAGAGGAAAGGATGTTCTTGCTGAAGGCGATCTTGTTTACATTGTATGTGAAACACGCTATCTTACGCAAACACTAGATTTTCTTAGAGTGGATACCACACCGGTCCGACGTGTCATGCTGATCGGCGGCGGACGTGTTGGCTACAAAATGGCATTGGCCCTTGAAAAGCAATCGATTCAAACAAAGCTTATAGAAAAAAACCCGCGCATATGTCAAAAGCTGGCAGAAAAACTTGATCGTGTAATGGTTCTTCAAGGTGATGGAACCGATCAAAACCTGTTAATTGAAGAAAATGTTCAGAACATGGACATGGTCATTACCCTCACAGGTGACGAGGAAACCAATATTTTATCCTCATTGCTTGCCAAACGTATGGGTGCGCGCTCCAATATTACCCGAATCAGTAAATTCAGCTATTTTCCCCTGGTTGAGGCCATTGGAATTGACCATATTATCAGTCCCCGATTATCGGCTGTCAATACCATATTGCAGCATATTCGTGAGGGGAATGTGTTATCTGCAATTTCTATTAAAGGAGAACAGGCTGAAGTATTGGAAGCAATCGTCTCACACGATTCCGATGTTGCTGGAAAGCCTCTTCAAAAAATTCCATTTCCAAAAGGCGCTCTGGTTGTCGGAGTGGTAAGAAAGGATGACACCTTTATTCCAACAGGGCGTACTGTTATCCACGCTGATGATCGCATTATTATTTTTGCTATTCGTGAAGTCATTGCTAAAATTGAAAAAATTATGACTGTTCAGCTCAAATATTATTAGAACAAATCAAATTGTAATTAATAGTGTCACTTCCATTCGAAAAATAAGTTCCTCATTTTCTTATTTGCCAGCCCGATGTAGGGGCGAACCTAGTGTTCGCCCTCGAACGAATAACGCATTCGTTCCTATGTACGATGGGCGAACACAAGGTTCGCCCCTACATTGGATTTGTAAATAAGAAAATGAGGAACTTATTATTCGGATAGGTCTACAAGTGTATACATTTTTTTTTCTTAGCCCTGAAAGGGCTTCAACATACCAGCCCAGGGCAACGCCCTGGGTAAAGATTAACCAATATTTAAGCCCTGTAAGGGCGCAACATAA
>Ga0272440_1000250_pt1 | contig 45491 bp, 26 predicted proteins | sample SSMMMBAug17_FD_192440 | JGI IMG/M metagenome (GOLD analysis project Ga0272440, IMG submission 192440) | Marine sediment archaeal communities from Little Sippewissett salt marsh, Falmouth, MA, United States - SSM-MMB-Aug17 | ecosystem: Environmental > Aquatic > Marine > Wetlands > Sediment ...
TTTCTTTGGGGGGAATATTTCTGTACAATGATTCTAATGTGAATGTGTTTGATTATCATCGTCAGATATCATTGGTGACGATGCATTTCAGTTTGTAAATAAATCAAGTTTTTTCCCGGGTACAGACGGGTTCAGACCGCCAGATGATTCAAACCCTTTTTGCCGGATGGGAATTAAAAAGCCGGTATGATATTTCAGGTATTGAAGTCGTACTCAAAAAGCAGGAAAAAGATCAAATATATCTGCGCATAGGTCTATAAGGGGCGTATGAACAAGTTAGGGGGAAAAATCTTCAATTCCAAAAGAACTTGATATTGATGGTGATTATGCTATAGGTTTGCCAGGGTAGCCATAAGGCACGCTTTGTCTCTACTAATTCGTTATCAAAAATTACCTTAAGGAAAAAACTCCATGAAATCAATAAAAATATTTACCCCTTTTGTATGGATCTTATTGACGATCCATACAGCATTCTGTGACGTTCCCTTTTCAGTAAATCCATCAGATTTTAGACATTGGTGCGCTATCACAGCAATTGTTCACGATTTTAATTATTCAAATGTATCTGGCACCGGTGATGCACTTGCTGCGTTTGTGGGCGATGAATGTCGCGGTGTCGCAAAGGCGGTACATCCACCTGTTGGAACGCGATTCTTTTTACAGGTATGGAGTAACGATTCAAACGATCCAGGGGAAACCATTTCCTTTCAATTTTATGATGCAGCCAGTGAAACAATTCATATGGTTCAAGAAGCATTTTCCTTTGCCCAGGGATTGACTGTTGGCACAATGCATTCACCCTATGTTTTCCATCTGAGCGATCCCAGAAAACAGGGGTGTGTTGATCCAAATGCATATAATTTTGATCCAATGGCTGAAGTAGATGATGGTTCCTGTATCTATGCACCGAAACTGGAATATATTGACGATCAAATTATTGATGAGGACACGCAGCTCATTTACCCCTTAATTGCCACTGATGGCGATAATGATCCACTGACATTTACAACCCACATTTCAAACCCATCCTTTACGTTAAAAATTGTCAATCAAATACTCAATGTCTTCCCTCCAAAAGATTTTCATGGCTCAGTTGATCTGACTGTCAATGTAACAGATGGTCAATACAGTGATACATGTAGTTTCCAATTAATTGTGCGCCCTGTAAACGATCCACCGGTTATTTCATCAATTCCTGATAAAAGTATTTATGAAAATTCAACAACATCGGCCATTTATTTTAATGTGGTTGATATTGAGAATGATAATTATCAAGTGTCTGTTCAGTCAAGCAATAATGATTTGATCAATGATGATGGTATCAAGCTCACAGCAGATCAATGGTCATGGTATGTCACATTATCCCCGCTTCCGGATCAATGGGGTGAAAGCCAGATTACCATTACTGTCAGCGATGGCCATATGGCCACGCATGAATCCTTTTTGCTCACTGTACGTCCTTTAACTGTTCAACCCACCATTTCTGAAATTTCAACAGTCTTTATTCAGGAAAACTCAGTCAGTGATCCCATTCCATTTACTTTAACAGATATTGTTTATGGTGAAGAAAACATTCATCTGACAGTCACCACAACTGATCCGCAACTTTTACCCATTGAAAACATTCAAATTTTGAAAAATTATGAGGGGCGATATCTAATGATTACGCCAGTTATTGATCAGAGCGGTTCAGCGACAATTACCCTCAAAGCAAGTAATCCCAAATATTCGGTAAATTCGGTCTTTACTGTCATTGTCAAATCCAAAGATGAAATAGCCATTTTCAAACGATTTCAAAAACTGGATGCTCAAGGGAATCCTCTTGCAGATAATGCAACATCATTTACAATGGTTCACGACCTGATCACTGATTTGATATGGGAGATAAAAACCATCGATGACGGCATTCAGGGGCGTGATCGTCTTTTTACCTGGTATAATTCCGATAATTCCACGAATGGCGGTTTTGAGGGCGCAACATCACCTGCTGGCGATACGCAATACTATATTGACTGGCTCAACAGAAATAATTATGGCGGTCAATCCAACTGGCGCATGCCTGAAATCTTTGAATTAATGTCCCTGATCAATGTCACAAAAATCAGTCCGCATATTGATATTCAATTCTTTCCCAATACACAATCAGGTTGTTATTGGTCGGCAACCCCCCATGCACAGTATTCGGGTGATGCATGGATTATAGATTTTTCTGACAGCACTGATGATTATGTTTCAAAGGTGCATTCCTGCTATGTTCGTGCAGTTCGGGGTAAAATTAATGAATCCCTTTTTAAATCAGATCGTTTTATTGACAATCTGGACCACACCCTAACCGACACCAGCACCGGATATATGTGGGCCAAAGATGCACTGCCCAAGGATACATATCAGGCTGCCGCTGAAGCATGCCAGAATTTAACACTGGCGGGCAATTCGGATTGGCGATTTCCATCACGTGAGGAACTTCGAACGCTCATTCGTTTTGATCAGTATGACCCTGCCATTGCAACAGATCTTTTTAATCAAGGCTCAGACTGGTTTTGGACAAATGATAAAACCCCGGATAACAAAAATGCCTGGGCCATTTTTTTCTATTATGGGGCATCTTACGTGCGCAATTTTAATTATGAGTATTATGTACGCCCTGTTCGAGCCGGTCCCCAGGAATCAATTCAATGTTTTCATGTGGGTATGCCTTTACCTGGTAGTCAATGGCTGGAAAAAGATTTGCTCAACATTCAATGGCAGTCATGCCTGTCTGTTGCGGCTGTCAATATTTATTTATCACGTTCAGGTGGTGATCCCGAAAGTTTTGTTAAAATCGCAGATCATTATCCCAATACAGGAGAATTTTACTGGACAGTCACAAGTCCACAAACAAGGAATGCCATGCTGAAAATTGAAAATGCCGCAAATCCATTGGTTTATGATTTACAGGGATTGTTTCAGATTATTGGACAACCCGTGCCTGGCATTGCTGTTTCTCCACAGACTCTTACCATTCCTGCCAAAGGCGGCAATGCACAAATAACTATTGCGAACATTGGTGAGGGAATTCTTGAATGGCAAATTAATATTTATAATGAATGGATTATTCCGCAATCCAGTTTATCCGGTGTTGACAATGGATGGTTTGAATTCAGGCTTGCAGAAAACCCGGGTGATGCCCGCACGGCCTGTTTTGAAATTTCAGCGTTCAATGCAGAACATAGCCCACAAGAAGTTTGTCTGTCTCAGACGAGTAATGAATTTATAGATTTATTCAAAACAGTTTCAGCCGGTGATCTCACCGATACACTGGAATCTGCATGGGGATGCAATTGGGTGGATTACAATCATGATGGCTGGATGGATATTTTTGTGATCAATCGCCATGCGAAAAACAGTCTCTATCAAAACAACAAAAATCGCACATTTACACGTATCTCAGATCATATTCTGGTCAATGATACGCGCGATACCACAGCCGCAACATGGGGTGATTTTGACAATGATAACGATATTGATGTTTTTGTTGTACATCCCCAGGAGAATAACGCGCTGTATGTCAATGATGGCAATGGCGATTTTACATTGATTGATAATGATATTGTTGTCACCGATGCCTGCATCTCTTATGGTGCATCATGGATTGATGCCAACAATGATGGATATCTGGATTTATATGTCACAAACACCGGGGTGTCTCCCAATGCATTATATATCAATTTGGGTAATGGACATTTTGAAAAAAACACAACCGCTCGCATCTCTGCTATCCATGGAAAAGCTTTGGCCTGGGGGGATTATCGTCAAAATGGATTGATGGATGTAATCATTCCTGACCAGGTGGTCCTGTTTTTAAATACAGGTCAGCTTTCATTTTACTCAATGGAAACATCTGTTTTAAACCTGGATTCGACCCAAAATTCATATGAAGCGGCAATATGGGCCGATTTTGACAATGATCAATATCTGGATTTGTATTTAATCCATCAACGCCAAAATAATGTGCTGCTCCACAATGATGGTCAGGGCAGCTTTACACAGATGTCAGATACTTCGCCCTGTTCTGATGGCGGCCTTGCGACAAATGCATCATGGGCTGATTTTGATCGGGATGGCGATTTGGATTTGTTTGTATCGCGCCTGGATTTTCATAATCTTTTTTATGAAAATAATGGAAGTAAACAATTTACACGAATCAGCTCAGGAGATGTCGCCGCCGGCAATGGACAATCCAGTGCGGTGGCTGATTATGATAATGATGGCGACATGGACATACTCGTTGTTCAATCTGATGACAATCATATCCTGCTGGAAAATCAATCCACTGATGGCCATTGGATTGGTATTCGATGTATTGGTACTGATGCCAATCGTTCGGCCATTGGCGCACAGATCACTGTGGATGCAGCTATCTATGGCAAGGAAATTCAACAAATCCGTCAAATTTCTGCACAAACAGGTCACAGCAGTATGGACAGTCACATCATGCTGTTTGGTTTGGGAGATCAGCCCCTGATCGATCAAATTATGGTGAATTGGCCAGGCGGCAATGTCAGCAGATTGCAACAGGTGAGATCAGATCAATATATTACCATTATTGAAAATGACAGCAATCCCATGAAATCCCTGACAGTTTCACCATCACATGCAATTGTTTCTGCCCTTGCCGGCAGTATCTCCATAAAGGTGATTGTTGAAAATGAATCCAAGCCGCTGACCTGGAATGCACAAACAAATAGTGATTGGATATCATTCAAAAATATTCATTCAGGTACACAAACACAAGACATAATCATTACCTATGATCGAAACCAGGGAGATCAACGTGCGGGATATATTACAATACAGGCTGATAATCAGGGCGTTTCATCAGTGACAATTGAAATTATCCAAAAAACCAATTCGCCGCCACAATGGCATTTTCCCATTCCGGAACTATACCTGCTTGAAGACAGTTCAGCACAGCTTGCATTTCAAATTCAAGATGCAGATACAGAAACAGCAGACCTTATATTTACCACAGATTCTCAAAATTTGAATTTATTTGGCAAAACCAGTTTATCAGTGATGCCCCATCCGGTCACACCGGGTACAATGATGCTGTTACTGATCCCAAACGTCAATGCATATGGCGAAAGCATTGTCAGTCTATGTGTTTCAGATGGTATCAATCAGTTGACTGATACCATTTGGGTAGTTGTTGATGCCAGAAATGATGCCCCCATAATATCAGGCTTAAGAGATAAAACCATTGATGAAGATATGCTGGTATATCAAAATTTTACTGTGTCTGATGTGGAGCAGGATAGAATCTCTGTTCGTGTTCAGTCATTGTCACCTGAGCTGTTTGAGGATCAGGCCATATGGATACATGCAACCGGTTCAACATATCGCATGGAGGCACAACCCATATTCAACAGCTATGGTACAGGTCAGTTACAATTTGTTGTTTCTGATGGTTATAATGCCATTACACAGGTGGTGAACATTATTGTTCGAAGTGTCAATAATATGCCCACCATGTCGAATATTGCCAGTCAAGAACTTCTCGAAACCAGCATTGCCATCCCATTTACCATTGCTGATGCCGAATCTAGGGCCAGTCAACTAGATGTTCAGGTAACTTCCCTGGCCCCTGAGTTAATACCAAAAAACCTCATGACCCTTTCCGGATCTGATAACCATTATACGCTGACACTTGACAGCCCTGATAATCTGTTTGGTATTGCCCCCATTGAGCTGGCTGTGAGCGATGGTTTACTTACCCGAACGCAGCAGTTTAATGTTTTTATCAGAAACGCCGGCAATATTCCCATGATTGCCAATGTGCTGGATCAACAGACTGCTGAAGACACCCCGATCTATCTCACATTGACAGTTGGTGGCGTTACCAGTGAGTCTATCGTGATTACCGGCACATCAAGTAATACAGCACTTGTGAAAGATTCGGACATTGAAATTCTGGGAATTGGTCAACAAAGGACATTAATTATCAAGCCCATCAAAGATGCCTTTGGAGACACACGTATTCAACTCTTTGTTTCTGATGGCACACACACCATTGTGGATGATTTTGTTTTCTATGTATGGCCAGTGAATGATCCACCTGCAATTTCTCAGATTGATGATTTCTGGCTACGTGAGGATACAGACGCGGAAACAGTATTGTTTTCAACATCTGATGTAGACAGCAATCGTCTGTCAGTAATGGCTGTTTCCGCAGATGAAACAATCATTCCTTCCAGCCATATAGAGCTAAATAATGCGCTGGATCAATGGGAATTAAAAATCATGCCGCTTGCCAATGCATCGGGAACTTGTTTAATCACTGTTCAGGTCTCTGATGGTTTAACAACAACTGTTGAATCCTTTTATGTGGAAATTCGTCAAATAAATGATTCTCCCTTGATTCTGCCAATACCGGATCAAATTAGTGATGAAGACACTGCGTATACCCTGTTTTTTTCAATTTCTGATGAAGAAACCCCATTGACAGAATTATATCTGTCTGCAAAATCCAGTAACATTGAATTGTTGCCTTCAGAAAATATCATTCTCAATTATCACGCCATGACATTTATTCCTGTTCGCAACGCATATGGAAAAACAACCATCACCCTGTCTGTTGACGATGGTACCGGCTTACCCAATGCAATTCAAAAAGATAGCTTTGTTTTCTGGGTAAGATCAGTCAATGATTTACCCGAAATATTACCCATTGCACCGCAAACAGTATCAGAAAATGAATCCATTACACTGCTGTTCACCATTTCAGACCCCGAAACACCGGCAACAGATCTGATCACACAGGTATCATCAGACAGCCAGACATTAATACCTAACAGCAATTTGATCATTTCTGGAAATGGTATGTCACGTGAATTACAAATAACGCCAAGACCCCATTATTCTGGTGTAACCCGCATTCAGTTATCTGTTTTTGATGGAACCGCCACTATTTTTGAGGCATTCACGCTGACAGTCAATCCATATAATTATCCCCCTGATTTTATCGTAGGAATGGATCTTAATATTTGGGAAGATGCCCCGCCGCAAAAGCTGATCAGATGGGCAACACAAATAACCCCCGGCCCTTTGAACGAAAACAAACAAAAACTATATTTTCAGGTGACAGACAATACCCATCCAGAATATTTTTCAACACCACCAGTGGTTACAGCACAAGGAGATTTACAGTACACCCTTGCTGAAAATGCCTTTGGTACAGCAATCCTCATGCTCACACTTTTTGATGATGGCACTGAAAACAATGCCAGTACCCCCAAAAGATTTCAGATAAATATTTCATCAGTAAATGATCCCCCCACATTTACCAAAGGACAGGATATTATTATTGTTGAAGATCATGAAGATTGCCAGTTTGACAGTTGGGCAAAATTTATCTCTCCTGGTGCAGCCAATGAATCCAATCAAGAATTAACCTTCGTGTTACAGACTGATGCCAAAGAATTATTTTCCCAATTGCCAACAGTTTCAGACCAGGGTGATCTGGTATTTGAGCCTTTTCCCAATGCCAATGGCATTGCACATTGTCAGATATATCTCAAGGATAACAGTGATGGTCTCAACACCAGCCTGACTGAAAACTTTATTATTCAAATTCTTCCTGAAAATGATCTGCCAACAATAACAAAAGTGGCAGATCAGAAAATATTTGAAGATCAGGCCTTGTCTATTGACCTGATCATTAATGATGTTGATCATTCAATTTTTCAAGTCAGCCTTACTGCAACTGCCAGTAATTCCATGCTTTTTCCAAATAATTCTATTCTGATTAAAGGTTCTGGAAATAACAGGAATTTACAGATAACGCCCGCCAAAAATCTGTCGGGCGATTCAATTATTACAATGACACTTTCTGATGGTCTGGCAGAACAGATGCAGTCATTTTCATTGACTGTCCTTTCAGTAAATGACTTACCGGTTATTACACCCATTGGTCATCAATACTTACAGGAAGATAGTCCGGCTGTTTTTATTCCATTGACTGTTACTGATGCTGAAAACGAATCAGAACAAATCAGTATGACAGTCGTTGCCAATTCCCCTGATATGTTTGAATGGCTTGATATACAGTACATTTCAAACATGCCTTTTCTTCACTTGAAACCATCACCCAATGTTTTTGGAACAACAACCATCACCCTTTTTGCAATAGATCCTGACATCGCGACCGATATTGCCAGTTTGGACGTTGATCTGACAATTTCGCCGGTAGACGACCCACCATCAATTGTAGTCGAACCGCCATTTGAAATGGTTGAAGACAATGAAGCCTGGTTTTCAGTAAAAATTAATGATCTGGATACCGAACAAAACAACTTGTTCGTCAGTGTTCAATCGAGCAATCCATTGATCGTGCCCAATGATACGAATTATCTGTATCTTTGGGGAGACAGGGACACGCAAAACCTGTTTGTGAAACCCTATGCAGATGCCCATGGTGAAATCGGCCTGACCATTACTGTGAGTGATGCCAGTAATATTTCACAAAAACGAATCAACCTCGTCATCCAGCCGGAAAACGATGCCCCCATTGCAAATGATTTTCGCTTGGATATCGTCGAAGATCAGTCGAGAATTGCAGATTTTAAAACCATTGATGTTGATGATGACCCGCTTGTGTATTCAATCATTGCGCAGGGAAAATTGGGGTATATGACGATTCTGTCGGATAATGCATTTATCTATACACCATTTAACAATCAGTTTGGGATTGACCTGGTGAAATACCAGGCAACAGATGGTAAATTGACTTCCAATATTGGCACAATTCAAATCCATATTGCGGGTGTCAATGATATCCCCCTTGCACATGACTTAGCGTTTTTTGTATTGGAAGATCGCATGATGAATGGCAATCTTATGGCAACAGATGACGATAATGACCGATTGAACTATCGCATTATCTCATCACCGCAAAAAGGACAGGTATTTATCACTGATAATCGTTCCGGTGCATTTTATTATCAGCCCAATATGGATGCCTGCTGTGAGGATACTTTTTCTTACAAGGTGTATGATGGTACGATTGATTCAATGACAGCCACAGTTATCATGCACATTACACCAGTCAATGACCTTCCGACAGTTAAACCCTCAGTGTTGGTTATCGACGAAGATATGCCTGGCAGCAATCAGGTTGAAGGCACAGATGTTGATAATGATCCCCTGACATACGAAGTTGTATCCCAACAGGGAATGGGAACTTTTGTGCTGATGGCTGATGGCATGTACTATTATACGCCACCTGCTAATTTCAATGGAACAGATATTATTCTATTTAGAGCCTTTGATGGCCATGACTTTTCAAATATGGAACAAATCGATATCACTGTAAAACCTGTCAATGATTCACCTGTCGCATATGGTGATGAATTGACATTGAAGGAGGATAATATTAAACAATGGCAGTTGTATGCGTCAGATATCGATCAAGATATTCTCTCTTTTCAAATTGTCGATTATCCAGAGGCAGGCAGTCTGACTGTTTTGTCATCCGGATGGGCGATCTATACGCCAAACAATAATTATTGGGGAATTGATCGGTTTGCATTTATTGCCAATGATGGTTTGGCTTTGTCTGAAAAAGCCTGGATCACAATGACTGTATTGGAAATAAACGATCAACCAGTTGTCAAAGATCAACAATTTAAGGGATTGGAAGATGGTACACTCTCTGGAAAGCTTGTGGGATATGATCAGGAAAATGATGCATTGACATACGCGGTTACACATTTACCCCAGCACGGCAGTCTATCATATTTGGAAAATGGTGAATTTACGTATTATCCAGAAGAAAATTATCATGGAACAGACAATTTCTATTTTACAGCCAGTGATGGTGTCAGCAATTCAGAGCAGGCCTGTCTCAGTCTGTTAATTCTTCCTGTCAATGATCCCCCCATTTCTCAGTCAGGCACATATTTTTTGAACGAAGACACCATTCTTGAAGATTATTTTATTGGCCATGATATTGATCAGGATACATTATCTTTTCAAATTCTGGTAAATGGACAAATTGGCACTGCACGTATTACCAACAAACAAAATGGTGCGTTTACATACACGCCGAACAGCAATCATCATGGTATCGATATACTGAAATTCAGGCTGAGTGATGGCATGGTGAATGCGATTCCATCACAAATAACACTGGTCATACAATCTGTTAATGATGCCCCTGTTGCAATCAGTACGCAATTGAACACACTTGAAGATACAAGCCTTAAAGGACAATTGAGTGCGACTGATGTTGATAATGATCAACTGACTTACAAGGTCATTGAATCGTCACAAAATGGAGATTTCAGTATCATTAATGTTCATACCGGGGATTTTTTGTATTTCCCGGACACGAATTATTCGGGCAGTGATGGAATCAAATTCCAAGTAACTGATTCTATTGGTGATCATTCAAATATGGCATGGTTAAGTATCAATATTGAGGCTGTCAATGATCCACCACTGGCTTATAACGATACATTAATTATCAATGAAGATCAGTCTGTAAAAAGTCAGTTGTATGGCACTGATATTGATGCAGATCCCATATGGTTTATTCTTGAAAATATGCCTGCAAAAGGCACTATAAAGATGATTAATGCACTCAGTGGAACTTATGTATACACGCCTTTTACAGATATCAGCGGCATGGATTCGTTTCGTTTCTCAGTATTTGATGGCAAAATTTATTCAGAACCCGCAACCATTGACATTGAAATTGTCAATATCAACGATCCGCCAGTCAGTCAGAACGTAAAAGTGAACACAATGGAAGATCATTCGATAACTGCAACCTTGCCAGCCACTGACCCGGATAATGATGTATTGACTTACATAATCACACGTTTGCCATATAAAGGTCAAATTTCTCTTTCTACTGTAGATGGGACGTTTACTTACACGCCCAATTCAAATGAAAATGGTACGGATACATTCACATTTAAGGTGAGTGATGGCCGAAAAGAATCGTTGCCATCAACAGTGATCATGACAATTTATCCGGTAAATGATGCGCCATTTGTGAAAAACCTGGTTCTCAATTGTGATTTAAATATGCCAATATCCCACACATTTCCAATTATTGATCCAGATTATCAGGATGATCATGACATTCAATTGATAGCATGGCCAGAGAATGGCACAATTCAAATAATCAATAATGGTTTTCAATATATTGGATTTGAAACCGGTGTGGATCGGTTTCAGTATCGGGTCAATGATGGCTATCTTTCCTCCAATATTGGGCAGGTTATTTTATTGATTGGTGACATTGATCTAAAACCAGACATTGATGGGGATGGAAATATTGATCTTTCAGATGCTGTGATGGGCTTGCATGCACTGGTTGGTATGGATACTTATGATGTTGCCTTGCGGGATATTATTTTTGGAATGATTTTTATTTCAGGAAGATGATGGTATTAAATAGTGGGACTTCGCAAGCAGCTTTTTATCTACCTTTTGAACTTCAGTGAGAGGAATCTCATCAACAAATTTAATTATTTTTGGCATTGCATATTTAGCAATGCGAGATTGCAAATATGTGTGAATATCATCTTGTGAGCATCGTTTCTTTTCACTTGAATGACATTTAATAAAAACACAGACAATCTCACTTCCTTGTCTTGATGGATCCGGAACCCCTACAGTAGCAGCCCTTTCAATTGCTGGATGATCATGCAAAATATCATCGATTTCCTGAGAATAAACTTTATAACCTGATACGACAATCATATCTTTTATACGATCAACTATTGAGAAAAATCCATGTTCATCCATTTCGACAATATCCCCTGTGTGAACATATCCCTCTCTGTCAAGTCCACTGCCCAGTATGGGCCAGTAACCAATCATGCGTTGTGGACCTTTTAAGCACATTTCTCCTCGTTTGCCTGTTTTTAGTTCTTCCCAGGTTAAAGGCATCATCGTTTCTGTATCAATCACTTTGATAATTGTGTCAGGAAATGGAATGCCAATTGATGCCTTACTTTTTGTCTTTTTCTTTTTGTGCCATTTCATCAATAGTACAATTAATTTGTTGCCAATATCGCCAATATTTTTTGGATCGAAGATACGAATCATTTTGTTGAGAGCCCATATGGAAAATTGATGTCCAACAAGCATTTGTCCCAATTGTATCTGAAATTTTCCGCCAATTAAACGAAGAAAGGCATTTGGATTTAAATGGGTGCCTGGTGACATTTCTGACAAACCATATGCATCCATAATCATTCCACCAGCGACCTGTTCAAATTTTTCCTTCGTATTTGATGACAAAGGGGCAGAACCTGAAAGACAAAGCATGCCCATATCGGTTAATTCGGTTTTAACCAGATTCATATATTGTGTGGGAACCCCTATTTGAAGTAATGGTTTGAAAGTCTGTATCATTGAAACCATTGCTTTCGTATCTCTCGGGTCAGGTATGAGTACCTGGTTATAGCCTGCAAGCGTACAGGTATGCATGGCAATATGGCCATACGAATGAGAAAATGGTAAGGCCAATAATACAGTAATTGCACCATCAAAAATCTTTGTCAGACTACCCAGTGCGGCCAGACTCTGAATGCAATTGGCATAAATATTTCTGTGGGTTAACATACATCCTTTGGCTAAACCTGTGGTACCGCCTGTAAAAAGTAATGTTTCCAGTTCACTATCAACATTAATTTCAATATCTGGTAAGTGGGGGGAATATTGTCTGGTAACATCTATCCATTTTGTACAATTGTTTTCATCAACATGAATATTCTGTTGTGTTAATGAATAATCGTACAAGTTGGTAATGACAATTGATTTAATTGAGGTTTGGTTCAATAAACTGATTCCGGTTTGCAAAAGATCATCAGTACAAATTAGTATTTCAGGTTTGCCTTCTTCAAATTTATGCACAAGATGATCTTTTGATTCCAAACTATTGCATGGGATATGAACCAGTCCGGCTTTTGAAATGGCATAATCAGCAATAACAAATTGAACAGATGTGGGAAGAATTGTGGCCACACGATTACCTTTTTTTAATCCCATCGAAAGAAAAAAATTTGCCATGCGATTGGCATGATCGTTTACCTGGGGGTAAGTAATTTTGTTATTAAATTGAATCAGTCCATTTGTTGGATATTGTTTTGATGTCTTTTCGAGCATGGCATTAACAGGTAACTCTGGATAAGGGCAGCAGGTTTTAGGGATACCAAATTCGTTGTAAGTTTTTATCCAGGGCGGATTATCTGTATTTTGAAATGGTTTGAATTGAAAAAAATTGAATAACATTGGTCCTCCTTTATTCATGATTCATTAAAAATGATCCTTAAAAAATAGATCTTGAGTGACATTGTCTTCTTTTTCTGATGCAATTGGGTTTGGTTCGGAATCATCTTTGAAGCACTCATAAACTGTATGTCTGGTTTTTGGCGTTGGTAATGTGCCGGTATCTGCATCAATTTTGAAAAAATGAACCCCTGATGGAATTGCAAATTTTCGCACCTGTTGCCCACCCAAAATTTCTTTCATAAAGTGCATCCAGATGGGAAGTGCTGCCCTTGCGCCGGTTTCTTTTTCTCCAATGGATCTGGGTTGGTCAAATCCAACCCAGACTCCGGTAATATATCTAGGTGTATAGCCGATAAACCAGGCATCATGCAGATTGTTGGTTGAACCTGTTTTGCCGGCTATTGGACGTTTCATTGTTTTTAAACGTTTGGCCGTGCCTTGCTGGACAACGGCTTGAAGCATATGTGTCATGCAGTATGCGGTTGCCGAATCAATCACTTGCTTTTTTTCTTTTATTTGCCGCAGCTTGATCCGATTTTTGGATGCATTTTCAACGTTCATTACACAAACCGGTTCTATCAAATATCCCCCACTGGCAAATACTGAATAAGCTCTTACCAGATCAATCAGGGTAACACCCGATGACCCAAGCGCAATGGACAAATCTTTTTGAATGGGTGTAGTAATCCCCAATTGTTTTGCATAATCAATGACAGTTTCAATGCCCAATTTGTGCAGAAGTTTAATTGTAACCAGATTTCGTGATAAGGCCAATGCCCTTCTCAACGTGGTGGGGCCATAAAATTTTTTTTCGTAATTATGCGGTTTCCAGACATGATCATTTTCCCGATCTTCCACGACAATTGGCGAATCAATGATGATTGATGCTGCTGTAAACTCGGATTCCAGAGCTGCACAATATATAATGGGTTTAAATGCGGAACCTGGCTGGCGCACTGCTTGAATAGCCCTGTTGAATTTAGATTGTGAAAAATTTCTTCCGCCAACCATTGCTTTAATATGCCCATTTTCAATTTCCATACAAATTAATGCCCCCTGTAAAGGGGGGTGTTTTTTTGAATATTTTTGTCTCTTTTCAATGACTTGTAAGCCTTTTTCCAGTGCTTTTTGTGCAGTTCGCTGCATTTGCATATCAAGGGTGGTATATATTGTTAATCCGTCATTGTATATGGATTTATCATCCAACTGTTTTTCAAGTTCAATGCGAATATGCTCACTAAAATATGGGGCATTTTCAGCAAAACGATTGCGTCGGGGTAAAATATTTAATTGTTGATCATAGGCGTTGCGTGCGTCATCATCTGTAATATAACCTTCATTATACATCCGTGTTAAAACATATTTTTGACGCGCCTTGAATGAATTAAAATTGGTATCTGGCGCATAGCGTGCAGGTGCCTGAGGAAGGCCAGCAAGAGCTGCACATTCAGCAATACTGAGTTGATTGATTGATTTACCAAAATAATTTTGTGCGGCTGCTTCGACGCCATACGCCCCATACCCCAAATATATCTGATTAAGATACAAGTACAAAATATGTTCTTTAGAAAATTTTTTCTCTAATTGCGCGGCCAGAATCAATTCCTGTATTTTTCTGATATAGGTTTTATGGCGAGAGGTCAAAAAGATTCTCGCTGTTTGTTGGGTAATTGTGCTTGCGCCCTGAACAATGCGGCCTGCAATAAGATTTTTAATAAATGCACGAATGATACTTTTGATATCATACCCTTTATGTTCATAAAAACGAGCATCTTCAGCGGAAATAAATGCATGAATCAAGCGTTTGGGAATTAATCGCAACGGTTTGACAAATCGACGTTGCGTAAAAAATTCGGCGATCACGTTTTTTCGCGCATCCAAAACTTGCGTTGTTACCTCTGGATCATAATTATTTAATGATGAAAAATCCGGAGCTTGACGTTGCAAAATATATATAAAACCTGTCAGAAACAAAGAAACAGTAAAAATAATAATCAAGAGCCACATTACGAACCACAGAATAATTTTTCGTAATATGCCCTTTTTTTGGGGAGTCGGGCTTTGCACAGGTGGTTCTTCTTCTGGAGGCACTGATGGATGTTTTGATTCTTCACGTGTTTCGGGTATTTCAGACTCTCGACTGGCATCCGCAGCAATGATATCATCAGGCATATCAAATTCGTGGAGGGAATCCGGACTTATAAATGTCGATTTATTATTAGATTGTTTATTGCTACTTGTAGTATTGTCCAATTGTTGTCGGGCTGTCTGTTCAGATGCCAGGGATGTATCTGAAATAAATAACAGATTGGGTTTTTTATTGATTTTTTCGTCTTCATTATTCATAAGATCACAATACCAGGTGTTCAATAAAACTCATCAGTTGATTTAAATTAATGCATGGTCGTACTTCATGGCAATGTTGGCGATAGGTATGCATTTCACTGTCACCGGTTGACCAGAACTGTTCGGGTTCAGGATTCAGCCAGATTACACGGCAACAATGATTGCGCATTTCCTCCAGAATATGTGCCTGTGGGTTGAGATAGTTGGAACGACCATCCCCAACAATAATCAAAGTTGTTTTTAGATTTAAACACGCCATATGGTCTTTATTAAATTGCCGGAAAGTTTCGCCATAATCCGTATAATCTTGATAATTAATATCCGGATCGTTCATAATTGATTCAATGGCTGTATTGATATCATAACGATCGAAAATATCTGTGACCTCGTTGAGTCCGGCAACAAAAACAAAGCTTTTAACCTGAGAAAAATATTCCTGAAGCGAATATATTAAATTTAGCATAAAACGTGCGGCAGACCACACTGAACCAGACACATCACATAGAGTAACAATTTTTCCTTTTCGTGGCGGACGGTTGCGATAGACCAGTTGCATGGGAACGCCCTGATATTTATCTGCCCGACGCAAGGTTTTTTTGATATCAATTTTTCCCTTTCTCATGGCTGCATATCGACGTCCCACAACATCTTTTAATTTTCGGACCAGGCGATTCACAACATCACGCATCTCAAGTATTTCATCAGGGCTCAGGGCTGAAAAAGGCACTGCACCCAGATTTTTTCGATAGCTTTCTTTTGAACGAACCACCTGTACGTGGTTATCAAAAGTCATATCCTCTCTAAGCATGGAATTGGCACGATCCAGACGTTTATCAATCACCCTGATCATCTGATTCACATCTTGTCTGGAATGATTGTCACCGGAGAAAGCTGCCACACGTGCGCGCACCTGATTGATTGTCAACATCATGGACAGGCGCATATTCAGTGCGCCCATATTTGATTTAACGCCCTGTTGTTGTTCTTCAGAAAGCGTTTGAATTTTGTACATTTGCTGAAGATATGCATTGGGATCATCAAATAAAAAATCCACGATGGATGCATCCAGATGATCTGTAGAAGTTTTTTCAAGATAACTATACATATCTGAAAAAATTGTTGGATCTTGTTCAGTGGTTGTGGATAGTTCACTTTTTAGCTGATGAAAAAACAAATGATAAATTTTATCAAAATGGGGTATCAGGCGGTATGATTTGACAAAATTGGCTTGAAGCACGGCTTTGAACTGGTTTTCATCCAACAGATCAATATGTTTCAGTTGTGCCATGCAATCTAAAACTTCAGCGGTTGCAATGGCCAATCCGGATGATCGGCAGCAATTAACAAAAAGGGCAATGGTATCAAGCATATTTATCCTGTTGAATTAATGACCACCTGTGTTTTTTCAAGGACAGGCCCAACTGCACCGAGTCGATAGCCTGTTGATAACGTCTCAAGGATAACCTGATCTGTCAAGTCTGGACGATGTTCTTTTTTATTGCAGTGATGTAATTCTGGATCAAATAAATCAACTTCGGGTTCCACGACAATTGCCTGAATATTGGAAATAGACATTAAATCCCTGCGGGTATCATTAAACAAAGGTGCAACGGGTTTATCCGTACTTACCATTTTTGCATATATGTCTTCAATGTCAGGCAATTTATTTTGAATAAACGCAAATAGATCTTTTACAACAAAGGTATTTAAAGCGTCAGTCAATTGTTTTTCTGCTTTGAACATAGCGGGTAAGGCTGTATCTTTTTCCTTTTGATATTGTTGTCGTAAATGCTCTAAATGAAAATCCACACGTTCTTGATAGAACTGTAAGGGATTCATAGATTTCCAGGGGCCGCCATCTTGTAATTTTTTTTCTTCCTGTAAGCGGGTTTCTTCCTCAATGTCCTGATAACTAATGTGTTTTATTTTTTGAATAAAACCATCAGCAGCTTCAGATAATACAGGGGGATAAAAAGCAAAACGATTTCGAATGTCAAAAAATTTAGTTTGAATCGCTTGAATCTCTCTGGAAATTATGTCTGCATTTTGTTCTGACATATCCGGCGGTAGAAGGCGATTGATAATTTCTTCAAATTTCAGCATGAGATGCATCCGGTTCTGCAAATCTTCTGGAAATTTTTGCTTTATTGATTGTGACGTCACATTTTTATCTTGATTAAGAATATTATAAAGACGTACAGCAGCACGACAGGCACGTTCGAAAGGATCGATCATTTTGATCTGATCAGTTTGTGTTTTGAGGTTATCAATCATTTGGGTGGCTTCAGAATAACGATTTTGAAATTCGAAAAAATTCTCTAATTCTCCCTGAACTTCCTGACGTTTTTCATCTGTCCAGTCTAAAAATTCTTGAAGTAATTGATCCATGGCTTCATTTTTTTCACTCATTACTTCAGACAGTTCGTCAATCTCATTGACAAATTTTCGTTCAAGCTGTTCGCATCGAAGTTTGGCCCAATCATATCGTTTTTCAACATACTTGTAATCTTTTTCCAGGCCCGGAATATTCATTTTATCGATAGTGGTTCTGACATAGTTGATTTCCCCCTTGAATTTCTCAATCGTTGATCTGAGGCGTTGAATATCCATAGAGTATTGCTGTGTGTTAAAACTGAGTATATTGAGAATATCATCAGAGATCCCCAGATTTTCACGCACCATATTCACCGCTGTATCAATAAAGTTTTGAATCAACTCATCAGTGAGTCCCAATCTCATGCGAAGCGCGTCATCAGTAAGTCCTAAACGCTGCATAAGTAAATCGTCCGTGAGTCCCATCTGCCTTTTGAGTTTTTCAATTTTTGCTGGTGACATGTTGTCATCAATACCAAATGATTGGTGACGTTTTGGACCGATGTTAATTTCTTCAATTGCTGGTGTTTTTAAGCCAAAGGGAGAGGTGCGGGGGGACGTGGTGCGATACTTTTTGATATCAATGCGTGAGGTATCTATTTTGGAATCAACAAACTTAAATTTTTCGTTTTTCGCATGCGGATAAACCTTTATGGAACCAAATTTTTCATATTCAGAAAAATTATTGGTTTGTATTTCAAAAATCAGAGATAAATCCATGACAGCATCTATAGAGGAAACGTAATACAGTGGAAAATTTTCTCCCTTTCGAAGGCGAATGCGGCTGCTGGTAATATCGCGCGTTTTTTTTGTTTCAGAGCTTGTCACTCGGACAAAAATCAATGCTGATTCAAATTTATCATAAAATCGTTTGATCTCGAATTTAACCATCACTGCATTGCCATTTCGATTATCATAAAATTGTTTTAACATGATGGTTGCATCATCAAGCTCAGCAATTGCAAATTTGTTCAGTTTTATTATCATTGCTATGTCCTGTTATTAATTAATTAGTTAAAGATAAAAAAGCCCTGTTTTTTATTGGGTGTAAGTTTAATCAAAATAGGGCGTATATACAAGTTTGGGGAAAATTATATAATGAATACGTGTCTTTTTTTTTAGAATCAGAATTTACAGAATTAATAGAATTTTCAGAATTAAAAATGATTAGAGTTGTTATATTAAAACTCTATTCTTAATTCTGTAAATTCTATAATTTTGTAAATTCGGATTCTAATAAAAAAGGCATAACTGTTTTATGTTAATTCCCCTAAGGAAATCTCTGATAATAAGTTCCTCATTTCAGAAAGAGTAAATGCTATTCTTTTTTGAACCAGGATTACACTGAAGAAGATGAATAAGATGAAATGAGACACTTTTAATTCATCTTATTCATCTTCTTCAGCGTAATCCAGGTTCAAAAAAAGGAATGCAATTAATTAAATGGGGAACTTATTTTTCGAGTATTCCTTATTATCAGAGATTTCCTTACTTTTTCATACGCTCATCAAAATATCTCGTTTGATATCGAAGCTTACATATCATGTCAAGAAAAAAGAGGTATTTGCCTTTACCAAATCTGTGGAAAATCATTCAGCAGTATCAAAAAAAAAAATTAAATTAAAATTTATCAAAAAAAAACTTGCTTTTTTAAAAAAAAATGCCGATAATTGGTTTAATGGTCGATTGGTTCAACCAATATTTAAAGGAGAAACATTATGGATTTAAAATTTAACCCAATCGAAAAAGTGAATGCCTCTGAGCAGATTGTTGAAATGCTTATCAAGTATATCCTGGAAGGTGGCATTCGCACAGGTGAAAAATTACCCCCTGAAAGAAAACTTGCCACTGAATTCAATGTTAATCGGACGACATTGCGAGAAGCCCTCAAAAAATTGGAACAAATGAAACTCATTACCATTCGTCAGGGTCAGGGTGCTACTGTCGATGATCTACACAATGCCAGTATCGAAGTGCTTTTTTATCTATTAAATGTGAATGGTAAAATTGATCTTTCAATTCTCGAAAATATTTTGGAAGCACGCGAATTATTTGGCACTGATGTCGCCCGACTTGCTGCTAAACGTGCTGATGAAAAAGATATTGAACAAATGAAGACAATTATGTCCAGACTGGTGAAAGCGCGTGATCCCGCAGAATTACAGTTATTGGATTTTGAATTTTTCAGGCTTCTCTCACTGGCCAGCAAAAATATGGTTTATATCCTTTTAATGAACATGCTCAAAATTATTCATGAAAAACAGTTACATCTTTTTCTTCCTCTCACAAATGATGTCAATACTGAAATTCAGCAGGAATTATTTGAGGCTGTAAAAAATAAGGATGAGGTCAAAGCTGCTGAAAAAGCGAGAGAATTTTTAAATGCTGGCAGGGAACTATTAAAATTTTTTCAAACCTGACACAATGGACAGGACAATTCTTTTTTCGTCATATCAATTAAAAAAAGGAGGACAATATGCAAACATCTCAAAATATAGCCTTTAAAGAACCCCTTTTGGATGAAGGGTTGGTAGAGGATGATGTGTACCAGGTCAAAACAGGGAAGCACATTGATAAATTAAGAATTTCAAAAATTCAACGTACATGTGTACATGATGGCCCCGGCATTCGAACAGTTATTTTCTTTTCCGGATGTCACCTTCGATGTTTGTGGTGTCAAAATCCGGAATTGATCCCTTTTCAACTGAATAATGCAAATACAAAATATTCCATGCAGGAGGTCATGGATATCATTTTAAAGGATAAAACGTTTTTTCAGTCAAGCAATGGTGGCGTTACATTAAGCGGTGGAGAACCATTGCTGCAACATACAGAAAGTTTAGTGGACTTTTTGAAATTGTTAAAAAAAGAAAATATTCATATCACCTTGGAAACAGCCACTTTTGCATCATGGAAAAATATTCAACCGCTTCTTCCATATATCGATTTATTCCTTGTTGATATTAAAGTGATAAACACAGATCAGCATGAACAAATTACCCGACAAAAAAATGATATTATCATTCAAAATATCCAAAAACTCGTTGCCAGAAAAGCCAGTATTCAATTTCGCATGGTTGTTGTGCCCGGATATAATGATAGTGAAAATCATATCAAAGATGTATGTGAATTTTTAAAAACACTGGGTTATAATTCTATTGAATTATTAAAGTTCCACAATATGTATGAAGAAAAAAGTAAACGATTAAATATTTCAAATCCAACCTTAAACATAACCAATGATCAAAGCCTTGGTGCCATCAGAAAAGCAATTGACATATTTCAATCCCACGACATGACAGTGACCTGCGACTTGGATTTTCACACAAAAAAATCTCAATTTTCTGACCGCATTATGAAGATTCAAAAAGATATCAGAGAAAGTGACATAAGTCTATGCTTTGAAACATCAACCTTAAAAACAACATTTTATAAAAAACATGGTTTTTCAAAACCAACACACATTCATCGGGCAGAACGACTCGATTATCTGCTCAATAACAAAAAAGTAATCATTTATCCGCATGAGCTTGTCGTTGGAAATTATACCGCAAAAAGACTGGGTGGAAATGTCTGGGAAGAATATTTTGGAATTGTTTTTGTTTCAATTCTTCACCAGATGCATAAACAAACGCCAGTTTCATTTAAATGTTCATTTGAAGACAAAGTCAACTTTTATACAAACATTTTTCCCTTTTGGGTCAAGCATAGTTTGATCAGCTATAAAAATAAATCATTAAAAGATTGGATGCTTTTACTCGCAAGAGCTTCTGAAATGAACACTGGTTTTAATAATAATCAGGCGGCTATTGCTCATTTTATTGTCAATCATAAACGCATGCTGGAACTGGGTACAACAGGAATAATAGAGGAAATCGCCATATATCGCGTCAAAAACCCCGATCAATCAGTTTTTTATGATGCTGCAATTATTGCGCTTAAAGCTCTGGAAAGCTTTGCGAGTCGATATGCAGATCAACTTGACCAGTTAAGCAACGATGAAACAGATTCTGTGCGTAGACAGGAACTTGAAAATATGGCCAATGTGTGTCGTCATGTGCCAAAATATCCCGCACGAACATTTCATGAGGCATTACAAAGCATGATGTTTTTACAAATCGCCCTTTGCACAGAATCTTTTGAAAATGCCATTTCCTTTGGACGTTTGGATCAAATCCTTTTTCCATATTATCAGAAGGACCTGGAAAACAATGCCATTACATATGAAAAAGCAAAAGAGCTGCTTGCGGCCTTTATTCTAAAAGTTGATGAAGTTATCCTTGTCAATGATGGAGATACCTATCTGGGAATTGGACGTCTTTTTGAGAGTCTTTCAACTGTTCAATCTGTAACATTTGGTGGACTGAAACCTGATGGCACCGATGGTACAAACGATGTTACTTACATGTTGTTAGATATTTGTGAGTTGCAGCCGCGTGGTGTGAACATGACTGCAAGAATTCACAAAAACAGCCCCCAATCCTATGTGGATCGAATTGCAGAAGTTTATATTAATGGATCTCCAATGCCCGCTTTATATAATGATGATGTATATATTGAAAGCCTTAAAAATCATTATCCCGCTGCCATTGAGGATGTAAGAAATTATTCAATTGTTGGATGTGTCGAACCGGTGGCATCTGATGATCATTTTGGCAATACCGATTGTGCCAACATGAACGTTTCTCTGGCTTTTTTACAAGCATTGAAAGGTGAAAAAGATGATTTGTGGAACATTGGAATTCCTGATCAAATCAGCAAATTGACACGAAAATTTTTTCGATATAATTTCAGTGGGGTCAAAAAAATTAAGCCCCTTTGGGCTGTATACAAAAATTTCAAAAAGACAGGCAATCTGATATATCAACGTTTTTTCAACCAGACAGTCCCAGGCTATGACGCGCCACAAGACATGAATACATTGCTGAGTCGTTTTCAAGATCGATTGAATCATCTCGCCGCATCAATACTGGCGGATCACCAGGATTTTGAACGTATTCTTCAAGAACGATTTACAACGCCACTTGCTTCAACACTATTCAAAAATTGCATTGAAACCGGAGTAGATGTGTACGAAGGCGGCGCAAAGTTAAATAGTAGTGGGATTCAGGCTGTGGCAGTCACTGATGTTGCTGATTCATTGTGTGCGATTGAAGAAATTGTTTTTCGCAAAAAACAATACACAATTGATGAGGTTATTTTTGCCATTGAAAATAATTTTGAAGGTGAAAAAAATGTGGAAATTAGAAACGCATTGCTAAACGTCCCCAAATTTGGTGATGATCTGTCTACGAATCCACAAAAATGGGTCAACAAAGTGTTGGAAATCTATGTAAATGCTTTAAAATCAGTGCCTTCCTGCCCCAGAAATGGTATTTATTCTGCTGGTTACTATGCGTTAAATGTAAACATTGTGTATGGAGAAAACAGTCCGGCGTTGCCATCAGGACGATTAAAGGGAACGCCCTTTGCACACAGTATTGCACCTCATTATGGAAAACAGAGTCTGGATCTTGTTTCCGCATTACATTCAGTTAGCGAGGTTGATTTTGAACGATTTGCACCAAATGGAACAACCATTACTTTTACAATTGATTCTGCATTATTTCAGGGTAAGCATGGGATTAAAAATTTATCGGCAATTATTCGTACCTTTTTCAAAAAAGGCGGGATGCAGTTTCAACCCAATGTGATTAATAAAGATATTTTGATTGATGCCTACCATCATCCAGAAAAACATCCTTATTTATTGGTACGTATTGCCGGATATTGTGCGTACTTCAATGATTTAACTGATGAGCTGAAATTGGCAATTATTAATCGGACGTGTTATTCATAACAACAAGTCGGACTGGTCTGACCTGTCTGACTTGTCCGACTTTTTGACGTCCTCACATGTTCGTAAATGAAGATAAATGATGTTTTACAGTTTTCTAACAATATATATATATTTAATTAATAATATTTTTTTCTCCTGTGAGCCAATGGGTGTCCAACTTCTCGTAAAAGTTGTTCAAGTTTCACTCTGATTGGAGCGATATTTCTGTCAACTATTCCACGTAGCTTGTTGATGTTAACAAAATCATATTCAAGTAAATTTTTGGCATCGTCCTCATCTTTTCTTTCAAAAGTTGCAATTTTCATAGCGATCAAATGTTCAGGCGAAATAACGTAAAGCTCTGTTCCTTTAATGTTTATTCTCTCTGTTGCTGAATCAATTGCTTCTTCGAATAAGTTGCTCAAATCACCTTCATTAACCGAGTATCGGTCAATAAAATCTACATTTATATTATCTGTTTCGTTGTGAACATTTATTCCTCCAATCATCAGTTCTCTGATATCATATTTCAGATTACTCAAATGTTTGATAATTTTTTGTCTGTCAGTTTTCTTTATGGCTGTATCAAAATCTTTTGTATAAGCATGACCCGCTGGATCTGGCAGCCAATACCATACCGCCAGTCTTCCTATTAAAACACACTTAATTTTTAAATCATCCAATACGCTGGTTGCAAAAACAGCACTTTTTTTTGGATCAAAGGTTGGTAATTCCAATCCATTCGACTTCCCCATTTTTTCTAGATCTCCTTTCCAAAATCAAACGCATCCAAAACCCCATGACATCGACAGGCAGTACTCAGTAAAACAGGCTTTTCTAAAGATTCAACAAGGGAAAGCGTTTCTAAAAGATCACGAAATACAAAGCCGCCTATTCCTGGCAATATTTGTGTGCTTTTTAATACAATTGACGAAAATTTTTCTATGTGAATCCCCTTTAATTTTTCAAAAAGGCTTATGTTTCTGGGATTTTTAGTAACATAACAGTGATCAACCGGTTCCGGACAATTATCCGGACATCGAAATGTTGCATAACTCATGTATACAGTACCTTTTTTTCCGGGGAGTGCATTTGGCAGCTGTTGCAGAAGTGTTTCAGGAATATCAACTCGTCGGGTAGGTCTGGTTAAATTTCGTGCAATCCATTCAAAGGCAACATGAATTGGAATTGATGGAATAATCCAGGTCGCCTGATCTATTGTTGATTGTGGCAATGTATTTAAATACGAAATACCATCATCACAAATAATTTCACATGGAATGGATTTTATTTCATTTTTTAATGTATGTTTATTTGGATCAACAATCGTAATTGTGCAATCGGGATATGCATTGCTGCATTTAAGCAGTGCGCGACGGCCAAAATGGCCCGCACCCAGTATGATAAACCTGGCACGATTCAAGTCATATCACCATATAATAGATTGATCGTGTGGTTGAATATATCATCTGGATCAAATTGATTGACATCCGGGATAATTCCGCCAGCCATATCGGCATGTCCACCACCAAAGCCTTTACCATCAAGTAATTGACGAATAAGAAGTGAAACATCCCATTGGAGGACTTCACTTCTCAATGAAAAATGTATTTTTTGATCTTTGGCACACAGGACAACCAGATCAATTTCATCCAGGGCCAGTGCAAAATCGGATAAAATGCCTAATAAATTTTGACTGCATCCCTGGGGAAAATAACAAAACAACATCCGATTATGAATCTTTTTATGAGTGATCAGGTGTTGGTAATAAACAAGATCATCAAGACGAATATAATTTCTGATCACATTATTCACATAGGAAACATTGGCAATGCGATAACAATGAAGATAGGCGCGAATGTCAAATTCGGAAACATTTCTGGTTAACAGTGCTGTATCCATGTTGATTCCAATCAACAAAGCTGAAGCCACATCCTGAGGCATTTCCACCTGATGATTCATATAATAAGATGCAATAATTGATGCGCATGCACCATACTCCATGCGGATATCTGAAAATTCAACATCATCAGGTTCTGCCACCAGGTGATGATCGATCACGCCAACTTCATCACCTGTTAAATCTGTCACATTGGTATTTCCTTTACATCCATCAACTAAAATGATTTTATCCTGTGAGCGCATTGAAACATCTGAAATATGAAAGGCCTGAATGTTTAATTCTTCCATCAGTCGAATAACAGAATCTCTTTGAATAACTGTATCATAAACAATTTTTGGATGAATACCAAAGTGCATCAAAAAGGATTGAAGTCCAAATGCCGATGCAATGGCATCATGATCAGGATAGTTATGCGGCTGAATATAAATTGCGCTTTCATTTTTTAAGAACCCGATCAATTCATTAATTGTTGAAAAATATTTTGTAATTTTTTTCATAATGCGCCAACAATTTTATCTTTCCCCCTGACTTACGAGTAATCGTTGTCCAGGATGAATAGATTCATTTGGTTCCAAATGATTTAATCGTCGAATTTCAGTAACAGGAACGTTATATTTTAAGCCAATCCGATATAACGTTTCTCCCTGTCTGACTTTATGATATTTATAAATGATAGCATATTCACGACGTTTGATTTTTTTCTTTTTTATTTTTGGCTGAATAACAGGCACTTCTTTTGGTGCAGGTGTTGGTATTGATATGGTTTCATCCTTTTTGGGTTCTGTTTTTTCAGCCTGAATATTGGCGAATACGGGTGTTTCAGGTTCAGGCACTTTTATTGCTGCCTCTTGTGGCTCTGGTTCCTTTTCAGGGGGCGTATATCGTTCTGTTTTATTTTTTTCTTCCAGAGCTTGCATGGCAGATGCTTCAGCAACAGCCTGCATGGTATCTATTTTTTCATCTGTCCAGACCAATCTTTCTTCAAGCTGGAACAAATGTGTTTCAATTTTATTCACCTGATCGCGCGTGGCATAATCTGTTGTATCTTTATTTTTCAACATTACAATGATCGATAAAACAAAAATAATCAGTAACACATATAACACGGTTGTTCCATTAAATCTGGACTTTGGTGATTCGTGCGGCAACCAGAATTCTCGTTGCCGAAATTGTTTTGAGTGAGTACTATAATTATGCGGCATTTGAAAACCTCCATGGGAAAAAATAGGTTGATTGGACGGCAATTTGGTTTCGTCCTTTTTTTAGTTTGATTTATCATAATTAATAAAAATTGCAAGTCTCTTGATCAATCAAAGGTAAAAATACAAATCATATCTTGACTTTTGAGTATTTTAATGCAAAAATTATAAAAATAACAATCAAGGAGGAATATATGGAGGCATCTGCAACGTTGATTGCCGGAGACCAATCAATGAAATTACCTGTAACAACAGGCACAGAAAATGAAAAAGCTATAGATATATCAAATCTGAACAATTCAATCGGATATATAACTGTTGATCCAGGCTTTGCAAACACGGGAAGTTGCAGCAGCGCAATTACATTTATGGATGGTGAGAAAGGCATACTCAGGTATCGCGGCATACCTGTAGAACAACTTGCAGAACACTCAACATTCGTAGAAACAGCTTATTTATTGATCAATGGTGTATTGCCATCAGCAGAAGAGTTGGCCAGTTTTTCATCATTATTAACAGAGCATTCGCTGGTTCACGAAGATATGCAGATATTTTATCAAAATTTTCCTGAAAGATCACATCCCATGGGCATTCTGTCATCAATGGTAAATGCCCTGAACAGTTTTTATCCTTTTTTGGGTGCATCTCACGAAGAACGAATCAATATTACAGTAACACGTCTGCTATCAAAAGTGAGGACAATGGCCGCCATGTCATACAAAATTTCACGCGGACATCGTGTTGAATACCCAAGGCCGGATCTGAGTTATTGTTCAAATTTTTTGCATATGATGTTCACCACACCTGTTAGTCCATATGTTGAAAATCAGGATTTTGTCAAGGCGTTAAATGTTTTTTGGATTTTACACGCAGATCATGAGCAGAACTGTTCAACATCAACAGTTCGGCTGGTGGGAAGTGCTGAAGTTAATTTATATTCGGCCATTTCAGCTGGAATATGTGCGTTATGGGGGCCTTTACATGGTGGTGCGAATCAGGCTGTCATTGAAATGCTTAAAGTGATTCATCAGGATGGTGGAGATGTGACGCCTTTTATTAAACGCGCAAAAGATAAAAATGATCCATTCAGATTAATGGGTTTTGGCCATCGTGTTTACAAAACATATGATCCTCGTGCAAAAATTATTAAATCAGTCTGTGATCGGTTATTGAAATTAACCCAAAAAGATGATCCGCTGCTGGATATTGCCAAAAAATTGGAAGATGTCGCCTTAAATGATCCCTATTTTATAGATTATAACCTGTACCCCAATGTCGATTTTTACAGTGGTATTGTTTTGCGAACATTAGGCATTCCGACCAGTATGTTTACAGTCATGTTTGCCATTGGTCGATTGCCTGGATGGATCGCGCAGTGGAAAGAAGGGCATGATGACAATTCGAGTAAACTCTTTCGGCCTTGTCAACTCTATGTTGGACCACAGCAATGCAGATATGTTCCCATTGACCAACGAGAAAACAGTGATTCCTAAACAACTGGTTGACTGCTAAATGTTATGTATTCTAAATTATTCATAATTGTATTTAATTGTTGAAAAGCGGTCAGCAATGAAAATAAACAGCAATACGTATATCCATAGCCATAGTACTGAATGCCCAATATCGTTGTTAAATAGCTGAATGAAGCATTACAGATCAAAAACACCATTGTGACTAATAATACACTTTTTCGTTGATCAAAGTAAAAGAGAATAATAACATTGATTACCAATAAAATATTTAAAAATGCTCCAATCAATGTCACCTGAAATATTCCTGCCTGTAATGCTGAAAACCCCAGCGATTGAATGATTTCAGGTGTAAAGACAATACACATTGTCGTTACTGATCCCTGGATAATGAATATTTCTCGAATGCTTTCCTTCAGCGTTGCAATCATCATATTTTTTTCTTCAAAAATATTGGCCATGTTCTTTTTTCCAATTACTTTTGAATAATATTTTCGATAATGATCATAAAAACTGGTTTCAATTTTCAGCATGAACATGGCCAATGTGGGGACAATTGTCAGGTAAGAAAAAAAAAGCGGGGAGTCATACAAAGCATGGGTTCGAAAGTATGGCACAATTACATTGGAGTCTGGCGCACTCCAAAAAACAAATTTATCGACCCAAATTCCCATATTAAAACAAAAACCAATGCAGGCAAGATCCCAATATTTTTTAAAATATAACATAAGACCTTTGTCCCAGAAATCTGATGCCGGAAATTCTGCCAAAAGTCTTGTAATCAACCAGAAAAGTGTAATTGCCTGGCCAATTAAATATCCCAGAACATCTCCTTCAACCCCCATAATTGGCCCCAACTGAAACACCAGAATAATACTGATTATCGCACCGATTGCAAATGAATATACCACACTATGATAATCCTTGACTGCAGATAAAAAAATCATGCTGAGCCATATCATATTGATTACCAGAAACAACAGTACGCCCATAAATTTGTGCAATATTGATATTTCAAAAAAATAGAGTACCAATCCTGAAAAAAGAGACCCTATTGTCAGGATAAATACTGTACAGGTGTAAAAGGTACTCAGTACACGGTCAATTTTTTGTTCGTAGAGTTGATCTGCCAGATATCGTGTACAAACCAGTTGTAATATGCCGCTGAAAATTAATGACCCTGCATATGTATACACAACAGTCGAACGAAATAATTCGTGAGCCAGTGCATTTTCTCCACCGCGAAATATTCCCAGTATTGCCAGACACAAAATAGACATGAGCCATGGGCCAGAAGAAATCATCGCAGAATATAAGTAGGCGGTGAATTCGCTTAGAAATGTTTCATGTCGCATAATGCGTTTTAGTTCAAATCCAATACCTGCCATTTTTTTGGTCCTATGCGTATTCTGGCTGATTCACAATACGTGTCAGTTTGGGTTTGTATTTATCGTTTCTTGTCATGAAATTACTATAAAAACGTATGCCAAGTAAGGCCAGTGCAAAAAACAACAGGCTGAATAAAACAGAAAAACCGGTTTCATCCATTTGATAATATTTGGCCAGTTCCTGCCCCAAAATGCCACCAACGATCATGACAAGAATTGGGGCAACATACATTAAAAAAGACAAATATAATAAAGACTTTGTGGGCATACTCAGGACAACTCGATCACCAACATCAGCCCCGATATGATTTGGAAGCTCAACTTCCATATCCTCAAGTTTACTTCCCATAGACTGACATTCATCCCGTGTTTCGCAATGCTCACAGGTTTTCATGCGCTGTGTTCTCACCCATGCTGTATTATTGGGTGTAATCTTAAAAACATAACCTTCTTCTGTTGCCATTTTTCTTTTTCCAGATTATATTGGATTATTCATTAAATATGTTGCAGCTTCCATTGCAAAATAAGTTAAAATCATATCAGCACCAGCCCGTTTGATAGCCAGAAGACTTTCCAGCATGACAGCCTGTTCATCAAGCCATCCTTTTTCGGCAGCAGCTTTTATCATGGAAAATTCACCACTAACTTGATATGCTGCAACAGGATAGTCCAGCTCATTTCGTATTGTTTTGATAATATCCAGATATGCCAGTGCAGGCTTCACCATAATGATATCTGCACCTTCTTCAACATCCATCGTGGCTTCTCTAATTGCCTCCAGGGCGTTGGCAGGGTCCATCTGATAGGTTCGCCGATCACCAAACTGAGGTGCAGATTCAGCGGCCTGACGAAAAGGACCATAAAAAGCAGAGCAATACTTTACCGCATAAGACATTATGGCAGTATCTGAAAACCCTTCTTCGTCCAACATCTCACGAATTTCAGCCACACGACCATCCATCATATCCGATGGTGCTACCATGTCTGCACCGGCCTGGGCATGGGAGAGTGCTGTTTTTGCCAGAAGTTCCAATGATGCATCATTGTGAATCCTCTTTTTTTCCACCATACCGCAATGACCATGATCAGTATATTGACATAAACAAACATCTGTAATAACTAATAAATCAGAAACCTTATTTTTGATTTCTTTCACAGCTTTTTGAACCACACCATTTTTGGCATAAGCTTGTGTGCCCAAGGCATCTTTCTTGTCAGGAATTCCAAATACAATTATTGCAGGGATGCCTGATTTTTTTGCATCTTTCACAACCTTAATTAAATGATCAACAGACAATTGAAAATGACCGGGCATTGATGGAATGGGATTTTTAATGTCTTTGCCATTTATTGCAAAAACCGGTAATATTAAATCATTAACAGATAAATGTGTTTCTCGTACCATGCGCCGAATCATTGGATTGTGCCGCATGCGCCTGGGGCGATATTCAGGAAATACCATGTTTCCTCCTGTATATTTTTGTAATTTCTAAGGTAAAATGATCCAAAACAGATTTATTCCACTTTTTGGATATCCATGGACAAATCAACCGCAATTGCAGAATGTGTCAGACCTCCAATGGAAATAATATCAACGCCTGAATCAACGAGCTTTTCTACATGGGCTTTTGTCACCCCCCCCGAAACCTCCAGCAATGCCCGACCATTCACTATTTTGACAGCCTGATGGATGTCATCAATGGACATATTATCAAGCATGATAATATCGGCTTTGGCAGACAATGCCTGTTCCAGTTGTTTTAAATTTTCAACCTCAACCTCAATTTTGCTTAAATGAGAAATTTCTTTTCGTACCTGCTCTATTGCCGGGATCACCCCCCCGCAAATACAAATATGATTATCCTTGATTAATACACCATCAAAAAGCCCCATCCGATGATTCTTTGCACCACCTGCCCGAACCGCATCTTTTTCCAGAACTCGCCATCCAGGTGTTGTTTTTCGGGTGTCAACAATGACTGGTTTCGTGCGATTATCCAAAATTTTTACATACTCTCTGGTTGTTGTCGCAATACCAGATAATCGTTGAAGAAAATTTAATGCGACCCGTTCACCTTCAAGCAACGTTTTCAAGGAACTCTTTATGATGCAAACAATTTGATTTGGAATTAATTGATCACCGTCCTGACATTTGGCTTCAAATTGGAAATTGTCTGATGCCAAGTAACCAAATACAGAAGCGACCATATCTAAACCGGCAATAATAAGTTCCTGTTTTGCAAATATTTTGGCCATACCGCGTTCATCAGATTTGACAAGCGCGCCTGTTGTAATATCGCCATTGCCAATGTCTTCAATCAGTGCCATCTGAATCAAGGAATGAGTTACCATAGATCTCATTTGTAAGACTCCATTTGGACGTTTGATGTTATCGGTCGTAGAGACAAGGATTACCTTGTCTCTACATATCAATGAATTTATGATTCCGAAGTCGATTTAACTTCTAAACCGATTTCAGCCATTGTTTTTAACAATGCGCGATAATAAGGAAACCGGGGAAATTTGTTCACACCAAAATTGAATGTTTGAAAACTCACTGCCCAGTGATGTGCCCGCACAGCTCCCATTTCAATAATATTTTCTTGTGGCACATGCGGGAAGGTTGGTAGAAAACAATTTTCCAAAACCATCTGACCATCATTATAAACAGACACATCCCGAGATGCCAGAGATTGCTTATGCATTGTCCAGTCATCAAGATTTCGAAGGAAATTGGTATCATAATCAGATTCGGGAATAAATGCGCAAATGGAAAAATATTTAATATGATCGGGTACTTTATCCATATACCACTTCATTCGCTCCTGACGTTCAGGATGCGCCAGTGATTTAACACCACCAACCAGATCCGCACGCTCTACATCTGTTTTAAGACCCATAAGCAAACCCAGAGGATGAAATTTTTTACTGGCTTCAACATATTTTTGCATGTTCACCAGTGCATCTTCCTTTAAAACAGCATCCGCAAGGTATGACCCCCCAATATCACCATTTATTGATAAAAAGGATATTGTATTTTCCAGGATAAACTCATCTTTAAAATCGCCACAATTCATGGCGGCTAATAATTCAAGGGATAAAGGGGTACCATATGAATATCCAATAAAGACAATTTTATACCCTTCATCCTTTGTCCATTTTTGTAATTGTGATGATTGATGCAGCATTTTAAATAATGGCTCAAGTATCACAGTGGATGATGCATTGGATCGTGGATAGGCCGCATAGACCAGTTTCATGCCACCACCTTTATGCATGAATGTTTCAACAGTTTTGGATTCATCATTGGGATCCAGTGCCATATGGACAAGATCAATTGAGGTTTGTTTGAATTGGTCTTGTGCAATAAATGCGGGATACTTTAGGGTATGATGTGTAAAGCCTGGAAGCAAAATCATGACAATCTTTTCATTCTCAAGTACTTTGTCAACGTTAAGTTGCTTATCTGGCAGGCGGTCGAGGTATCGTTGAACTTCAGCAGGAATAACCTCCACCTTGTGATAGGATAAGTCTCTGTCCGGGCCTGTAATGACAAGGTCTTCTTGAGTAAAAGGTTTCCAAACATATTTGGCAATCTCTTCGGGTGAATGGTTGGCCTGATTCAGTTCAAATAAAAAATGCTGAAAAAAGCTCGTTTGCCATCGTCGTGAATTCATCACTTTTTCGGTTTTGTTTTCTTGTGACATGTCGATGCAATCCTCCTTTTTATGGGATAAGTATAGGTGCTTATCCAGTTTTTTGATTTTTTAGTAAAAACTATTTATTACAACAGTCCTGACATATTACCAGTTTTGTGGGTAAGTCTACAAGTCTCAAATCTTTACTATTCACGTATCACCAATCCGAATAATTTACGTTTTATTATGATCTTGCTATTACTCACTCAGATCCAAATATTCAAGCACACCTGCCTCATACTTTTTTTCAAATGCCTTATTGATCTTTTCTATTGGATTTGCCCCTAAAAAACCCAACAGTTGAAACAACTCATTTTTCCTATCATTTTTATTAACAATTTCTTTGAGCTTAACAATTTGATTTTCTATTTCAAAGTATTTCAATTTATCCAAAAGGGGTAATTGCCAGAATAGCAAAAAACCTCTTTCTGGAAACGCAACATTGATAATTTTATAGCAATAAAGCATAAAACTCTTTTCCAGGTTTTCTCTGATCCGATTGATTCTTTGTTTTTCATTATCAATATCCTTCATATCAAACGGTTTACCAAAGACTTCAATATATATTTTTAATTTGGGCTCTGTTCCAGAAGGACGTAAGGTAACTTTTAAACCTTTTAAATTCGACTGATTCTGTAAATGAAATATTAATACATTCCTTGACGATTTGTCTGTTTCTGATAAAAATGGCGGGTATTTTTCTGACCACAAATCATCCTTTTCTCTTACGTTGAACTCACCAAAGCTGTCGATATGATTATTTCTCATATAGTTCATTATGGTTGAGATTTTTTCCATTCCAGACGAGCCCAGAAGCCTGATTTCGGTCAAGAGATTATTACAATAGCCATAAACTGAAAAAATTTCGTTGAGATAGTCTAGCAAGGTTTTGTTTTCATTTTTTAAGGCAGAAGCAAGTTCTGATAACCAAATTCCCGCGCTAGCAGCATCTTTATCTCTGACATAATTGCCCATGATAAATCCATGACTTTCTTCAGTGCCAATAATTAAATTATGAATTTTATTATTTTGTTCCAGTTTGTTTAACTCATGTCCAATATATTTAAATCCGACCAGAAGATTATCAATACACTGGATATGGTTTTTTCTGGCAATATCTGTAACAAGTGAGGTTGTCACATTGGTTCTGATAATCACACTGTCCGAGGTTAACGCATTTTGTTGTTTAAATTTTGTGACACCATAATGCGTTAAAATAATTGATAGTTCATGACCATTTAAAAAATACCACTCATTGTTATGTTTTGCCATGACCCCCAGCCTGTCAGCATCAGGATCGGAGGTTAGAATAATATCTGCTTTTACATCACCTCCAGCCGGCATGAGATGATTGAATGACTCCATAACTTCTGGATTGGGAATATTAAATGTTATATTTTCAAAAGTCCCATTATAATATTTTGTTTTTGGATCAAGAACAATATCGAAACCCAATTTTTGTAATGCGGGATACAAAGACGTCATACCGGTTCCATGCATTGGAGAATATAGTATTCTGATATTTCTTTCCTGGGATAATGAAAGGGCGCAAACATTGTCCAAATATGCAACATCAACCTCTTTTCCGATATAAGACACCAATCCATTTTTTTGGGCCAGATCAAAATCCAGCCTATTAATTTCTTTCACTTCATTGATGACTTCATCAACAAGATGTTGATCCTGAGGCGGAATGAGCTGTCCCCCAAACTGGTCATACACTTTTTTCCCATTGTCTGTTGGCGGATTATGACTGGCACTGAACATGTTGCCTGCAATAGCATTGACATAGCGAATAGCAAAGGATAGTTCAGGTGTACTGCGATAGTCATCAAACATGATTATTCGAATATCGTTTGCCGTATAGACTTCGGCTGCGGAAACTGCAAGTTGTTTACAATCCAGGTTCATCACAGGATTGGGAATGTCATCATTATAGATCCCTTTTTGACTATACTGCCGTACATCATACGCAAGAATGACACCTCGTTTTTTGGCATCATCGCCATATTGTTTAATAAGATACTGTGAATGCCCCTGGGCAGATGCCTGTATTGTCCAGGTATTTATCCTGTTGGGACCGATGCCCACCATTCCTCGTCTGCCGCCAGTACCAAAAGGAATAATTTGATAAAAGGAGTCCAATAGAAATTCCCACTTTTTCATTTCAATTAAATACAGAATTTGTGGAACATAATCCTTAAACTGATCATCTGTTAACCATATTTTAAGAAAATGTATTGCCGAATCAATATATTTACTGGATATGCTTAATGTGTTAAACCCATTTTTAGCAATTTCGATCAAAGCATTGGCATTAAACATTTGCTTGCTCCTCTACTTGAAATAATCAATTATCGTTGAGAAATATTGAAATATTATTTTATGTAATGTGTTGAAATTTATATTGATTATTTACGCTAGAAAAAATATTCTGTGCATAAATTTTTCTTTGCATCTCCTGGATAGTTAAAAGAACCAATTGTCGGTGGACATTGTCTTTTACAACCAATGTCAGATATCTTTGAAAAACTATTCGTATGATGAGAAAAACATTCTTTATATGCTTCCATAATTGAACTTGAGGATGTCAGATCTGCAAAAGGTTCATATTTGGAATTAGCCGTATGTGCACAGGGATAAAGACAACCATCAGCACCTAATGTTGGCCATATCCTGGATGCCAGGCAGTAATCAAAATGGTAACTGCCATATGGCTTGTCAGGTGCATTGTATAAAATTTCGATACCTTCAACCTCATTATTAATTTGCTCAACATCAGATTTCAGATTTTCAATGGGATTGTTCGGTTTGTTTAAGTCATTTCTTGTTTTAATCTGGTTGACACCGATACGCTTGAGTAATTCAAAACATTCTTTCCAGTTCTTCTTATCATAGGTTTGTGGTGTTGCGACAAATGTTACCAAAATGTGTAGATTTGTATCAAACTTTTTTCTCAGTCTATCAATTTCTGAAATGTTTTCAATAATCTTCGTAAATCCGCCTTTAAACCCTTTATAGTCTTCATAATCGCTGTCATTTGTCACATCAAGACTGATACTTAATTCTGATATTTTTGAAATTGATTTCACCATTTCAACATCATCTAAAAGCAATCCATTTGTAATTAACTTTACGATTCTGTTTCGTTGCAAAAGAAATCGAATTGTTGCTGGAATCAATTCTCTGCCTGCCAGTAAAGGCTCTGAATCGCTGCCACAAATATGAAATCGACTGGTCCACAAATGTTTCCAATAGGGGGATAGTATTTTATTTAACGCACCGATCAAAACTTCTTTGGTTAAGATACTGGGTAAGGGTTCTATGGTTTCTCTGTCAATTTTTCCAACGCACCATACACATTTCAAATTACATCGTCCCGATATGGGATGCACATCCATTACCGGTGGTGGAATAATTCCGCCAGCTTTTGATGTGACATAGCATCGGCTCAGGGCTTTTTTTACATTTTGTTCTGGATTTTTAAATAATGGCATTTTTTTCCTTGAATAATTGTAAAAAGTAGCATTGTTCATCTATTTGTTCGTATGATTATTGCGGAAAAGTTTTTCTGCTTTGACCAATACAAACTTTGTTTATATTCATCATGAATCGTGTCAAATTTTCAGATACATTGAAAATGCGTATCTGTCAAGTTATTCTTGAATATCGCGTCTTACATTCTTGACAATTCATACATATCTAATATATAAATCCAAGCTATGAATACCAACAAACTAATCATTCATCTTCAAGCCATTACCCAAAATTATCAGCGATTACAACAATGGGCCGGGAAAGATATTTGCCTGATGGCAGTTATCAAATCCGACGCCTATGGTCATGGCATGATACCAGTGGCAGATGCTTTGGCCCGTGTTGGATGCTCTCAATTTGCAGTGTTTGATGTTTCCGAAGGATTGCTCCTGCGCGATAATGGATTTGACCAATCTATCCTGATATTAAGAGGGACAGATCCTGAAAATATGGATCGTGCTATAGAAAAGAACTTAATATCTGTGTTGTTTCAAGTAGAAATGGCACGATATCTATCGCAGTTGGCTCAAAAACATAACAAACCTGCAAAGGTTCAAATAAAAGTGGATAGTGGAATGAACCGGTTAGGGATATATCCAAAAGATCTTGAAGATTTCATGCATGTGATTCAAAAGTTGCCAGGGCTTCAAATTAATGGTTTTATTTCTCACTTTGCTGTTGCCGATCAACCCGAAGATCATTACACCATCAAACAGATGGAGATATTTCAAAAAGCCATTGCACCTTATGCAGGCTTGACCAGTCATATTGCAAATAGCGGAGGAATTATAGATCGCAAAGGATTAAACTATCCCATTGCCCGGGCAGGCATTGCCATTTATGGATCATCCCCGCAATGGCCTCTGGCAAGTCAGCTCGAACCATGCATGACATTTCAATCAAAAGTCATCTATACCAAAACTGTTCCTTCTGATGAAACCATTAGCTATGGCCGAACATACAAAACAACAAAACCAACGCGCGTGGCAACCATTCCAGTTGGCTACGCTGATGGCTACAGCAGAATGTTTTCCAACAAAGCATCTGTGTTGATTAATGGTAAACGGGCACCAGTCATTGGCCGAGTTTGTATGAATTTAACAATGGTTGATATTTCTGATATTGACAATGTCAATTGTGGTGATCCGGTAATATTACTTGGAAAACAAGACAATGATTGCATCACTGCCGATGAACTGGCATCATATGCCAATTCAATCAGCTACGAAATTATGTGTTCCCTGGGCGCGTGTAACCACAGAACATACCGGTAACATTTATCCTTTCATCCATGATAGTTTTAATCTTAGTGAAGCAACTGATGAATCGTTGTTAACATTTCCTGTGGGTCAATGGTTTGTGAAATAAATGCATTTATTGCATTAGAAAGCGGTTTGTCGGTGCAGATATCGTTAAAGGCAATAATTGGAATATCTTTGTATTTATGCGTATTCGACCGAATCATTTGAACCAGTTCTATTCCATTGATATCTTTAAGAAAGGAATCAATAATCAATAACTGATATTTGCCTTTCTCAAGTTCATTTTTTGCCGAATTACTGTCTTCAACAAAATGAACAGAATAGTGATGTTCTGTCAGTAATGTAAGCATGATTTTTTGATGGATAAGATTCGCATCTGCAATTAATATATTTTTTTGTGTTCTATTATTATTCTTTAGATCGACGTGCGCTTTTGATAGAAGATACTGAGTCATTACTTTTGTCAATTTGTCAGGCTGAATGGGTTTTGTGACATAGTCATTCATACCTGCCTTAATACAAATATCTTTATAGCCTGACATGGCATGTGCAGTCATTGCGATAATTGGTAAGTCATGATTCAAGACATTTGAGTTTGTATCACGAATGACTTTCGTTGCTTCAAATCCATCCATTTCTGGCATTTGAATATCCATCAGCACAAGGTCATATGATTTTCTTTCTAAGGCCGCTATGGCTTCCAAGCCATTTGATGTGACATCAAGTTTGTATCCAAATCCTTCTAATATAGACAATGCCACTTTCTGATTGATAATATTGTCTTCAACTAACAATATCATTGATTTTGATATTATGTCTGATTCTAACTGTAGATTTTCTCGCTGTTTATCTTTTAATTGATAAGATGGACTCTTAATGTCCATCACATTACAAAGTGCCCTCAATAAGTGGAAATGTTTGACAGGTTTGGTAATCAAATCATTGAAGAGCTTTTCATTTTCAAGGGATTGATTTATTTTTAACATACCAATCAATGCGGTTTTTTTGAACAATGGATCCTTTTTTATGGTTGATGCAAACTGTTCACCATTCATATCCGGCATATCGATGTCAATTAACATCACGCGGAAAGGCTTGTTTTCTTTTGCTGCTTGATACGAAATATTCAGCGCATCATTGGCATCTGTGGTCGTTACAGGAATGCATTGAAGCTCGCTTAATTTGGTTTGCAATGCCTTACAATTGGTTTGATTATCATCTACAATCAGTACATTTAACGAATTAAATTTTTGTTGTAAATCGAATGTATTTTCCATATCTTGCAACTGAAAAAAAGCTGTAAACCAGAATGTTGTTCCTTTATTTTCAACACTTTCTACACCAATTTGTCCACCCATTTTTTCTGAAAGCAATTTGGAAATATACAATCCTAACCCAGTTCCGCCATATTTCCTTGTGGTTGAAGCATCAACCTGTGAGAAAGACTTAAAAAGTCGATCCAAACGTTCTTTGGGAATACCGATACCCGTATCAATTATTTTGAATTGAAGCATTGTTTGATGTGGGGTTGTTTTCAATGGAGAAATATGAATGACCACTTCACCTTTTGATGTAAATTTCATGGCATTACCCACCAGATTAATTACAATTTGACGAAGCCGTCCGGGATCCCCCTGGAGTTGAACGGGTGTATTTTTTTCAAAAAAGTAAATCAGTTCCAGACCTTTTTCTTTGAATTTCATTGAAAATAAATCACCACAAGCTTCAATGGTTTCTCGTAGATTAAAGTCAATATTTTCAAATTCTAACTTACCTGCTTCAATTTTGGAAATATCCAGAATATCATTAATAATTGATAATAAAGCATCTGCACTATTTTTTGTTGTTTCTGCATAATCGCGTTGTTTGTCATTCAATCGGGTTTTTAATAGCAGATCTGTCATACCAATAATTCCATTCATAGGCGTCCTGATTTCATGACTCATATTGGCAAGAAACTCTGTTTTGGCCTGATTGGCTCTTTCAGCAACAATTTTTGATTTCTCAACTTCTCCCATTGCATATTCTATATCTTCATAAGCCTGCTCGAAACGATCCATCATACGATTGAAATTATGACACATTAGATCAATTTCATTCATTTTATTCGGCGCAACATTGGTATTTCTTACGTTTAATCGTTTGGATAGATTTCTTTTGTCAGCATCAACAATACGAAGAATATCTATCAGTTCTTTTATTCTATCGATAACCCCCTTTTTCAAGAATAAAAATAGAAGTAAAGAAATAATCACTGTTCCGATGAATGGCAGAAGATATGTCAGTATTTGTCGATGAATATCTTCCTGAATATCTTGCGCATTGATTGCCACTGCAATCTTTCCAATTTCTTTGTTTTCAATATTTTTTAATGGTTTGGTTTCAAAATAGTATTCAGTATTGTTATTTACAATGAGATTGTCTGAGGGTGATGGAAGAAAGTTGATATTTTTAAAACTTGTGGCAACAACGTTATAATTCTTGTCATAAATTATGATTTCAGTATTGGTGATTTTGGAAATTTTTTCAAGAAGTGCTTTATTGTTATTTAAGGGCTTAATCATAACAACATAGCCATAAATATCACCGGTATCATGAAGCAGCGAAATAGTGGATTTAATACACAAAACATCGCTATGAATAACGCCTTTATTATTATTCATGTATTCAAGGAAGTAGGGATCAATTTTAAAGAAATGTACTTGCCACGGCGCATCAATAAATTCGTCAAACTTTTGTTCTTCAATCGCTGGTTGCTTAAAACAGCTACTGGTAACAAACGCCATTTCTTCATCAAAAAGCAGGACTGCCTCAACACCATTTTTCGATGAAATATTTTGCATCATCAGTTTTAAAGGACGAATACGATCATAATCTAAAAAATCAACCAGCTTTGAATTTTGTTCTTTCACAATTCCCGTGATGATGCTCATCTTCTCAAGTTCTGTAATCAATAAGGTTTCAATGAGATTCAGTTTGCCCTCAAGAGATACCGATATGCGACGATAAACTTTCTCACGGTATTGCAATGTTGAATAAATGGCATTTCCACTAATAACAAAAATAATTAATAAAAAGCTGACAATAAAAATACTCGACAAGCTTTTAAATATTTGCCATTTATAAGTTTCATTTGATTCTCGGTTATGGTTCATTAATGCTCATTTTTACCCATTTACATTGTTTCATGTAAATGAAATTATTCTCTATTTTCAACAGGAAAATTATCATGTTTCCATCTTTCAATACCGCCCTTTAAAACCCCAATAACATTAAAACCTTCATTAATTAGATATTTTGCTGCCAAAGTGGACTGACGCATGGCCCAATCGGTAATGATAATTTCTTTATCTTTAGGAAATTCATGATATCGTTCCGTCAAATCCAGTAAAGGGCAATGCAGAGAACCAACAATAAAAGATGAATCACGCTTAAAATCTTTTGGACGAACATCCAGGATAAAAACATCATTATTCTTCATTAATTTATTGATTTTTTTAGGCTTTAACTTTTTTATCTTCATTTTCATGCTGGCTTCATTAACAACCATAGGAAAATTAAAAGATCTCCATTCAGGAATACCGCCTCTAAAACAATAAATTTTCGTATGACCAAGCGTTGCTGCAAGACCTGCAGCTCTTTGAGTATACGGTCATCTTTTACCCATGCAATAAAAAATTATTGGAAAGGTTTTATCTTTTGGAAGCTTATCTTTTTGCTGCATTAATTTATTGATAGGGATGTTGATAGAATTTTCAATGTGTTGAATATTATACTCAAAAGAACTCATCACATGAACAACCATGGCAGTGCCATGATCCAACATGTTTTTTACTTCTGGTGCTGAAATGTCCTGACACACTTTTTGATCTTCAGTATAAGCATTTGAAAAAGAAAATAGTGTAATCGCTGACACAAAGAAAAGATAATGCATCAAGGTGCTGACGTTTTTCATTTATTGCCTCCTGTTATTGATAAGTGTTAAAATATGAATTTATATTAAACAAAAAAATGGTATTCTTCATACTCAAGAGAAGATGTCAAAGCAAATATTAGGAAACCTAACAAAATATTGGTGATCTGTCAATCTATGAATTTGAAAGCTAAAACGATATGTGTGACATCCTCCATATTGAAGTTATCCATTACATTCAGACAAGGTTTTGAATTATTTATTGTTGATTGACTAATTACATTATTTTATGTTAGAAACGAAATAAATGAACATAATGGTCGCATTCCCTAAAATTCGGAAAGATTCGGACATGTGTTTTGAACAAGTACTGATATCAAACCTATGTACGAGAGGGCGTATGTATAAGTTCGGGGAAACTACATGAATTTATGTCATTTTTTAGAATCAGAATTTTTTAGAATTAAGAGAATTATCAGAATTAAATAAAAAAGGAGGTTATAAACCGTGGACCAAGCGCAACAAACTGAAATCAAAATTACCTATACAGATCAGCCATGGAAAAAACATTATTCAAACCATATACCATCAAAGATGGATTTTAAAGACTTGTTTTTACCAGACTTTCTACAAAGATCGGTTCAAAATTTTCCTGATAAAGCAGCCTTGATTTTTCAAGGCTACGTAGTAACCTATAAAGAACTTCAAGATATGGTGGATCGCTTTGCTGCATGCCTTAAATCTTTTGGTGTTCAAAAAGGTGACAGTGTTGCTATTTTATTGCCCAATACCATTCAGTGTGTTGTCAGCTATTATGCAATAATAAAATTGGGCGGCATTGTGGTTATGAACAATCCTTTGTATGCTGATCCAGAACTTGAGCATCAGTTTAATGATTCTGGTGCAAAAGTTTTGATTACCCTCGATTTAATGGCGAATCGCATGATTGATTTACGCCCTAAAACGAATGTCACACAAATCGTTTACACATCACTTTCAGATTATATGCCTTTTGCAAAGCGTCTGGTATTAAAAACAGTGGGCAAAACAAGAAAAATTAGCGATTGTCTACCAGAAATTTCCATAATTAATAACATTCCTTTATTGGGCAGCATTAAACAAACAGTCAGCGAACTTCAAAAATTGACAGCAGATGTCAAAACAGCCCCTGATGTTTACAACTGGAAAGAAATATTGGAAAAATTCGAACCTGACAGCCGTCGGGCGGAGTTGAATTTTGATGATGTTGTCATGTATCAATACACAGGCGGAACAACAGGCGTATCAAAAGGGGTCATGCTGACACATGGCAATATGAGCAAACAGTTACAACAGGCAGACATCTGGTTTCCATCTCTTGAAGATGGCAAGGAAGTTGTTTTGGGTGCCTTGCCTTTTTTTCATGTATTTGGCTTGACCACTGTCATGAACTTTTCTATTTATAAGGGATGGACCAATATCCTTGTTCCAAAACCGCAGGCAGATCAACTTCTGGAAATCATCCATAATTACAGACCCACATTTACCCCACTTGTACCAACCATGTTTATCAACATGCTGAATCATCCAGACATTAAAAAATCGGACATGACATCCATAAAAGCCTGTTTTTCAGGAAGTGCGCCGCTTGCTGTAGATATTATTCATGAATTTGAAAAAATGACAGGTGCTGTTATCATCGAAGGGTTTGGTATGACTGAGTCATCACCAGTTACCCATATGAACCCATTTGATGGCATTCGTAAAGTGGGAAGTGTTGGCATTCCAGTTCCTGAAACGCAGTGTCGTATCGTTGATCTGGAAACAGGTGAGAATGATATGCCTGTGGGTCATCCGGGGGAACTCATTGTTAAAGGGCCTCAGGTTATGAAAGGCTATAAGAATCGTCCCGATGAAACAGACAAAACATTACGTAATGGATGGCTTTATACCGGTGATATCGCTACAATGGATGAAGATGGCTATTTTTATATTGTTGATCGCAAAAAAGACATGATTATTTCCGGTGGATTCAATGTATATCCACGGGATATTGATGAAGTTATCTATGAGCATCCCAAGGTGCAGGAAGCCTGTTCCATTGGAATTCCACATAGTACTCGGGGGGAAGCTGTTAAAGTATTTATTGTTCTTAAAGAAAATGAAACAGCTACTGAAAATGAAATTATTGATTTTTGTAAGACCAGACTGGCAAAATACAAATGGCCGGTTGAAATCGAATTTCGTGTCGAATTGCCGAAAACCAATGTGGGAAAAATATTGCGAAAAGATTTACGGAAACAGGAAATCGATAGACGATCAAATGCATGAGTTCGCTTGACAATATCAATTAATATTTGCTAAGGAAATCTCTGATAATAAGTTCCTCATTTAATAAATTGCATTTTTTTTTGAACCAGGATTACGCTGAAGAAGATGAATAAGGAATACTTAAATAATAAGTTCCTCATTTCTGAAAGAGTCAATTCTATTCATTGTGAACCAGGATTACGCTGAAAAAGATGAATAAGATGAAATCAAACACTTTTAATTCATCTTATTCATTTTCTTCAGCGTAATCCAGGTTCAAAAATAGGAATTCAATATATTAAATGGGGAACTTATTTACCGAGATTTCCTAAATAAATGCTAACGATGATCAATCACATAAGGGGATAATAAATATTACCTTAGTACGTTCCCATGCACTACATGGGAACGAGAGGATTCTTGAGGAGATGATCCATGATAGAACAAAATGATAATGATAAAAGAATTGCCCCGAGAGAGCCAATAAAAACAAGGGTTGAATTTTTCATTGATGCAGATATTATTGATGCAGAATCTGTTAATATTTCAAGCACAGGTATTCGATTTGATACTCAGGAAGCCATACCCATCCAGATGCGCCTGGAAAAAGATGGCGTTTTGCATGAAAACCGCGCCCACCTTGTTTGGGCCCAAAGCAAGCAGGATGGGGGAATGACATATGGCTTTCAATTCGTTCCGAAAGACGATGAAAAAGATGATCAAATTATTTTTTAGTTTTAAGCTAGATCTGCACCGCCCATATGTTGAAGCATTCAGTTAATCATCTACAATATAGCTTCCTGCACTGTTTCCCATAAGCTGATTTAATAATTGCTGCGCCTTTTCTTTGTTACCATATCAGCTAATTCCATATTGTAAATACTCAATCCCCTTTATAATAATGAAGATTTCGACAGGCAAGCTTGAATCTTCTGAAGGTTCAAATATCGGGTTGGCAACCGCATCCAGTTCTGGCATACAATTGACATATATTGCGGTGTCACCATCCATC
>Ga0272440_1000251_pt1 | contig 45423 bp, 27 predicted proteins | sample SSMMMBAug17_FD_192440 | JGI IMG/M metagenome (GOLD analysis project Ga0272440, IMG submission 192440) | Marine sediment archaeal communities from Little Sippewissett salt marsh, Falmouth, MA, United States - SSM-MMB-Aug17 | ecosystem: Environmental > Aquatic > Marine > Wetlands > Sediment ...
TTCATCTTCTTCAGTGTAATCTTGGTTCAGAAACGAATCAACAAATATTGAATAATGAGGAACTTATTTTCAGAGCTTTCCTTATTTTTTTCGTTTATACATATTAATACATATTAATACATTTGAATCTTAATAGAACTGTCATCAATTTTTTATCAAATGTTGAAATAATTGAATCGCATCAATCATATTCGTCTTTCCATCATTATTGATATCACTGATAAATGAATTATAAACAGGTATTTGAAGATTATTAACCCTCGGTTCATGATTGATATCGAAATTTGTAATGATCGCATTAAAATGAGTCATTTTAGATTCTGAATTATCTTTAACCTTCATTGTTAGCGTCAATGCATTAAAAGGAGGTGTTTTGTCATATGGCCAAATCTTTGAAGGAGATAGCCAACCGATTGAAATGTAAGTATTCGTGGCTATATCATCATCATCGTCATGGTAATCTTCTATTTCTTCAGGTGTTTGAAAAAGTTCTATGTCATAATATTCAGTATGTAATAATTCAAAATATTGAGAGTTATAAAAAATTTTAAAGCCTATCGCTGTAGTTTTATTGCCATTAGTGACATCATATTGAGCGATTATTTGAAATTGTTCATTTATTTTTAAAGAGGTTCTATTTGATAGTAAACGAATCGTTTGAAAACGATCTTCATTGCCCCAGGCGTCATTGTTTTTCGGACCTGAAATAATAAAGGTAGTGAATAAAATTATTATAAGTAATGATTTTTTTAAAAGCATTTTACACTTACTTAAATTATTTTTGTGATTATAGCCTTCCTTTATTCTTTAAAGAAAGGCTATCACTTTATTCTATTGAACGAGTAAACTTGCAGATTGACTATCAAACTTGAATCCTGCCGCATTGCTCATGGAAGAAACATTCATATTTGTCTCACCATTTGGTGCATTGGATTTAACCTTGACATTCAAAACCGCCAATTGTCCTGGCATATTCAGGAAGATTGGCCAATTCTTTGTTATACTTGCCCAGGCGACATTAATAAACTTATCTGTTTTTTCATCTCCATCAAAATTATCAATATCCGACTGTGGTTTATAGTTATGACCGATCATACCTTCACCATATACATCGGATAAAGAGACATTTTCTATAAATCGAGAATCAAAATGAATTCGAATGCCAATTCCTGATGTTTTCTTGTTCGAATTATCTACATCATAAATTATTTTTACAGCGATTGTTTCACCCGAAAATGAAACATCAGTGGTAGACTCAAGTTTGATATGCTGAGTTTTTGCCATTAATGTACCCGCAATAAACATATTGGCGATGCACACGACGACAAATGTTATAAACTTGGTTTGTTTTAGTATCGATTTTTTCACTGATACCTCCTTCATTCGTACATTGTCTGATACGATATTTATATCATAAATGTGATAGAAAAAAGCAGCAGATTGTAGTTTCTGCTGCTTTTTATGTATTATTCGATCCAGCGTCTTATGAAAAGTCTCAAGTTTACACTTTCATAAGAACCCTTTCACTTCTTTTAAGGCGTAAGCTTATCAGAACCTTGTCTCGGCATATATTGTTCAATATAAGGTATGATATCTGCCGCTGTTTTGTTATTATCTTCTGCAAGCGCATTTTCAGTTAAAATCTCTTTTAGATTGAACATATATCGCAGTATCATGAGACCATCAGATTGCGCATTTACGATATCGTCCCTATCGACATCCAAACAACGGCCATTATCCCCTGTGGCAATATAGTCATAAATCTCAAGAGAGGTCGTTCTTGTTGCATTTGGACCAATATCCTCAGCCTGGCTCATATCTTCTTCATCAATCAAATCAAACATATACCTTATCACCTGGATACCATCAGTCAAGGCATCAACAACACCATTGCCATCAACATCAAAGTTGAATGGATTGTATTCAACAACAGTTGGTGAAGCATAGAATTCGTATCGCAGATCATTGGTTTGAGCAGAGAAACGAATTACACTGGTATCGCCATATGTCAGACCTTGCGATTCTGATTTGACCTTAAATTTCAAAGTACATAGTCGAATGGGCAGGTCTTCTTCAACCATACTTGTATAAACAGAAGGCCAGCTACTATTTGTATTTAGCCATGATATCTTTAGAATTGAGGTGGTATCTTCAAAATCTCTGATATTAATATCATCATCTGGTTGTTCTTCAACCAGAGTCAAGTTTTTACTCTCATTTTGAAGATTGTTGGTCAATTCATTGAAAACATCAGCTAATTCAAAATGTGTATTATTAAAATGAACAACCAGGCCCAAGCCAGTTGTACCTGCATTGTTTTTATTCACACTAAATTGTTTATTATAGTCCGATGTCGTATAGTTAACATCAACCAGAAAGTATGAATCTTTATCACCAACATTTAACTGAGCTTGAGGTTTCAGTGGATAGGTACTGATTATCTGGTAAGGTTTCGTTAACGTATGTGTCCGATTATCTGTTTTAGAATCGTAGCCATCATACTCATATGGATTATTTTGAACACTTGGGTCTGTCCCATTCAAGTATTCTTGAAAATTTGAATACCCGTCTTGATCATCATCAGCACCAGGACCGCCAAGCGTTGGATAATTAGATTTCCAGCTTGCATATTCATCAGTTTCTTCGTCTTCGATATATGGGTCGTGGTAGCGTTTGTCAGCATCTTTTATTTCAAAAGAGATCGCTTCACCCACATCATGCGCAACATTTGTGTAGACACCACAAGCTTCCCAGGTATCCTTTGCATCATTCGTTCCTGAAACTGAATCAATAAAAGCAAGAATTGTATAATTACCGGGAGCTACATTAAGCGAATAATCCACTTTCGTTGTTTGAGTTGTCCAATCTACTGAAAAATCATCAATTTTTTCGCCAGTAATATTATTCGTAGCGATAACAACTAACTCACCAGTTTGACTTCCCATATACGAAACAGCACCTGTTATTGGAAATGAATCGTTTGCTGGAATATTAATGCTTAATGTATCTAGCGATCCAATATATGCATCACCTTCAACATTAATAATTTGAAGTTGTATCGTTTCGGTACCTTCAATTAACTCATCATTAGTAATACTAATAGAAATTTGATCATTATCTATGTCGTTTTGTTCAAAGACTGCGGTTATTAAATTCGCATTTGATACAGTTCCATTGGTTACTGTAAAATCTGTAAAATCACAATCTTCATTAGGTGTCGTTGTCACTTTGACTGTAACTGTAATATTCTTTGCTGCAGCAATATTTAGTCCTAAAATAGCTTCAATTGTATCTTCATCAGATTCACTATTCACAGTAATGTCTCTATCTGTCATCATGAAAGAAACAATGGGATCATCCATTTCTTTTATTGAATACCAAAAACCAGCATATTGCTCAACATCTGTGTTCGTCAGATCATCTATGTCTGATTTACCAATAATTGCCACCGATTGACCTAAAGTTCCTATAGGCGTAATATCACCTGCCTCATCCGCAGGAATGATGCCGCCACCCAAAACCTGTTTTATAATAAAGTTTTGGCCGTCAGTCATTTGTGATGCCTGTAGTTGTGAATTACAGACAAAAATCACAAATCCTGCAATGAGAAGCATGAACGCGTTTTTTTTATGCGTCATTATGTTCCTCCTTTTATCCAGGTTATTGATCTGTGTACTGATCCTGTTTAGATGTTTTAAATTTCATAATAAACCAATGACCTGTATACGTTATATTCGATGTTACTTCACTGAATTCATCCTGTTAGTAGCAAGCAATTTTGCGCTAACAGGATGAAAAGCTCTCATACAAAATACAATTAATCCTGATCGAATCACTTTTTCGTTCGGTTATTGTATTTTACTCTATTTAGCCTGTGGAGGCGCATAAAATCTTAGACTATTGTATTGATATTCATTCCCAGCCTCATCTTTTACGACCAGGAATACTTTGTAGTAATTAGCAAGTGTAAGTCCTTGTGTATCGAAATAAACACGCACAGCAAATTTAGTTTTGTTCTCACCAAGATAACCGACTGTTTCAGGGGTAGCAGCAGAGTAAGGATCATTAATCGTTTGATAATCAAAAATAGTTTGTTCGTTGTTTCCATCACTATCGGTTAAATAAGTCTTATATTGAAGCGTATCTGATAATGAAACTGCATCAGAGGCAGCATCCCATTGCAAATAAATATATCCTCTATTGCCATCAACATCCTGATTGTTCAGGAAAGGTTCTTCTATAAGATCTGACACATATGGTGGATCTATATCGCCAGGGGGGTTATATAAAGCCAGGTTGTTAGCTTCATCTTTTACAACGACATTCATTTTTACTTCACCTGGAGTATAGCCATAAACCCTTGGGTCACAACTAAACTGGACGGCATTTTCTGTTTCTGTAATATCAATCCACCCACTAGCACATTTAAAACCTTGGTCTATAGCGTCATCCAAAGTAATCAGTTTATGATCATTATTTTTTGAAAAAATTGGCAAATAAGATAATGTGTCATCACAAGTATCACATGCACATTCGTCACAATCTTTTGCTGGAATAAGTGTTAATGGAATTAAACCTGTTGTTAAGTTATCAGGGCTTTCAATTTCACCGAGATCACCTGGTACTGGATTGAAAATGTCGATCGTCGGATTACTATCTGTAATGTACCAAAGATTGCCATCGCTAATAAATGTCGCATATGCATTTTTATATTCTAAGGTGATCTTGTTTGTTCGATCTTCAATGAACTTATTATTTGTCTTAAATGTCCCATCTTGATTAAACCAATCAATTGATCCATTCGTACCATCAACCTGAATAGTTACAATATTTGATCTTGGATCACAAGGTTTAGAACCTTCAGATTTTCCACCTTTTCTTTGTAAACCTGCATCTGTTTTTTTAATGGTAAATTTTTGACCTTTATTCGCTGGAGAAGGCATTGGCAATGTAATCGTCGTATCACCTGAAACTAAAACAAGTCCCTGGTCATCTTCATCCAGCGTAAATGAAGCTGATTCACCTTCTTGTGCAGGGGCCTTCGGGGTAGGAACACTAACGACTATTTTTTCGCTGGTAATACTTCCATCCTTTATATCACTCGCTTCAATTGTCTCATCTTGAATATGAGTTCCTGTTATCACATTATCTATTAAATTAGCCGAAGTATACAGGAGACCACCATCTGCTAATTTATCAGCTACAGCAGCTCTCATTGCAAAAATTGAACTTGTTAATTCAGAATATGGTTGCATGAATGGACCATCATTGATTTTGATTGCAAGTTGATTGGCAGTCTCAAGGACTTCCTCAGAGATAGTATTAATTTTGCCTAAAACTGTGCTGACAACTCCATTAACCACATCAATATTTTGAATAGTTTCTGACCATTTTGTAACAGGATCTTCGCCCTCAGCAATTAAACAAAATGTCATTGTAATAGGATCATTGCCTACATTTGCCAATTCTGCCTGATAGCTAACAGTCATAGGAACATCAGCAATCGCGATTGATGCTCCAAATCCAATAATGAGCAAAGCGCTCATAAGTTTAGTTAATAGTTTCATTCCTTTAAAACCTTTCATTCTTTTTTCCTCCTTAAAAAATTAATAAAATAATTAAAAATCTATTTAAATATGCCTCACTGTTGGCATTGATTATACTTTAAATCCCATAGCAACACCCCTCCTTCACTCTAACAAAATATCATGCAACAGAACCAATGTTCTGATACGCGACATTCTCTGAAGACCATTAATAAAAAAAGCCCTCAAAGGAATAATTTCTTTGAAGACTACGCCATATTTAGTGATTTTCTTGCAATTATTCATTTTCATAGCATTAACAATCTTAAAAATTTGCTGAAGTATTTAAAGATCCAAAAAAATCAGGTAACAAATATTGGACTCTTTTAATAGATTGACAGATATTGTCAATGTTTTTTTTAATATTAAAAATAAAAGGCACTTTTTCAAGTCTCATGCCATTGTACGTTTAATTATACGATAACTTGCAAATAATTGACTGGAGAACCATTGATTTAATTCAATTTATAAGAAAATTATTAAATTTATCACGAACGATGGATATGCGTCCAAACCAATAAATTTTACACTAAATGTAAACAGGCTTTACGTAAAATCAGTTCCCCCGAATTTATTCGCTTATCTGCGATAACATCTGGTAATAGAATTGATATTCAAGCCGACGAAAGGGCCAGATACCTTTAACAACTGAATATTGCTCAAAATTTTTGTAATAATAGTTAAACACTTTTTTTAAAAATAATTTGCCATGACCTTCCAGGAATTTTGTGCCGACTGTCAAAATTTCACTGTATGGATCAAAAATAAATTGTTTGGATTCTTCATAATAATATTCACCTAAAAATCCATTTTTCGCCAGCCCTTTATACATTGCTGTTTGCTGAGGAATTGTCGCCTTATATTTCACATCTTCTTCATCAAAGATTAATGTGACTGTTCTTGGGGCCAATTCATTATTTTTCAAATTGGCCACAAACGGGTTTGTCACTTTGTGCGTCGTTACTGTAGATAACTGTTTTGAATTAAAAATGTCAATATCAATTTCATGCAAAACATTCAACTGATAATATGGATTTTTTTCAAAACAGCCTTTTTCAGGGGATAAATATTTTTTGATGACCTCCACCTTGCCATGCATTTTACCATTGGCATAGGAAAAATCTACCCATCTCCCAAATAGAAAAAGTTGACCGCTCGCTTCTAGTTGCCCAGTAACGAAATAACGTATATTCGCTTGCTTGAACTCATGAGAACCCGCCTTCCATATTCCATTTGTCGCATGAAAAAATATTTCGTTGCCAGACTTTCCAAAATTAAATTCCATGACATTATCTGCATATGGCGGGATTCCTTTGATAAAAAAATCATAATCATTAAAAAACAGTATCGACTGTTCAAATCGACATAAACCATATTTAATGCCATCTAATTTTTCAGAAGACCATGTATCATTGCTTTCATCATACTGAAGTTGTATTGAATTTCCAAATAAATCGCTAAGTTGTTCATTTGTCAGTACGGATGTTATTTTGCCTGTGTGATGTATTGTAAAATCGGTCAGTGTATGTATTTGATCTGCAACGATATGAATGATATTTATTTTTTCGTCACTTTTAAATGAATTTGTGGAAATATCATAATCAAAGGTTAATGAAATTCCACCAACCAAAGCATTGGCAGTCATGTGCGAATTTTCATTATCCCAATGAATGTCAGCATCAGTTAAATATATTTTTTGCCCAAATCGTATGGATGAATAATGACCGTGCCAATAATTATTTTTTTCATGATAACTTAATTGGATCGGCTGATTGTTTTCATCTGAAAAAATATCACGATTCAGCTGGCCGTTACGATGAAGCGGATTCATTATTTCCTGTATTTATTAATAAAATTATTCAAAATCAGGCCCCTATGGCCGATTAAAATTACAAATCCACTGAGTATTCGCCTCATAAACATGATATTTTCATTGAAATGAGCTGATCATTCAACTTGTTTGCTAATAATTAATTATCGAAATATTTACCATTTTTTGGGTTTTGTCAAGTTGTTTTTGTGAGATACCTGTTATTCAAGATTATTTTATATCGGTAATTCAATAACGAATTTTGTCCCTCGGGGCGCATTGTCATGAACCGATATTTTTCCATTGTGATCTGATATAATGGAATTCACGATCGAAAGACCTAAACCTGTCCCCTGCTCTTTGGTTGAAAAATAGGGTTCAAACAGTCGGGGCTTATCTTCATCGGAAATCCCAATACCAGAATCTGCAACAGTAACATTGACCGCTTTTTTATTTTCCATTGTTTCTAGCGTGACGTTGATATCTCCTTGATCTGCAATGGCTGAAATGGCATTGTCAAAAAAATTGATAAATGCGCGTTTCAACTGTTGTTTATCAATATTTAGCATGGGGATCTCATTTTTTGCTTCAAGCTGAAATGAAATATGCGGCGTCCCTTCACGATACAGCGCAATTGTATCTTCAATTAATGGAACGAGATCGCAGGGAACAGGGTTGACAGTTGGAAAGCGAGCAAATGCCGAAAACTCATTCACCAGATTCCGAATCTGATCTACTTGATCCACGATGGTCTGACTGCATTCGTTAAAAACAGGATCATTGAGTTGACCTGCAAATTTTCGTTGTAATCGTTGTGCAGAAAGTTTTATTGGTGTTAGCGGGTTTTTGACTTCATGCGCGATGCGGCGGGCCACTTCACGCCATGCAGCAATACGTTGCAATTTTTCTTGTTCGGTAAGATCATCAAAAACAAGAACCATTCCCATGTGCGCATCATTTTTTCGGAGTGCTGTCGCATGAAGCATAAAACTTTTTTGCCGGCCATCAAGATTAATTTTTAATGGCAAATTTAACGAACTATCAAGGTTGAGTTTATCCATAACTTCCGAAGCAAGTGTCAGGTGTTGTCCATGCAGTAAGCTTCGATACGACTGGTTAATTACCTGCTCAGGGGCAATTGATAACATTGAAGTCGCTGATTTATTAATCGTTGAAACCAGGCCTTTGGCATCAAGAGAAACAACACCCGCAGAAATATTATCCAAAACAATTTCCATATATTGCCGCTTTTCTTCAATTTCTGCGTTTTGATCCTGAAGTTTGATCGCTGAGTATTCAAGTTCCTTTCGACTTTTTTGTAAATCAAATGTCATTTGATTGAATGACTGAACCAGACTCCCCATTTCATCATCCCCCACCTGACTGATTCGAAACGACAGGTGCCCCTCAGCAACAAGACGTGTCCCCTCTGCCAGATTACGAATCGGAATGGTCAGTGATTTTGAAACTTTCAACCCGAACCAGATCGCACCAAATAAAATCATCAATGCCACAATAGTTAATGTAACATAATGAGTCAATTTAACAGGGTGCTTCAAGAGTTTAAGTTGCTGGTATTCTTCAATACCTTTTGAGACTGATGCCAGGTTTTCTGATATTTTTTTACCAATTAATGCGGAAATAACAATCATCACCCTGGCATTTTTTTCACCTTTGTTAAATGGAACCGCCCCAATTGTTTTGATAAACTCACCTTCAATGGTGCCTATTTTTAAATGACGAAAGCCAAAGGGAGTCAGCTTTTTTTGAAAATCATCTACAGATACCGGCTCAAAAAAGTCTTCGTCCATCTCAGAATCCATAGATATGGCAATTCGTTTATAATGGATGGAGTATACCTCTATGGCAAATAGATTAAAGGTGCGACGGGCTGTTTGAATATAGCTTATTAGTTTTGCAGGACTTTCATACAATCGTCTACGTTCAATCTGATTGGCAATTTTTTGTGTATAAAATTGGTTTTGGTTTTCCACATAGTCATACAAGCCCCGACCAACTGCCAAAGCATTGTTAAAGGCTTGTTCAATTGACGCATTAAACCAGAATTCAACACTGTTTGAGATAAACGTTACTGAAAAAAAGAATAAACCAATGGTAGGCGCCAAAGACACACTCAAAAAAGCAAGTACCATTTTTGTTCTGAGCTTTGATCCGATTTTTTTGATGCGCCGCTCGTAAATCAACTTGGCTGCATTACGAAATACCATATAAAGTAAAAACAACATCAACAGCATATTGATATTCATTAAAATAAACATCAATATGGTATTTGAGACAGGGATCTGGTAACCAAATTTTACAAATTTAATTTCAAAATAGGTGACGAGCACAAAAAGAAAGACAATAATAAGATAGGATAATTTCGTATATTTTGTTTTCTCATTTTGCAATGCTGTTTTATTATTATTTTGTTTTGAATATCGATTCATTTATAGCGTTTTCCTAATACACAAAATCCACAGTATACCAGTCTGTTTCTAAATCCCACATGGAAACAAAAAATAAAACATAATGCAAATAAAAGGGGAGCCGAACTTCATCCAATTCTGCTTTCGCGCGTATTTGATACTGACTGCCTTTTGTTAATTGAGAAAGGGATGCAATTTTCAGATTGTCAATTCTAGACATCATTTTTTGTGCCTCAGGAAATGAGGTTGTAATAAATGGGCTGTTTTGATCCCATGAACGCGTAATACTAAATTCTTTTTTCATGGGATCGTATTTAATGGTATGAGCGATTTGAACAGCAGATATCTGTCGATCCATAACTAACCGACGAACTTTGTACAAGCCAATAAAGGTAGAAAATGTTGCTGGTACACCACTCATGATCGCTTTGGTCACCTCATGGGAAAAACACCCTTCAATTCCCATATACAGCAACAAATGATCTCTGGTATTTGTAATGATAATATCTGTCAGTTGTGCTTCATTGGCCCATGTTGAATTTGGAATCACAATAAATAACATAAATAACAGGGTAATTTTGAACGTATTTTTTTTCATAATAAACGTATGTATTACATGTAATCAACGAAATAGATCAAACCGATTGATCAGGTTTGATTGGAATTACAAGGTTTCAGTTTTCCAACACTCTTTTTTTGTAAAAAAGGATTCTAAAAACCGATGATGCAATGCATGCCCTGACTTGTGAATCTTAATATGCCCGCATACAGGCATCCCTAATAATGAAAAATCACCGATGCAATCTAGTATTTTATGACGAACAAATTCGTCTTCAAATCGAAGACCACCTTCATTGAGAACTTTATCCTGATCAACGACGATTGCATTCTCTAATGAGCCGCCTTTCGCAAGACCAAAATTACGCATCATATCCAACTCGTGCAAAAAACCAAATGTTCGGGCAGGAGCGATTTCAGAGGCAAATCGATCTGGCAATACATCTAATGTGTAGTCTTGATATCCAATTAATGGATGTTTAAAATCAATGGTACAACTAATTTTAAATCCACTATAGGGTTCTAGATGGATAGATTTATCTCCTTCACATAATTCAAGTGGCGACTTGATAACAAAAAAAACCTTTGGACTTTCCTGAACAAGGACCCCAGCTTGCTCAATCAATTCAGAAAACCTGGCAGCACTGCCATCCATAATCGGAACTTCATAATTATCCATTTCAATTATAATATTGTCGATTCCCATACCAGTTAAAGCGGCCATTAAGTGCTCAGTTGTAGACACAATTGCACCATCAGATCCTAAAACAGTGGCAAGACTGGTATCAACAACTCGCTGAAAGATCGCAGTTATCTTGGGTTGCCCGGGTAAGTCGGTTCGAACAAAAATTCGGCCCTGGTTTGGAAGCCCGGGTTTCAAGGTTAAATTCACTGTATGACCTGAATGAAGCCCCACACCCTGACACGAAATTGGCTTTGAAATTGTTTTTTGTTGTTTTTGCATGATATCGGTCTTTCCTGGATATTTATCGTCCCATGTGATTTCCTATGACCCCCGAATTATTTCTATGGTTGATATGGACATCATAGGAAAATCCTGTTTGCGTGTGCTGATCCAATAAAGCACAAAATTTGATTGTGTGCTGATTTATTTTCTCAAACATGACCCATTCGTCGTTCAGATCAATTTTCCAATTTGTTGCATTCAATCGACAAATGACTTCTATCATGACTGACACTGACCGTGTATTGTTTAATTCGATGCGATCTTGAAAAAATTCTTCCCAGGACAGAATATTTCCTTCAGTATCAAATTGATAATGATCTGTTCGGTTTTTCATCCGCTTTTTATCAACAGTAACTTGATTCTGATCACCCAAAATAATTTCAACTGTTTTGCCAACCGGAATATCATCAAGATGCGCCTTTCCTTCATAAGTAAAATGTTTATTTTTATAAATATCGCGATATATTTGTATCTTCCCGCCTGGCAGCGGCATTTCTTTTTGCTGATTCAGCCGAGTGGGTCTATTTTGAAATTTAATCAGCCGCACCACTTTTTTGCCATATTTTTCCGCATTAAACTGATAGACATTTGTTACAGGAATTGCCTGATTTTCCATTAAAATCAGCTGCCTATCCCATTTATCTTTCAGGTTTTCCCTGCGATCAAATTCAAAAACAGCATATTCACTTGCTGTCGCCATTTTCATTACATTTGGTGTTGGCGCATGCATCGCAGAATCCATTTGTGCGGTCAACTGAAAAACCTCTCTTTTGTTAACTCTCGTCCCTTTTTTTCGTCCGCTACGTGCCTTTTCAGGATGCCCATATGACAATTTTTCAATGGGGTCTAACATATTGACAGACCCCATCACAAGGTAAATTTTGGCATTTTCATAACTTTCACCGCTATGATTGTTCACCCGAACAACCCCTTTTAATTGCATTGATTTTTCGTCAGTAGATAATATTGCAACATAATATGCACGCCAATCAAGACCCGCTGTTAAATATCTTAATTGCATGGGAACAGTAATTGCTCGCGTACTGTTTATTTTCCAAATTGCCATCTGGTCCATGTGAGCGGGAAATCGAATATTTTTAATATCAATATCTTGTGAGGGATTTTTTGGAATGATATGGATACTTGCGGGGTCAATTTGCGTATGGAGCCAAGAGAATTGTAGCTCGTTTATTCCCTGAATCAGTGACAAGGATCTCGTCTCTTGAACAAATGTCATTGATTGAGATTTATATAGCGTTAAGGCAACGTTATCTCTTGATGGTAATGTAACCAGATCTATTTTAGCCTGTAAGGGTAAGGACAGAATAGACACTAAGCATAAATATATTGGAATTATTTTTTTCATATTGCCTCTCAGGTAAACGTTATTGCCTGAATGAATAATCAGGTCTACCGAACAACACAGCACTTGTCAAGACAAACAGTTTCGAATGACAATATTGCGGGCGCTTTCTTAGGAATGCTCGGAAAAATAACATCCTCATTTTTCTTGATCGTCCAAAAAAATTAGGTCGTGTAGAGACGTAGCATGCTACGTCTCTACAGTTCATTTACCTCACAACGAACAATATCAATTATGGGGAAGTTCTTTTCAGAGTATGCCTTAGTATTGAAACTTAGCAATCAAATGTTTCAATTTTTCAGCCAACGTACTAAGCTCAGTTGAGCTTGAATTCAGCTCCATGCTGCTTGAATTGCATTCATTTGCTGATTGATTTAAAACTGCAATATTTTGAGAAATTTCAGAGCTGGCTACTGATACCTGGGCAACATTTGAGGACACTTCTTGAATGCCTGTTGACGCTTGAGAAATATTTTCAGCAATTTCTTGTGTGGCGGAGCTTTGTTCTTCAATTGCTGCTGCGATGGTTGTCACGTAATCACTGACTTCTTGAATGACTTCTGATATTTGATCAATATCACTCACCGCATTGTTCGTTGATACCTGAATACTATCTATTTGCCGCTTGATCTCACCTGTTGCAGAAGAAGTTTGACGCGCCAGTTCTTTGATTTCATTAGCAACAACCGCAAAGCCTTTTCCAGATTCTCCAGCGCGGGCAGCCTCTATGGTAGCGTTTAATGCCAAAAGATTGGTTTGATCGGCAATGTCTGTAATGGCTTCGGTAATGCTATTGATTTCCTTGGCAACAGCACCCAATTGATTGACAGTATCAGTTGTTCCATTGGCTTTGGTCACTGCGCCTTCAGCTTTTGTTTTTGCACGGCCAGCTTGCTCGGCAATCTCATTGATTGTTGCGTTCATTTCTTCAGCAGCTGCGGCAACTGTACTGGCATTCGCTGATGCCTGTTCAACAGCAGCAGCGACAGAATCCATATTGCTGCTCATTTGTTCTGCAGCGGCAGAAACACTTGTTGAACGTTGCGAGGATTCATCAGCACCTTGACATAATTGATGAGACACGGTTGACAGTTCTGTTGAAGATGATGCGAGCGTTTCAACGCCACTTGCAATTTCTCTGAACATTGATTTCAGAGATTCAACCATTTTATTTAAAGAATCGGCCAAAGATCCAATTTCATCAGTTTGTGCAACTTCTAATTGACCGGTCAAATCCCCTTTGGCCATTTGATTGGCAAAATCAACACCTTTAACAATGGGCAGGGTAATGGATCGGGTAATAAAATATACCAAAACGCACACCATGATTACTGAAACAACAAGTGCTATGATTGTCATTGATTGAGCATGTTCTGCTGCTGCGAGCATTGTTTCATCAGTCATTATATTCTGACGTGCTTCGTGTCTGATTTGACTTAACAAATCTTGAACCTTATGCAAGGCTGGAACTGTTTGATGCGCAAAGATCTGAATGGCTTTTTCTTGACGCATTTCTTCATTTTCTTGCCAATGAATCAAGGCATCAATTTTCGCCAGGCACTCCTCAGCAAATGGTTTTGTTTTATTTACAAAAAAAGCAACCGCTTCCTTATGTTTCTTTTGTTGGATTAATGCCTGTAAGGTCTTTCCGCTTTCATGCAAGGCGTGATGTGGTTCGATAACCTGATCAACTAATTGTGCAAAGGCTTTGTCATTTTGTTTACGCTGCTGAATTTCTTTAGAAACAAGCCACTTCCCCAAAGAACATTGCTGATGATCAAGTTCAACCCCCAGCGTTGTTTTTGAATGGTCTAACAAGGCATCTTTTACAATATTGATCCATCTCAAATGATCAATTTTCTTTTTATGCAAAAAATGACCTAAATGAATATCGACCTTACGATAGTATTTTTCAATTTCAATGGCTGAATGGTGAAGTTTTTCATGAGGCTTTTCCATTGCATCAAGAAGGGGTGCTAAGCTTGGAATCGATTTTTCCGCTTTTATGCGTCCCTCACCATGTAACCATTGTCCAAAAGAACAATGATTATGATCTTTTTCAATGCTGAGCGAATGGACGTTCTCATCGGTAAGTAAGGTATTAAGATCGTTAACCCAGTTTAAATGATCAACCTCTTTCTGGGCCAGTAATCCATCCAGTCTATTGCCACTGATAACGAGCTTGGCATTATGAACGATCTCATTGATATCAACAACACTTGTTATGCCATTCACGATGAGAATTACCAAAATAACGCCAAATCCCAAAGATAATTTGGTACCAATTTTTAAATTTTTCCAGTTCATTTTTTTACCTCTATTGAATGTTTTAGTTATTTACGATCGTACAACTTTGGGGTTTTTCCAATTCAGGCGGACAAGCACTGACGAACACCCCCCTTCGTCACTTGTTTTGAAAAAACAAATTTGAACGATCAATTAGCACTGTTGGTAATATTGTAATACGAAATAACAATTATGTAAAGCTTTTAATTTGTTAAGGAATGCTCGGAAAATAAGTTCCCCATTTAATAATTGCTCATTTTGTTTTTGAACCATGATTACACTTAAGAAGATGAATAAGATGAATTTAAAGTGTTTTTTTCATCTTATTCATCTTCTTCAGTGTAATCATGGTTCAAAAACAAAATGAACAATTATTAAATGAGGAACGGGCGCATTCCCAAAAAGTCGGACTTTTTAGAGAGAAACATTGATCAAAAAAAAACAGGCAAAAAAATTATGCAGACTTTTTAAAGCAAGATTCATTTTTACACCATTGAGAGGTCATAAAATTATCAATGGCCGCATGAAGTGTTTCTTCTGCAAGTGTTGCACAATGCATATGATCTTTTGACAGGCCACCAACTGAATGTTGAATATAATCTGCCCGAATATCCAATATTTCTTCAGGCGTTTTTCCAATGGCATGATCAGCAGCTGCTGAAACACAGGTTAAACTATATGCACATCCATTGGTCCAATGAGATGAATCTTTCACCCGACCATCGTGATCAAATGAAAGACTGATTTCCATCGTATCACCACAACGCCCAGTAACACGAGCTTCAGCATCTGGTTGATCAATATATGGATTGAGCTTGTAGTGTGCCCATACCCACAGGCCAATAACTGAAGTAATTAGAAGAAAACCGACAAAAAAGTTAATTATCATGATGTACCTACTTGTGAAAGCCCTAAAAAACAAGGGCCTCATCTATTTTTCTTTATTGACCAACAACATCCATTGCATATACAATTTCTACCATATCAATTCGTTCATCTCCATTCAAATCTGCATGTATCAATGCAGCGCCATTGTTAGAATAAATGCCGCACATGGCTTGCAAGCCAATAATGATATCTTCAAGCCCCAATTTCATATCAAAATTTAAGTCCCCTTCATATTCATACACCTGCATAAATGGCGATATGGCAACTGAAGACGTCGATACAGGAATGCCGATCCCATTATCAGTCACTTCCACATATACACGAAGATATGACCCAATATCAGCCATTTGTACAAGATATTGCTGATTGGTGGCATTGGGAATATCCGCTATTTTTTCCCCAGTAAGCCGCTGCCATTGATATGTAAAACTCAAATCCGATAAGTTGCCATCCCGATTATCATGCCATGAGTCAGTCACTGCTTGAATCTGATTATTTGGGCGAACATCTCCCCAAATTGTTTGTTTGGGTGATGAATTTTCTGGTGGATCATTAATAGGAAGAATAGATATGGTAAATCGTTGGGTATCACTGGTATCTCTGCCATTATTGTCATTTCTGCCATTGTCTTTGATATAAACATCAACCAGGCTATCTCCATACGCATCTTGATTGGGGGTATAGTAGAGTTTACCCGAAATATCTATACCGGGTTGCTCGAAAAATAATTCGTGGTTTCTGGCGGTTACATAAAACGTGTAGCTTTGATTGGATTCGTTTTCCGGCCCTGATGAAATGTGTTTGGCCCAATTCGCGATACGTTGGGGTCCACTGTCTTCATCAATTGTCTGATCCATACCCTTGATAAAAGAGGGCGCATCATTGATCGGCAAAATATGAATGGTAAATGTTTTGGTGAAACTGGTATCATGTCCGCCATTTTCAGTACCGCCATCGTCTTTTGCGTATACTTCTACAGTAGCAACGCCATATTCATCATCAGAAGGTGTAAACGTCAGTTTTCCTGAAGATGATAGTTTTGGTCCTTCTTTAAACAACGCCGAATTACTCCAGGTTAGAAAAAATTGAAGGCTTTGTTCAGACGACATGCCTGGTTCAGGCATGATGTTATATGCCCAATTGGGGAAACTTTGCATGCCCATATCTTCATATATTGTGATATTTGGTCCTAAAGTAAATTCCGGCGCATCATTAATATTGTTAACGATGATTATCAATGAATATGCATCAGAAGTATCCAGACCATTGCTATCTGTCCCTCCAGAATCCTTTAAACGAATAAGGACTGTTGCAGATCCAGATTGATCAGGTTTTGGAATAAACCTCAACGTTCCAGTGGGTGAAATCACAGGTTTTTCAGAAAACAAAGCGTCATTAATTGTTTGAACGACAAACGTGACCGTCTGATCACCTTCATTGATCGGCCCAGCCTTAATATCAGTTGCCCAATTGACCTTTCGAAATAGTCCGCTGTCTTGAATCACACTGACATCAGTGCCTGGTTTAAAACTGGGTTGATCATTGACCGGCAGCACAGTTATACTAAACATTTGGGGATCACTCATATTTGATGCGCCATACAAATCAGGACCATCATCTTTTAACGCAACAGTCATGTAAGCTGTTCCAAAAGCATCTGGCGCTGGCGAAAATGATAACGTGCCAGATGGTGTTATACTGGGTGTAATGGAAAATAAATTGGCATTGGTTGTATGAACAACAAATGAAACATTCTGATACCATTCATCAGGGGGGCCTGGAAGGATATCTGTGGCCCAATTGGCTGTGACTGAAAGTCCAGAATCCTCAAGGATAATTAAGTTATCTCCTTTTTTAAATGTTGGACTGTTATTATACCCCAAAACAGAAATTCGAAATACTTTCGATGCGGAGGTGTCTTCTCCATCAAAAGCAGTTCCACCACTGTCTTTCAAATTAACAGTAATGAGCGCATTGCCATTTTGATCCGGTTGTGGTGTAAAGGTCAAACAGCCAGTTTCAGATATTTGGGGGGATTCACTGAAGAGACTATTATTATTGACAGAGAGTTGAAATGTCAGTTGTTGATCTGATTCATCAGTTGCACCACGAGATATCGCATACGCCCAGTTTTCAATCACTTTTCTTCCCGAATTTTCTAATACAACCGGATGATCACTGATCTCAAATCGAGGTGGATCATTAACTGGCAAAATTTTTATTAGAAAGGTTTGGATATCACTGGTATTATCGCCGCCATGAAGAATCCCGCCATTGTCTTCAAGCACAACTTTGACCTGAGCTGTTCCCGAAACATTGGGTTTGGGTGTATAAAGCAGCACACCGGTATTTGTAATGGAAGGCTGGTCTGAAAACAAATGTTTATTATCAACAGTTACAACGAATTTCAACGTTTGACCGGATTCATTTGCTGGTCCTGCAGAAATATTGCTGGCCCATTGAATACTTTGTTTACCGGCATCCTCCCGAATGATTTGGTCAAAACCTTTTGTAAATGATGGCGGTTGATTTACTGATGCCACTGAAATTACAAATTCCTGGGGGTAGCTGTGATCTTTGCCGCCATTGGCAGTTCCGCCATTGTCATAAAGCGTTACTTTTACTGTTGCCGTGCCTTGAATATCTGGTTCAGGTTTAAAAGTTAGTGTTCCATTTGATGAAATGTATGGCAGTTGATCAAATAATTCCGGATGATTCGTCTGACATTCAAAGTGGAGCGTCTGTCCGGTTTCATTGGAATCACCCGGATGAATATTTTGGGCCCAATTGAGTTTTGTTTGCGGTCCGGAATTTTCGACGACCGACAGCCATTCATCCATCATAAAAGTCGGACGATCATTGACAGGCAGAATATTAATTTTAAAATATTGAACATCAATACTCGTATCATACCCACCATTTTCTTTACCGCCGCTATCTTTTAGATATACACTTACTTGAGAAGAACCTGAGGCATCTTGCGCGGGTTTGAAATATAAATGGCCTTGCTCACTAATCATGGGTTGTTCTTCAAACATGTAGGGCCTGGTTGCAGTCACATGAAACGATAAAAATTGTCCGGATTCATTTGCAGGGCCGGCAGAAATATGTTCGACCCAGCCATAGACAGATTGTGCATTGGCATCTTCCATCAGATTATATTCAGGTGCAGTCAATGCAAAGGAAGGCGCATCATTGACAGGCAAGACCCTGATGGTCAAAGGATATTGATCGCTATGATCAACGCCATTGTTTGCTGTTCCGCCATTATCGCTGAGACTGATATATACTGTTGCCGATCCAAAAACCTGGGCTGCCGGCGTATAAGCGAGCGTCCCTGATAAGGTGAGTTTGGGTAAACCATCAAAGAGGATTTCATTATTTGTGGTGACTTGAAATTCAATATTTTGAGAATGCTCATTATCCGCACCAGCGTGGATGCCATATGCCCAATTCTTTATTACCTGAGGCCCACTGTCTTCAATGATCTCCTGATGGTTTCCTGGCATAAATACAGGCGGATCATTAACAGATTGAATAATAAGGGTGCAATACTGGGGCATGCTTTTGGCAATAGCCATGCCATCAATACCATTGTCTTGAAGCTGGACTGAAATGGGAACATTGCCAAAGGCATTTGTCTTGGGAATGAATGTCAGCGTGCCATCTGATGATAGTTCTGGCAATTCGTCAAATAGAATGCTCAAATCAACTGGCGGATAGACATTTGGATTTTCAATGGTAATATTGCAGGTAACATATTGATCATTTTCATTGGGTCCTGGAGATATATCTGATGCCCACCCAAAAATACGTTGCTGTCCCGCATCTTCTCTTACATATACATTTTTTGGAATTTGAAATGTGGGGGAATCATTGACAGGAATGATATCAATACGCCCATATTGGGGAAAACTCACATTTTCACCATCACCATCATCATGCAAAAGGACTGTGAGACCAGAAGATCCCCAGGCATTGGCAGCCGGTGTATAACAAAGTGTGCCATCTGTTTTTATAATCACTGGTCCATCAAACAAACTTTCATTATTGGTTTGCACTGTAAACCAGACTTTTTGATCCGCCTCGTCATCTGGTCCGGAACGAATATTGGTGGCCCAATTATAAATCATTTGCGGTGCAGAATCTTCCTGAATGGTTTGATTTTCTCCAATATTAAAACTGGGACGATTATTCACCTGGGTAATAGATAAATGAAACTGCTTTACAATGCTCAAATCTTCGCCACCATAATCTTTGCCGCCAGTATCTTTTAATGTCACATCAACAGTACAATCGCCACTAATATTTTCTTTGGGGGTAAAGTTTAAAGCCCCATAATTGGAAATCACTGGCAAGCTGGCAAATAAGTCATTATTTGAGACACTAACTGAAAAATTAATGGTTTGAACATTTTCGTTTGTGGGACCAGGACGAATTTGTGTTGCCCAGTTGATAAAGGTGTTGAGGCCAGAATTTTCTGCAACTATCAGTTCTGATGGCATCTCAAACGTCGGACGATCATTAACCGACCGGACTGAAATATGGAACGTTTGAAGTCCGCCCTGATCTGTTCCACCATGATCAGATCCGCCGCTATCTTTAATATAAACATTCACAGCAGCCTCTCCAAATTGATCTATTGCTGGAGTAAATCGTAATTCACCATCTGCTGTTATCTCTAATGCATCTGGAAACAAATACGTGTTGCTGGTTGTAATTTCAAAATGAATATTCTGGAATTCATTGAAAGCCCCAGTGTCAATCGCTGTCGCCCAATTGGGAATACTGACTGTTCCCGGATCTTCATTAACTGTCACATCATTACCAGGTCGGAAGGATGGCGCATCGTTCACTGGCAAAATGCTGATCGTAAAAGATTTATAATCTGAAATATTGCTGCCTCCATCAGTTGTAGGTCCATCGTCTTCCAACGAAATGGTCACTGATGTATTGCCAAATACATCTGGGGCAGGCTTGAATGTCAGGCGGCCATTGGTTGAAACTGTCGGTAGGGTTTCAAACAAGGATTGCTTGTTCGCAATCACATTAAATTGAATATTTTGAACGGTTTCATCAGGTGGACCGGCGGCAATCAATCCAGCCCATGAGGGAATAACTTGAAAATCGGCATCTTCAAGCACTTCAATATTGTTGCCCATTTCAAACGTTGGTGCATCGTTGACCGGCGTCACAAAAATATTGAAATATTTGGCACTACTTGTGTCAACCCCATTATGGTCTATGCCACCACTGTCGCGCAAACGAATTGTACAGGATGCCATCCCATTGGCATTGGGATTGAGGCGAAACAATAGACTTCCAGTATCATCCACGCGCGGGATTTCTTCAAACAAAGAACGATTGTTCGTAAAAACTTCAAATGTCAGATTTTGGTCAGATTCATTTTTGGGTCCCCGATAAATATTGGTGGCCCAACTATGAAAGGCATCCATTTTAGTATCTTCAACTACATGAATATCATTTCCTTTGGAAAAGTCTGGCGCATCATTAACAGCCATAATGGTGATGGTAAATTGTTTGACATCACTGGTGTTATTGCCGCCATTCAGCGTATCGCCATCATCTTGCAACATGACTGACACATGAGAGACGCCAAATGCATCTGGCAGGGGTTCATAGGTCAGATCGCCATCAGGAGAGATTGCGGGTTGTTTTGAAAAAATTTCAGCATTATCAGAGGTTACATAAAACGCGACTGTCTGCGTATATTCATTTTCCGGCCCCGAAGAAATATCTGTTGCCCATGAATAAACAGTTTGCATCGGTGAATCCTCAGGCGTGAACTGATCCAATCCCATCGTAAAGGTTGGTGGATTGTTTACAGACCGAATCCAAATTGTAAATGTTTGTGTTTCTGATAAGTTGTTCCCGCCACCATCTGAACCGCCGGAATCCCACAATTGAACATGTACTTGCGTGGAACCATAGACACCTTCCTTAACCAGATAAGATAATGTGCCTTCAGATGAAACAGTCGGTGTTCTTAAAAAAAGATCTGTTTTTTCAGTGGTAACGATAAATTTTAGCGTTTGCGTCGATTCATCAACCGGCCCGGATCTTATATCAGTGGCCCAAAATTTTACATCATCAATGGGTTTATCTTCAAAAACTGTCTGATCTGGCCCTAAAACAAAACTCGGCGGATCATTTACTGCGACAACTTCAATTTCAAAGTTTTGGGTCGTACTGGTATCCACCCCATTATTTGCTGTCCCCCCATTATCCTGAATACTGACTTCCAAAACAGCCTTACCATTACTGTCGGCATAGGCTTCAAAAGTCAAATGACCTTCCGGTGAAATTGCCGGTGGACGCGCAAATGATATATGATCCTGAGATTTGATCTTCACTTTAAACATCACATTTTGGCTTGATTCACTCGGTGGTCCAGGCAATATATTTGTGGCCCAATTCGTAAAATTTTGAAAGCCGGCATCTTCCATAATTGAGATGTTATTTCCTTTCACAAAGCTGGGTGGATCATTAATCGGAATGATGGACAATTGCTGTTGAATAATTTCACTGGTGTTATTTTTATCCCCACTGTCTTTTAGTTGAATATTTAAGGTGACATCACCTGAAGCATTATGTTCAAGACGAAATGTCAGCGTGCCATTGGGTGCGATGGCAGGTGGAATTGTAAACAGTTGAGGTGCATTATTGGTGACCAAAAAGCTCAAGGTTTGTCCAACCTCGTCATCAGCGCCTGGACTGATACCAGTCACCCAGTTTTCAATCACATGCTGCCCCGAATCCTCTGTTACCGAAATACTTTCACCCACAGTAAAATATGGCGGATCATTGGCATCAGAAATCAGAATCGTAAAATTTTGTGAAGCGCTCTGATCTACGCCACCATTTTCTTGCCCCCCAGTATCTGTGATATAAAGCCAGGCTAAAACCGTGCCGCTCATATTGGGTGATGTTTCAAAGTGAAGTGTTCCTGCTGCGGATACAGTTGGTTGTTGACTAAATAAATGGGGTTGGTCACAATCTACAACAAATTCTATCTGTTGTTCATATTCGTTCGTCGGGCCGGGTATAATATCAGTTGCCCATCTAGAAATGATCCGCTCGCCAGAATCTTCATCAACTTGAATATTGTCCCCTTTTATAAACGAGGGAGCATCGTTCACAGGGTCAATCTGAATGCTAAAAACAGCCGGAGTGTAGCTGCCATCAATCCCCCCATTTTCAGTGCCACCATCATCCTTTAGCAACACATTGATATCAACCTTGCCAAACGCATTTGGAGCTGGCGTAAAACTCAGATCGCCATCTACAGAAACTGTGGGGCCGGAACTAAATAAATTGGGCTGAGAATGGCTGAGAAAAAAAGTGCCCTTCTGCATGACTTCATCCGAAGGCCCCATTTTAATATTTTTAATCCATTCTTTAAGATATACCAGGCCTTCATCTTCCTTTACAACTTGATTGGGCCCCATTTCAAATGATGGCCGATCATTTACTGAAAGAATTCGAATCGTCAGGGTATAAGGCAAACTGATATCTACGCCATTTCGCTCTGTCCCCCCACTGTCTTGTAAATAGACTGTGACTTCTGCCTCACCATTGGCATTCTCAGCAGGTTTAAACGAAAGATTTCCATCGGCTGTGATTTTAGGAAGCTGGTCAAATAGCGCCACTTCATTGACTGTTAAATGGAAAAATACATCTTGAGACTCATTGCCAGGACCCGGACGAATGTTTGTTGCCCATTGTGTTGTGGAAAACATGCCGGAATCTTCACGAACAGTTTTATCTATACCTGGCGTAAATGCGGGTGGATCGTTGACTGCCATAATTTCAATATAAACTGTCGCAATTTGAGAATCCAAAAAGCCATCATTGGCTTTATATGTAAATGAATCTGTGCCATTAAAATCTCTATTGGGCGTATAAATCACATTGGGAAAATCCATGGAAAGCGTGCCACGCTTGGGCGTGCTGAGAATTTCAAATGAAAGCTGATCTGCTTCTTCATCCACCGCTTGAAGCAAAATCGTGATTGCGAGATCTTCATCTGTGTTCACAACCAGGTTGTTCACCTGGGGCGCAGCATTTTGAGCTTCATCAGCCCCCATATCAAACCCATTGCCAATGGGTCGGCTGTCATTGTCAAAATCAAGGACAGGTGCCATGCGACTGTCAGCTTTATTTTTGCAAGGAGATGTGACATCAAGATGATAATCAGATCCAGGCAGAATAAATTCTGGATCTTGATTCATATTACCGGTTCCTGGATAAATCTCATTGTTGGCCATCCCCACATTGGAAAAATTGATTCGAACATCATTACGATCATCCAGATAAAGTTCTTCAGTGGCATGCCACAGGATCGAACTGCTTATCATTACACCTGAATGAGTTAAATATAGACCATCACCCGAAATACTTGCTTGATTGTCTGCAATGGTGCAAAATGAAATAAATGCAGACGATACATTTTTAAAATACATGCCGCCCCCTTCTTGCGACTGATTTCGTGTTATGATCAAATTGGTCATATTCCCCGGAAAGGCATCAAGTATATACATTCCGCCACCTCGCTTACTGGATGTATTGTCACTTATTTCCAGTAAATTCATAAGAGGGGATGACGAATGAATAAAAAGTCCACCGCCGCTTTCATTCGCTCTATTCTTATAAATGTGAAGGTTTCTCAGATCAGGAGCAGAAAAAGATGACATCGCAATCCCGGCACCGAGTGGGGCCTGATTTTCAGTGATTTGACATTGAATGATATAAGGTTCGGAATGATCCATGCCAATGCCCCCACCAGATGTAGTTGCCGTATTCGATGATATCACACAATTTTTAATTGTTGGACGACTGACAGTTCCATCTGATGCCGATTGAATTTCGATTCCAGCACCTGTATCATTAAATCCATTCTGAATCGTGAAACCATCGAGGATACTTTGCGGCTGTTCCCCATTGATAAATCGAACAACTGGTCCATTGTTATCACCATCAATGATTGTAGATAAAGGATCTCCCGACATCGACCGGATCGTTAATGATTTCCCGATAAAGTCAATATTTTCGAAATATAGACCGGGTGCGACAAGAATGAGATCTCCTGTTACTGATGCATTGATCGCTGATTGAATGGAGGTATATGCACAATTTTCAAGAGAACAGACAGTCAAAGGGGTTCCTGTCGCTTTTACATGAATATAGTTTGGAATTGATCGCGTATCGGATTCATTGCCCGAGTAGACAGTCAGCGAAACAGTATACAGGCCTGGTTCTGTATAGGCGTGGACCGGCTGTGGTTCATCACTTGATTGATGATTACCAAATGACCAAAAACGATCTGAAATATCATCCAGGGCTGTGGAGGTATCATAAAACTGGACAGACAATGGTGCAGAACCAGTAACCGGAGTGGCCCAGAAATTGGCTTGCGGTTTTCGACTAAGAATATGAATATATTGATAACGTTTGCGTGAATCGGAGGTGCCATCACTTTTGATCACATTTAATGATACAGAATATATGCCTGTCTGTGTATAGGTATGTTCAGGCATTTCAGCATTTGAGACAACACCATCACCAAAATTCCATTCCCACTGTTCAATTTCCATTTTTTCAGGAATATGGGGGAAAAATTTGATGGTTACAGGGTAGTAGCCTTCAGTTTGATCTGCTGTAAAATCAAACGCTGTATCCTTTGGTTTTATCAGAATCAAATCAGACCATGTGCGCTCGGATTGATTGCCATTCATATCAGTTACAATTAGCTTTACTGTATACCATCCAGGTTCTTGATACGTATGAAGTTGATCCATTCCGGTCTTGCTGGTTAATTGTGTATTGTCTCCAAAATCCCAGTCCCATTGGGTAATGGTGAGTGATGATACGCTGGCATCCACAAATGTCGTCTGAAAAGGGGGATACCCTTCAAATACTGTGGGATAGAATTTCGCAATTGGACTGGATGGAAAATACTCATCAGCACCAATATCAGGTATGTCGCGGGCTTGATGGTCAATATCCATTTCTGGTGCATTATTGGAAGTTCCCCAGTCAATACAGGGCGATGACAGACTTAAATGATAGGCATCACTGAATAAGGGCTTTGTATTCATATTACCAATGCCGGGAAAGATGCCATAAGACTGCTGAATATCAGAATATGAAATATTCACATGGCTGTTAACAATATTGATACCTTCTACTTGCTCTTGTGTTTCTGTTGTCCAGACAATGCTATTTTGAATCAACACCCATGCGTTGTCTTCAGCAATCAATGCGCTTTCACCAGGCGGTTGATTCCGATGAATGGTCGTGTTGTAAATGGATGCTGATGCTTCACGCACATACATACCAGGAGCTTTTTCTGGCGATTGATTGTCTGCAACAACGACATTGAGCAATTGAGGTTCCGCGTTGGTATCTACCAGAATACCGGCACCAATGCCATCACATTGATTTTCAATGACTTTGACATTCTCAAGTACAGGGGCTCCGCCATTGGTAATATATATTCCTCCCCCCATGAGCAACGCCTGATTGTCACGAACAATACAGTTTTCAATCAGGGGGGATGCACCATCAATAAGAATTCCGCCCCCATTTAGCGCTCTCCCACTTTCTATGATAAAACCAGAAATAATGGTTTGGGTTGACTCATTTTGATTCATCGTAATGGCAGATGTTTGATCTTTGCCATTGATAATTGCCGGTTGTTCGCCTGGAATTGCTTTTATCTGAATTGCTTTACCCTTCAGGTCAATGGGTTCATAATATGTCCCAGGTTGGACCATTATAATATCCCCATCAACACTGCCCTCAATGGCATCCTGTATTGATCGATACAGGCAGCCCATTCGACAAACGTACAATGTGCAATAGAACTTTGCTTCCAAATGATGATTTTGATCCACTTCTCTAAAAGTGTAATGTTCTGTTGCACCAATAGATTGGCCATCAACAAGAATGTCTCCAATATCGCAATAGTCAGAATATGTTGCACGATTGGGTTGAAATATAAAGGATTGATCAGTGTTGACTTCAACCAACACATTGACAGAAGGAGTCACTTTTCCACCCCGCCCCTCAACAACTTCAATATGATGAAAGATTTTTTCAAATGTAACAGAAATGCTGTGTGGCTCAGACACAAATTCAAATGTGAAATAGTGTAATGGCCCCATGGATTGTCCATCAATAAATACATTTGCCACGCGATAGTTATCCATTAAAGGCTCCATAATAAAGGTCTGATTTTGACCATGATCGACCATTGCCTGTTGGGGGACGAGTTTACCATTGGCATCGCTATAACCTTGAATGGCATAGCGATTAATTTCAAATTTAACATCAATTTTTGTATCTTTTGTAATGCGCTCAAGGGTATATTCTGTAACTGCTCCAATGGGCAGACCATCTATCTGAACATTGCCGACATGATAATTCGCTCCGGGATAAAAATGAAAGACATGAGTTGACTTGGCATTGACAATTAATGGTGCGGAATCGAGTGAGAGGATCTGGCCATTATGAGAAATATCGCCATTGGATTCTTTTTTTATCCATATTTTGTATTGGTTGATGGCAAATTGGGCATGGATTTGTGTATCGGTTTGAATATTGTCAATCGTATATTCATATCCTGGTAATGTATCTAAAGCCTTTCCATCGATCATTAATTCTTCCAGGTGATATTCATCAATTGGTTCAAAAGAAAATTTTTGGCTTTGCCCATTAACCACCGGTATTTCACCTGATGGAAAAATGGTTCCACCATCATTTGAAGTGGCTGTAATGATACTTTGCGTTTCGTGATCCACAATGCTCCCAACAGCAAAAGGTGAAACAAGGCTGGCATTTATTGGATTATAAAGTTCTAAGCGAAATGTTTCAGTGTTTTCAGACACGCCATCAATAATCAAATCGACTAGAATATCTTTTTGAATATCACCCGAATCAAATATGATTGTCCCAGCAGCTGTATAATAATCAGCAGTAGCGATGGCGGTATCTTCTTTTGTGATATAATCTACAACAACAGGCTTATCAATGGGCGCATCAAGCCGAATAACAAAGGTTATATCTTTATGTTCTGCAGCTGTTTGGTTTTCAATGATCAGCCGTGGGGTTGAAACACCATACCCCTGGTCCATATTTCCCAGGTGGATATATCCAATATTTTCCCCCCATGCAAAACCTGAAAATGAGCCGGTAATTGGATCGAAAGTTACCTGATGATGTTCTGATGCAAAAGATATCCATCCAGTGTTTTCACTCCATGCAAATCCGGAGAGTGTATTGTCTGAAAGAATATTTACTCCCCAATTCGTAGCATCTGAATTTTCAAAAGGTCCTTTTTCATGGGCTGATAGTTTGATCCATCCAATACTTTCTGCCCAGACATAGCCGGTCATAAATGTATATTGAAATTGGGCGTGATGAGTTTCAAGGGGCGAAAAATTGATCCATCCGGTTGTTTCAGACCAGGCAAATTTTTCGGTTGGATGAATATTTCCTGCATAGGCCAGTGATATATGGCACAGGATTACCAGAACGATTGGTATAAATGTTTGTTTTTTCATATTGCTTTCCATGATTTATCGAATTTCATGTGAAATTGACCATTGCCATGTTTGTACCATTTACCGAGAAGGTATTTTAATCGACTGAATGTATCGAAAACTGAGGTTTTAGATGTCTTTATCAATATTCAAGCCTAATTTTTCACATATTTCTTCAAGAACCAATGCGGCATCATCAAACAAATAATTTTTCAGACAATGTTTTAACTGATCAAGGAGTGAATGATCTTTCGTATTTTGTGTCATATAATCCAATGCAGGTAAGCATTCATCGCAGGCGTCATTGGCTTCCGAGTCACAATCAATCAGCAGCGTATACAAATGATTAATATTATTTTCCAATGAATCAAGTTGATCAGAAAGCGTATTGGATATTGAAGGATCTTCATTTACAATAACACTGTCTTTTGGTATTATTTGATCGATTCGTTCGATTACCGGATCAAGGCTTTCTTTGAATAATGTCACCAATTGATTCAATTTAGGTAACATTTTATCTTTTAAGGCTGTTTCTAATTCCTGTGCTGTCCGCTGAAGTGCTTGCGCGCCGATAGTTCCTGCAAGCCCTTTTATTGAATGAACCTTACGTAGCGCGGTTGAAAGCTGATCGCTCTCTATTAACTCCTTAACCACCTCAGGTGCATTAAAATGATCTTTTCTGAAGGATTGCATGACATTGTCAAGTAAATAGCGTTTTCCCATCAATTGTCTTAAAGCCTGGTCTATATTTAATATTTGTTGGTTGACAGCATTCGCCTGTTTCACTTTGATAGCTGGCATGTCAGTGTTTTGCGCTATCACATCCGAACCTAAATAATGACTCAGAATACGAAACAGAATGTCCGGTTGAATGGGCTTAATAATAATATCATTTAGGAGCTGATCGGTATGGTTGAAATCCTCAATCTCCAAATTATGTGCTGTAAGGGCGATAATGGGTAATTCTTTATGAGTGTGATGTTGCCGAATATGGATAATCGCTTCGCGACCATCCATTACCGGCATTTCTAAATCCATCAATATTAAATCATACGTCTGAGTCATCACGCTTTCAACAGCTTCCTGACCATTTTCAACCAGGTCTAATGTGATGGGATGGTCTTCGAGCAATCCTTTCAAAACCTGTTGATTAATCAAATTGTCATCTGCAATCAAAATAGAACCGGATAACCTGACTGGTACAGATTGATGATCTAAGGTATTGCTGTCAATCTCAGGCTCCTGTGCTGTGGGTAAAGAGACAAATAGAATGGTCCCCATTGTATCATCTGTCTCAAAGCGTATATCTCCTTTATGCGTTCTCGTTATAAGCTTTGCACTATATGTTCCCAGACCTGTTCCACTTTTTTTTCCTGAAGTGGCATATCGATCAAAAAATTGATCTCGGATACGTTCAGGAACAACCCCCATATTATGAATTTGAATCATTGCTGTATTGTTATCGTGATCATCGACATCAATGCGTATTTTGTTATTCAGCGGGGATGCCTCAATGGCATTTTTGATCAGATTTGCAAACAAATTTTGTAGCAGACGATATTCTCCAGAAATCCAAAAAGCATGAACATCGGTCATCAGTTGATCATTAATATAAAATTCCAGATCAAGATTTTTTTGCTTGACAAGCTGATTCAGATCGGCTGAAAGTTTCTGAAATATCTTAACAATATCGCATGGACAGGGATTAAATTTATACGTGTTTTCTTCCATCTTAAACATGTCGAGTGAATTCTCTATCATTTCAGATATTTGAATACCACTCTCCGCGATAAGTTTTAGGTATTTTGCCTGGGACTGTTTTTCCTTTTTTAGATACACAATGCTGTCAAGCATTTCATTGAGTAGGCTTTGGGTTCGATTGTCTGATATGGACATGAAAAACTCCCCTAAAACTGGATATACTCTTGTGAAGATTTCAACGCCTGATCTAAATCAATAATAATATCTTCAACATGTTCGATACCAACAGAAATCCGAATCATATCGGGTTCAACCCCCGCCATTGCCAGTTCTTTTTCAGTCAGTTGGGAATGTGTGGTTGATGCGGGATGTATGACCAATGTTTTGGCATCTAATATATTTGCTAAATGAGAGCAAACTTTAAGAGACTCTATGACTCTTTGGCCGGCTTCTCGCCCCCCATGAATGCCAAACCCAAAGACAGCACCTGGCCCCAGTGGAAATAATTTTTTAGCACGTTCATAATCTGGATGATTGGGCAATCCAGCATAGTTCACCCACTTAACAACTTGATGGTCTTGTAGAAATTGTGCAACGCGAATGGCATTATCACAATGTGCTCTGGCGCGCAATGGCAGTGTTTCCAATCCTTGAAGAATCAGATAGCTGTTGAAAGGCGCAATGGCAGCACCGATATCTCGCATCAGACCTGTTTTAATTTTCGTTATTAATGCTGTACACGGTGTACCTTCAAGTGTACATAATTGTTCCCAAAAATTTGCACCATGATAGGTTGGATCAGGATCTGTAATTTCTGGAAATTTTTTAGCGGCATTCCAGTCAAAAGATCCTTTTTCGACTATCGCACCAGCAATACTGTTACCATGCCCACCAATTATTTTGGTCAATGAATAGACAATGATATCACATCCAATATCAAAGGGATTGAATATAGGCGGTGCAGAAACAGTATTGTCAACAACAAAAGGAATATTGTGACCATGGGCAATTTGGGCAATTTTTTCCAAATCATCCACATTACATTTTGGATTTCCAATGCTTTCAGTAAAAATCAGGCGTGTGTTTTGATCGATAGCTGATTCAAAATTCTGCGGCTGTGATGAATCCACAAATCGAACATCAATTCCAAATCTTTTCAAGGTATGTTCAAACAGTGTATGCGTTCCACCATACAAATTTGATCCGGATACAATATTTTGTCCGGTACCTGTGATACTTGTAATGGCAAAAAAAATCGCTGACATTCCAGAAGATGTCGCAATGGCGGCAGAACCATCATGAATGGCAGCCAGACGTTTTTCAAGAACATCAGTTGTTGGATTCATGATACGTGTATATATATAACCGGGTGTTTTTAATGAAAACAAATCCGCAGCATGTTGAACATCCTTGAATGCAAAACTTGTTGTCTGGTATATGGGTACAGCGCGTGAACCTGTATCACTATCAGGCGTGTGCCCGGCATGAAGAGATAATGTTTCTATATGTTGTGACATTGTTTTATCCTTTTTATTAAATTACTTCATAGGGACTTTTTTTACAGTATTTGTCCCAAAAACAATTTTGTTCGATCATGTGTTGGGTTATCAAAAAAGTGCTCAGGCGTACCTTCTTCAATAATGGCCCCATGATCCATAAAAACAACACGATCTGCTACTTCTCGCGCAAATCCCATCTCATGTGTTACCACAGCCATCGTCATGCCTTCTCGCGCCATTGTTTTCATGACATCAAGCACTTCACCAATCATTTCAGGGTCCAAAGCAGAAGTCGGTTCATCAAATAACATCGCTTTTGGGTCCATTGCCAAAGCTCGGGCGATCGCAACCCGTTGTTGTTGTCCGCCAGACAAATTTCCTGGATAAACGCTCGCTTTATCGGGTATCCCCACTTTTTCCAATAATTCCATCGATCGTTTTTCAGCATCAGTCCTGGAACGTTTGCGAATGATAATTTGCGCGAGATTGATATTATCTAAAACAGTTTTATGCGGAAATAGATTAAAGGATTGGAAAACCATTCCCAACTCTGCACGAATTTTGTTGATATTAGTTTTGGGGGCCATAATATCAATATTATCAATTAAAATATGACCACCTGGATCAGGTTTTTCTAAGCGGTTCAGACATCTTAACAGCGTACTTTTCCCTGAACCCGATGGTCCAATAATGACAACCACTTCTCCTGCCTTAATATGACAGGAAACGTTATTCAATGCTTTCATTGGCTCAGGTTGATAGAAGGTTTTATTGATATTTTTAACATGAATCATCGGAAATCCTTATTCTATCATGGATATATCTATCCGGCTTTTCTTTCAAGATATTGCGCAAACATGGACAATGAAAATGTAAGAATCAAATACAAAAGCGCGCAAATAAACCATAGTTCAAAAGGCTGCAAGCTACTGGTGACCACTTCCCGTGTTGCTTTTGTTAGTTCACGAATGGCAATGATTCCCAATAATGATGAATCCTTGATCAGGCTGATAAATTGACCGGCCAATGGGGGAAGTATACGTCGCAGGGCCTGTGGCATGATAATATGAATCATGGCCTGAGAATATGTCATGCCCAGAGATCTTGCGGCCTCAGTCTGTCCCTTATCAATCGATTGTATACCGGCTCGAACCATTTCTGCAACATAAGCACCTGTAAATGTAGATAATGCCGCAACGCCAAACCATAAGGGGGGTATTTGGGGAAGTCCATGCTTTGACAACATGGTATTGATCAAGGTCCCAAGGACAAAATACCAGATAAATATTTGGACCAGCAAGGGAGAGCCACGTATCAATTCGATGTATGTAATTGAAGACCATTTAAAGGCAGGGTTGTCGGAAATTCTTGCAAGCCCGCCAATCAAACCAATTAAGATTCCCACGATAATTGAAATCATGCTGACTTTCAGTGTGATCCATAAGCCCAACAGCATAATGCCAGGGCGAATTTCCTTGTATGTACCCAGTACATCTCCCATAGAGATGAAATCACCTTCGCTGATCAAAACATCGTCAGAAGGGATGGTATAGGTTTCTGAATCACCTGTGACGTCATCCTTGACCTCAATTGTCGCGATTCCAGATTTTTCAGAAATTAATTGCACCTCACCCTGAACTTCTGAGCGAACTTCAATGGTTTCTTTTGAAATAAAGTATTGTGGAATACGATACCATCGCCACACATAGTCGATATTGGTTGCAGAATAGTACATTAAGCCCAGCAAAACAAACATCATCAGAAAAAAAACGCACACCCATAAATAGTAGGAATATTTTTCTGTTAATTGCCGCACATGCCCCCCTTTGTAAGCCTATTGAATATTCTTTAACCAGCGTGTACTTTTAATCCATTTTCGATAGATTCGGTCGTATCGACCATCATTTTTGATCTGACGTAAAAAATGATTGAGAAAATTTAAAAAATCTGGATCACCTTTTCGAATCCCCCAGGCAAGCGGTTCAAATGTAAATGGTTGATCCAAAAAAACAAGTTTGCCTGCGCCCTGTTGCGCCATAAAAACCACACAATTGGGAAGATCATAGACATACGCATCTGCTTTTCCGCTGACAACTTCCATTGCGGCCTCTGTTTCTGTTTCAAAAGATTTGTACGTGCATTTTGGAATCATTCTTTTGGTGGCCTGTTCTCCAGTCGTGCCAAGTTTTGAAACAACAGTATACTTGGAGTTATTCAGGTCTCTATATGATTCAACAGCTTTTTCATGCTTCCTGTTGAGTAGAATAGTTTGACCAATAACAATGTAAGGGTCGGCAAAATTAATTTTCATGTTTCTTTCCTGGGTGATGGTCATACCGCTCATGATAATATCAAATTTTCCAGTAATCAAAGCGGGAATAATACCATCCCATGCCGTATTCACCGGTACAAATTTAACTTTCATGGCTTTTGCCATTTCTTTTGCAACATCAATATCAAAGCCGACAAAATTCCCCTTTTTGTCAGTCATTTCAAAAGGCATATAACCAGCCTCAAAGCCAACACGAAGTTCACCGCGCTTTAAAATTTCTTCCAGGGTTGATTTTTTTGCCAATTCAATGTCTGATGCCATCACAGTAGAAATGATCAACAGCATAAAGGCAAGCGTCATCATACTTTTTCGATAAATCATCATCATTTTCGGTTTTCTCCTTTTTTTAGAAGGTTATAAAGAAAATATTGAGAAATCATTAAAATGCCCAACGAATCAATCAATAAGATTTTCCCTCACGCAAAATTTCTTTGATTAACATTTGCTTTTTGCATTTGGGACAAATCGGAATGGATTCTTTCGGCACGCTGACAATTTTAGTACATCCGCACCCCGGACATTTAATTTCTATCGTTTGATCTTTGCTCATGATCAGTTCCCTGATAAGGCACATGTATTGAAACAGTGCATTTTGAGGTAACGCTTACGTGTCCACCATATCCAGAAAAAACTGATGAAATCGGTGATCATCGGTTAATTCAGGATGAAAGGATGTTGCCAGCAAATTTTTTTCTTTCACAGCAACAACTTGACCATCAGACAGGCACGATACAATTTGAACATCAGGGCCAGAGTTTACAACAGCAGGCGCACGAATAAAGACGCCCGGAAATGAAGCGCCATTTAACGCTGGAATATCCAAAGATTCCAAAAAACTGTCCACCTGACGACCGAATGCATTGCGTTGCACCCGAATATCCATTATTTTTAACAGCTGCTGATTGGTATGGTCAATTTGTCTGGCCATAAAAATCATGCCCGCACAAGTCCCCCAAATAGGGCGCTTTTTTGCAAACGCCTGAATCGGTGCAATCAAGTTGTAAGCTTCGGCCAATTTACCGATTGTCGTGCTTTCACCCCCTGGAATAATCAGACCATCAATGGTATTCAGATGTTCAGGTAAACGAACTTCAATCGTATTTACTTGAAGCCCTTCAAGCATTTTTTGATGTTCAATAAAAGCGCCTTGAAGCGCCAAAACTCCAATTTTCATTGCGCTTACCAACCTCGATTTGCAAGCGTCTCGCTTTCAGACAGAGAACGAACACTGATACCGACCATTGGAGCGCCCAAATTTTCACTGATTTTGGCCAAAATATCTGGGTTGTTAAAATGAGTAACAGCGTCAACAATCGCTTTCGCACGCTTTTTGGGATCCCCACTTTTGAAAATGCCAGAACCGACAAAGACACCATCAACCCCAAGTTGCATCATCAATGCCGCATCAGCAGGGGTCGCAACGCCACCAGCAGCAAAATTGACAACTGGCATACGTCCTTGTTCTTTGGCAATTTTAACCCATTCATAAGGTGCACCTAATTCTTTGGAATAGGTCATCAGTTCATCATCACGCATGTGTTGAAGTCGTTGAAGTTCTCCGATAACTGTTCGTGCATGTCGCACTGCTTCAACAACATCGCCTGTCCCGGCTTCACCTTTTGTTCGAATCATAGCAGCACCTTCTCCAATGCGCCTGAGGGCTTCGCCAAGATTACGACATCCACAAACAAAAGGTACTGTAAAATCATGCTTATCGATATGATAGCTTTCATCAGCCGGTGTGAGAACTTCACTTTCATCAATATAATCCACACCAATTTGTTGAAGTATTTGTGCTTCCACAAAATGGCCGATACGACATTTCGCCATGACCGGAATCGTAACAGATTCAATAATCTGTCTGATCAATCCAGGATCAGACATTCGGGCAACACCGCCATCTGCTCGAATATCAGCAGGCACACGTTCAAGTGCCATGACAGCCGCTGCGCCAGCATCTTCAGCAATTTTTGCCTGATCAGGCGTGACAACATCCATGATGACACCACCTTTTAGCATTTGCGCAAGCCCTTGCTTAACTGTCATTGATCCTTTTTCAGGTTCTTGTTGGTTTTGTGATTGGTTCATTATTTCTTCTCCTAAAGTCAATTAATAACAAATATCAGTTATAGATATTGTCCGCACCTGAATTAATAATAAAATCAAGGCGCTGACATTATCTATAACCCATATTTTTATAAAACGTTTTATGATACACGACTTAAACATGATATGTCAAATTAAAATCAAGAGAAAGGGATTGAGATGAGCAACATGTCAGATAAACATGATATAATTGCTAGAAATGAAAGGTCATTTTTGCGGCAAACATATGCCAATATCGTCCCAAATCCTGATGTTTAGTAGGATTGTTGATATCCATTAAGAACGCGGTGCCATCCATCCAGTGATTTTCAACTTTGAATGTCCAGTTTTGATTCAAATCATATCGAATGGACAGTGATAAGTCTTTTAAAAAGGATTGATACCGACTTTCTCCGATATTGGCAAACCGGTCACCAGATTTGTCCCATCCATTACTATAAAGGCATGAATAATAAAGACCAGTTTCCCAATAATCATTGAAACGATATACGACATTGGCATAATAGCCTTCAGTAAAAAAATCATTGTCAAAAAGGGTGAGCGTGTTGGGGATTTCGATTAAAATTCTATAAGTGTAATGGTAGTATTCGATCATGATCAACAGACGATCAATACTCCATTCAAGAGAGTGCATATAGGCCAAAACATCATCAACTTCTGCGTCTACTGGGTAACCTGCAAACATGGCAAGTGTTCCTTTTTCAAGTTGCTCTTGAAAGACAGTTTCAGTATTAATCAGACCTTTATAGTACAATTGCGCATAATTATATTCATTGGCAAAAATGCGTGACAGATCCCGATTCAGACTCGCACCAACCTTTGTACTTGTTCTTAAAAAACTTGATGCCAATCGAAGCCCGGGATAAGGGCTGAAAATGATAATGCCATTCAAACAATTGTCTACATTATAAGAATTGATTTTCATTAGTGGGTTGTTGTCAATAGAGGCTTCATTATTGAGCAAAGTGGTAACCCCCCCATTTTGATCTATTTTCAACGTACCTGTTTGAATTTGATACGAAATATCACTTCCCCAATCAAATGGTAAGCTTCCATATAAACCAATCCCATGAAGGCCCCCCAAAACATCTCGGTAATATTCTAAGTATGCGCTTTGTGGTAAAAATATACTGGTTCTTAGAATGTCAATATCCCGAGTTTCATTATATAAGCCAAGTGGCATTTTGATTTTTCCCACACGCACGCCCAAAGAATCGATTGGATGATAATCTGCGTATGCCCAGTCAACCATCAGGTCGTTATTGCCAATATTTCCCTGATCTCGAGAAAAAAATTGAATCCCCAGATGAAGATTATCATTGATATGTTTGGAGAGTGTCACCCCCAATTCATTGAATTCAAAAGATCCATGATCCATATCATCAAATAAAAAATTATGTGACTTACTAAAGACAAAGCCTTGTGAGATGAATCCGTGTAATTGAACGCCTGATAATGATTCTGTTAAATCATAAGACCAGGTCAATTCAGTCATGGCTATTGAAAAAATTAATAATACAAATATATAGCATGATTTCATAAATGATCCTTTTGTTAAACCATTTGATTAAAGCTAAAAGATCAAACAAAAATCATGCCATTATAATGAAAATTATTGAATTACTTCATATCTTATGTTATGAACGAATAATTGAGGTCTTGATCATGTTTCGGCCACATTATATTTATTGCAAAACATAAAAACTGCCGCGATACAAATTTATATATAAAAATTAAAGGAGACATTCATGTTTGGAGAAGTTAAAACAAGGATAGGGCAATTGAACGATGAACTGCAGAACTTAAGAGGTTGTCTTTGACCTTGCTCACAAGAAGAATCGGTTGAATGAAATAGAGAAAATTATTAGTAAAGATGGCTTTTGGGATGATCACGAAGGATCTGCGAATATACTGAAAGAAAGAACACAGTTGACATCAACAATCTCTGAATGGGAGGATCTGACACAGGATGTTGATGATAATATGCTACTACTTGAAATGGCGAGTGAAGAAGATGATATGAATACATTAGCAGATATTCAAAAAGATCTCGATGGATTGGAAAAAAAGATTACAAAATTCTCGATATCGCAAAAACTCTCTGGTGATAATGACAAAAATAATGCAATTATTTCAATTAATGCAGGTGCTGGCGGTACTGATGCTCAAGATTGGGTAGAAATTCTGTTTCGCATGTATTCAAGATGGGTTGAGCGAAATGGATACAAAACGCAACTAATTGACTTACAACCCGGTGATGAAGCAGGCATTAAAAGTGTAACCTTTTCAGCCAATGGCAAATATGTTTATGGATACCTGAAATCTGAAATAGGCATTCATCGACTGGTCAGAATATCACCTTTCAATTCAAATGGTAAACGACATACATCATTTGCATCGGTGTTCATTTTTCCAGAGCTATCCCAGGAAATTGTGGTGGATATTGAGGAAAAAGATTTGAGAATTGATGTCTTTCGCGCCAGTGGTGCAGGGGGACAGCATGTGAACAAAACAAGTAGTGCTGTGCGTGTCACTCATATTCCCACAGGAATTGTTGTCCAATGCCAGCAAGAAAAATCACAGCATCGAAATAAAGAAATTGCGCTTAAGGTATTAAAATCAAGAATTTATCAACTGGAGAAACAAAAACAGGTTGATGAAATGAATGCACTTCATAGCACGAAAGATGATATCGCCTGGGGCAATCAAATTCGATCATATGTGTTGCATCCATACCAGATGGTTAAAGACCATCGGATCAATCTGGATATTGGCAACGTAAATAACGTGCTTGATGGTGTCATTGACCCATTTATCGAAGGAATGCTAAATTCAGGGCATGGACAGTAAATCGTAGGCGCAAAAGCTAAAAACCTAAATATATGGCCCAATCATTAAAGATGGCAACAATTTTATCTCTAAAAGAAAGAATGATTGGCAGAAGTATAGACGCAGTCAATTTTCTGATAGTCGAAAAATTGTGGGGCCAAATCTGTGCTTCCCTGATTCTTTTTTCGTAGCCCAAAATGTGAGTTAACGTGCAGGACAACTTATCTATATTACCAAAGTCATTTCTGTCAACTGATGCATTGAACCTATCATATATGGATTTCGTCTTTTGTCCTATTCTTTTTAATTCATCATTTTTCGCACGTTTCATTGCCAGATGAGTACTCCACATACTTAAAAAGAATGTACACATATTGCCCCATAGCGATAATAGAAATAAAATTTGATACCGATTATCTGCAAAAGGTGTCGTAAATATGCACAGTGAAATTAACCCGATGATAAACAATGAGATGCTTAAACTCCACTGCGCAACAGACTCAAGAACCATTGGCTTTAAAATGTTAATATTTAATTGTTTATTGTTTAGTTTTCTATGCAAAGCAATGCAGCATGATAATTGATAAAAGTACCAAAACGCGAGTCCAAAAAACAAACTTTCGACAAATACAAGATAGAAAAAAAGAGGAGAATATCCATATTTAAAAGGATTAAATAATATCCATCCAAAAACAGCTCCCAAACCTAAAATTATCCATTCATGCGAATCCTTTGATACCATCATACCCTTGATAAATTCTGGGTACTCTTCACTGGATTTAGATAACATTGAACGATAAGACAACAATACATTGGTAAACATTTTAATTAATGCCGGCAAGCAAAACAGCATAAATGTGATCAATATTGGCATTTGAACGACCTGCATCATAAATGTTTTTTCATGCCAGTTAGAAAAATCAGTTAAATTCAAAGCGCTTCTTACAATCTTTTTTTGCTCTTTGCGCGTTAATTGCTCATCTAAAACAGCATTTAAAGCATCAACAAACTCATCTTTAATCAAGTAACCTTTTCCCACAATCCACCTGGTACGTTTTATGATTTTCTCAAAATTTGGACCGCCGGTCAGCAGACGAATGAAATTGTCATTGATTTGAAAAACAGTAAACTGATGCGCAATTTCCGAAATATTTGATTCATATGTGATGACTTTGCCGACCCCCAGGACAGTTTTCACAGACTTTAAAAGTTCTTCTTCATCTGTATATTTTTGATTCAGTAAATAGGGAATATTACTTTCATACTTGATATGAACAATTTTTTTTATTTCATCAAAAAATTCCATTGTTAGATTAAAAACAGCCGCATTTTCTGAATATTGAAATAACCATAATTTTTGATATGGGTTTAATGGCGCCCCATTTATCTTTTCCAAGATGTTAATTAATTCATCTTTTGTTTGATATTCTCTATTCAGAGTTGAACTGATTCTATCTATAATCTGAGGAGATACCTGTCTTTTTTCCATTAATTGGATGCTTTTTGACGTTATTCGATAGTAAGTCATTTGGTGACAAAAAGCAGATAAACATAGAAGCGTAAGAAAGAGTAAGAATGAAAATAATTTACAGGAAAGCCCTGTTTTGTTTATTATTCTTTCAGGAACACTCACTGGCAACTGGTTTTGGAGTATTTTAATTTCTTCATGTGAGCGTTCATTTGAAGAAGCCTGAATTTGTGATGATTCTACCAGGTCATCGTGAAAATGATCAATATAGGTGTCATCAGCCTCTATCTCACAGATAATACCTGCTTTTGTCAAGATACGATCCAACTTCTCTGCCTGCTGTCGCGTCACATGATGCTTGATAATTTTATTTTTTTCCTCCAGAAAATTGTGTATCTTTTTATTGACTAAATCTGATAAATTATGATGAACTTCTTCAATGGTTATGCCATCCTGAATATCAAGAAACCTTATATTAAAGAATACTTCTTTCATCGTTATATAACAATTCTTCCTTATGTAATAAGCTGATTCTTTCACCCCAATTGTTATTGGGTATCCCAAAAATAGCCTTTTTCAAATGCAATGGTCAATTCTTTATCGCTATGGGGTTTAATTTTTTCCAAATATGATGTCATCAGATGAGAAAGAATTTGCAATGCTGATCCAGCTGTTATTTTTTTTGGCAACGCCATATCATCACGAGCGTTAAAAGGATTCCCCACTTTTTTATAAACATATTTTTCTGAATCGAAAAATAATTTAAATCCACCATGATGATATGTTGAAAGCGGGACAGGTGGCGGCATAATTGTGATGATATCATTTGACGCGACAACGCGAATATAAGGTATCATATCATATTTTTGAAGACCTTTTTTGTTTGTAAATTTTGGCTGTCCAAATGTGACTATTTTTTCAACTGAAAAATTATCCTTGTGCATATAAAAACCAAGTATTGCACCAACTGCGCCAGCCAGAGAATGACCAATAATAATTGTATTTGTTGATTTTTTTAAAGAATGACTAAATTGTAAAATTTGATACAATGTCTTTGCTGCCGTACAAAAACCCTCGTGAATATAAATATTTAAGACTTTGTCTTTTTTAGGTAATACAGAAATATCAGTCATCATATTCTTTATATTCTTTGTTCCTCTGATAACAATATATTTCCGCTGATTTTTTTTGAGAATCATGTATTTTATCTGAAGTTCACCAAGTTCTTGAATCTGATATGAATCATAGTTATGTTTTTTAAGAAAAGTGATCATGACATTTTTATCATCTTTTACAATATCAGCAAGCTGTCCATAGTGATAGATATCCTTGATTGATATTTTCATCGGCGTGCCAGTCTTTTCGCTTTTTTTTTGACGCCCCTTTTTCCCATTCGATTGATTTTCTGATAGCACCTTCTCCTCTAAATCATAGTTATCCACCACCATACCGACTGAATCCTGAACTTTTTGTAAATAACTACACCCGACCAGAAAAAAACATGTAAAAATTGTCATAAAAATCACAGATCGTACAACCGAAAAAGAGGAACTATTCGGAATAAATCTATTTTTTTGTAATTTGTTTTCAAATTTAATCATTTTGAAATCCTTTCAAAAGTTTAAAAGCATTCGTATTAAAAAATGAAACAGAATTTAGATGTCGTGCTTAGCTATGCAAAACTAGTGCCGGCTGAATCAAAGGAGCGCATATCAAAATAGTCAAAATAGGGGACGTCTATGATTTTATGCTTTTATCCAACACATCTTAATTTTGGCATCCTTCATTGGGTGAAAATTAGTTTGCACTTTATCCGAAATCATGATTGATTCAAAACCTGTAGAAACGAACGGCTGTGCGTCTCCGAGCGAAGAAAGGTCGTTCAATTCTTGTAACATAAGTAGATAAAAAACGATTTCACATCTTGTTCTCGATAAAGTGTTAACTAAAAATATGAAGGACGCCTAAATTTTTCAGAAAGAGCTTAAAGAAAAGCATAATATCATAGACGTCCCCTTTTTTACATCTTGATACACATTTTAAAATATGATACATTTATTCAATTTAAAAGATACGATGATCGTGCATTTAAATCTGATTGCAATTCTTTTTTTTTGCATATGTGATAAAACTACTTTATACCTGAAAATTGATGATCGTCGACTTAGGAATACTCGAAAATTAAGCCCCCCATTCATCTTGAACGTATAATAGTTAGCATCGTAGAGATGTCGCATGCGATGTCTCTTCACGACCTTTTTTTTGGACGATCAAGATAAATGAGAATGTTATTTTCAGAGAGAGCATATCTTAACCCTATTTTTCGCCCAATATAAAGGAAGTAAACAAAGAGGAATAACAGCTTCTATGAATACATTAATCAAAAGAGTCAATTTGTTTTTCGAAAATATCCATCAGCGCCTCAAAAGGCATCAATTTTGGATCATTTCGATCATTACATTATTAACAATATTTTTGGCATTGGGCATGGATAAAGTGATTATTGATGAATCCATGGAATCCTATTTAAGAGAAGATGATCCAGTCAAACTCGCCTATGATCGATTCAGGTCTTACTTTGGCAGTGATGAAAATCTTTATGTGGTTTATCGGGCGAAAAATAAGGATGTTTTCAGTGATGATGCTTTAAAGGTTTTAAAAAAGGTTCATGAAGAACTGGTCAATTATCGTCTGACAATGTCTTCTGATGAAAAATCTCCATTGGATCATATCAAGGAAGTAAAATCTTTGATTAATGTTAAATATATTGAGGCTCATGATGATGTCTTATATTCCAGAAATTTTATTGGCGACAATCTGCCTCAAAATAAAGAACAACGAGAAAACTATCGAATCAAAGCCCTGAATCATCCAGATTATCCAAATTTGTATGTCTCAGAAAATTCTGAATATGGCGGGATTGTCATTCGTACAGATTTCAATGCTGAATCTCCAATTCCCACAACTGCAGATAATGAATCATTATTTGATGATTCAGATGTTCTTTTTGAAGAAACTGACGATGCTTTTTCTGAACCAATTCCCAAAGAACATAAAATAACTCTCAATAAAACAAAGATTGAAGACTATCCTGCTTTTGTTAATGCATTGAATCAAATTCTTGACAAAAAAGAATACAAAGCTGTTCTAGAGTTTTATCCGGTCGGCAATCCGGTGATCATGGATTTTTTTGTGACTGAAGTTATGGCTGATATGTCGCGACTCATGGGATTTGTTCTGCTGCTCATCATGGTCATTTTATTTCTTTTGTTCAGATCGCTTTGTGCGATCTTATGGCCTGTTGTTATCATTTTACTGACAATCATTTGGATCATTGGTCTGGTGGGATGGTCGGGCATTCATATGTCGGCCATGATTCAGGTCATTGTTTTTCTTGCCCTGTCTGTTGGTATTGCGGATACTGTGCATATTTTATCTGGATATTTATTTTTTAGAAATAAACAGATGTCACATAACGATGCCATTGATTCAGTCATGAAAAAATCCGGATTGGCCTGTTTATTGACCAGTCTTACGACGGCCATTGGTCTTATCTCACTGGTTCTTGTGCCCATACAACCCATTTCGAACTTTGGTATTTTTGCAAGTCTTGCTGTATTGCTGGCATTTTTCTTTACTATTGTTTTACTCCCATTGATGCTTGATTTATGGGCACCAGTTTCTAAGAACAAAAAGGTTCAATCGGAACATCTGGTCTTGGCATTGATTAAACGCATAGAAAATGTGAGTGTCAAACGTCCCTGGAAAGTAATCACAGTCTTTGCAATTTCGGGCGTCATTTTGCTGTATGGGTTTTGTCAACTGAATGTTGATTCTAATTTTGTGGAAGTAATCAAGGAAACGCTTCCCTTAAGAAAAACATACACCATTGTTGATAACCAAATGGCAGGTACCACAAATATGGAAATCATGTTGTCATTCCACCAGGAAAATGCATTACAAGATCCGAAAGTCCTCTTTTGTATGGACGATATCCAGAAATATATAACAGAAAACTATGGCGATAAAATTATCAAAACCATATCATTGGTTAACGTTGTAAAAGAATCATACAAGGCTCTCAATAATGATGATCCTCAAAAATATATTATTCCTTCTGATGCACGGGTATTAAGGCAGGTCTTGTTTTTATTTGGCAATGCCAATCCATCAGATCGCAGGCGACTCGTCTCTGATGATTATTCTAGGGCAAGAATTAGTGTGAACTCTGTTAATGTCAGTTCCAAAGAGGCAATCAAGATTATCGATCAAATTCAAAAATTTATTGATGACAAGTTTCATCCGCTCAAATCCAGATATCCGGAGTTGAATGTTCGGTTGACAGGCAATATGGCCATGCTGGCAATCATGTTGGAATATGTAAGCTGGTCTCAAATCAAAAGCTTTAGCATGGCACTGGGAACCATATCCATTATTTTATTGCTGGTACTGGGATCATGGAAGGCAGGTGCGATCAGCCTGATACCCAATTTATTTCCTGTTTTAACATCTTTTGGTTTAATGGGCTTTTTCGGAATTCCGCTGGATGCAGATACCCTCCTTGTTGCACCAATTATTATGGGACTCGCTGTTGATGATACCATTCATTTTATGACGCACTTTCGTATTGAAATACAAACATTTGGAAACATTGAAAAAGCTGTCATTTATTCTATTCGTGAAGCTGGTCAGGCCATTACATTTACATCAATTATTCTTTCATGTAGCTTCCTGGTGTTTCTATTGTCGTTTCACAATGGCCTCAGTCATTTTGGAATATTTTCTGCGATTGCCATAATGACTGCGCTGATATCCGACTTATTCCTATTGCCAGCACTTTGTCAAACAATGAGGATTGATTTTGTTGATTCATGATTATCCATGATTTTATTTAAAACTTCAGCCATTTGCCCCTGAGAATAGGGTTTTGGTATGAATCCACTGAAATCATACTGTCTATAATTTGACATCTCAGGATCATTTAAATACCCACTGGATACAATCGCTTTCACAGTTGGATCAATTTCTAAGGAAATCTC
>Ga0272440_1000252_pt1 | contig 45423 bp, 29 predicted proteins | sample SSMMMBAug17_FD_192440 | JGI IMG/M metagenome (GOLD analysis project Ga0272440, IMG submission 192440) | Marine sediment archaeal communities from Little Sippewissett salt marsh, Falmouth, MA, United States - SSM-MMB-Aug17 | ecosystem: Environmental > Aquatic > Marine > Wetlands > Sediment ...
GATCTTCCACTTTCTGGTACAACCCTTCCTCTTTCGGATAATATATCAAGAGACCGTGCCGCTTTACGTACTTCTTTTACAAACGCAGCGGCATAGTAAGGAGAATCTCTATTGATAAATCTCGCAGCCTCATTAAGATCCTCAATTGCAGTTTCAGTCCACCTTATGGTTCTAACCATAAGGACATCCTTTTATCAAACTCTTCTTCTGAAACTGTTCGATCAGCTTCTACATCCTCAAGTCCTTTGTTGATTTTTTGGCAAACATATATGTGATATTGAATATCCTCAAAGCTTATATATTCAGGGAGTTGTTGTAAAAGCTGGTGAACTTTTTGCTTTGCATGAAGCATAAACTACTCCTCTCTTTCTTCAGTTTTAAGAAATAATATTTAAATATTATCAATTTATTTTTAAGTTTTTCATTATGATGTGCATGTTTTTTATTCCGCACTATTTACGTATTCTGCAATTTATTGAATTACCAATTGATTGTCGTTGTCTATGGTGCAATAAAGTTAGAAAAATATACAATTTATGAAACCTTTTACTCAGGCTTTTCGTGTTTTGCTGTATTTCAGGAAAGCTAGCTATTTTAGTGAATATTTGTTAATCATGTTACACTTAACTGCTGATTTCAATAGATATTTCTCCTCACTTTGTGTATTATTAAATTTCAGTTCATTCATCTTCGACAGTGTGTTTATGTAATTACTGAATAGCACAATTTTATTTTGAATCATAGTGTTCATTTTATCAGTCGAACAAAGTTCTCTGTATATCTTTATAATCACAGACCTGCATATCATTCAACTGTATATCATAAAAATATTATTCTGTAATGAAATGATTGAATGTAAAGTAAAGTAGATAGATAGTTTTTCTAAACTGTATATATCATTCAGATTTGAATGATATACAGAAACTGGATAATATAATCATTTTTCGAAATTTGTTGTTGTCAGAGACAAAACTGTGGTTTAGCCGCTTTGCTATCATCTATTTATCTCTCCACAGGGCGTATGTACAGTTTAGGGGAAGTGAATTTCATACAAGGAATGCACGATCTCGGCAATTGCAAGAACAGCGTAGGGCTAAAGCCCAACGCTGAATTGAGAAAGGACGCTAAAGCGCCCTCATACAACATAGTACATAGTACAGCAAGGCAGAAATAATGCCCCGGTTATAGCTATAAAAATCCATCAATGCAAAGTTGCGGCAAAGCCGCGACCGCCTGGGGTTGAAACCCCAGGCTATTCTCTGTCGTCCCTAAAGGGACTTAAAGTGCTATATTAAAAAAGATCTGTTGTAATCAAACGAATGAGCATCTTATAACAAGACACTATAAGTTCCGATAGGGACGTCAGATAATAGCCTGGGGTTTCAACCCCAGGCGGTCGTGGCTTTGCCGCAATTTCGCATTGATAGATTTTTATAGCTATAACCGGGGCATTATTTCTGCCTTGCTGTAATAGGTACTGAATTGGGAATATCATGATTTTCATCAATTTTGAAATAAATAAACAGTTAATTAATAATTAGCTTTTGGGTACTGAGGGCGCTTTAGCGTCCTTTCTCAATTCAGCGTTGGGCTTTAGCCCTACGCTGTTCTTGGGGTTGCCGAAATCGAGCATTCCTTGTATGAAATTCACTTCCCCTAAACTGTACATACGCCCCTCTCCACAGACTTTGCTCTATAACAGTAACATAAAGTGCTTCTTGATTGCTCATATGCAGTCTTAGTGGGCTATGGTTGATGTCAGAGATTCAAACTGTCGCTTGGCTATTCAGTAATCATCACCACGCCCTTTGCTTAATGTCAGTGATTTAAATTGTTCATCTCTTTTCGCTCAGCTGCCGATTTCAGTGGATTCTACTCCTTGCTTTGTGTTTTGTTGAATTTCAGATCAATAACCGTTGTCAGTAGGTTTCAAAATAGTCCTTTTAAAATTTGTTTTCAATCAAACTTTTAACATTCAAACCTGTTGTCTTGGTTGTTCAATACTTGAGCTTGTGCTGACATAAAGGCCAGATGGTTCAAAAAGGAAAATAATGACAGAAAATTCGATTTCCCTGCACCATTCGCACCTAAAAGGAGATTTACAGGTTCAATATTCAATATAAGAGATTGAATGGACTTAAAACCTTCAACTGATATTTTTTGAAGATTGTAATGATAATTCTTGCCTGTTTTCATACACTTCCTTTTTGTACAAATAATATCTTCATCCGGGAAACGAACAATTCTAATGATAGTTTTTCATTTATTGCCAGCCTAAAATTATACAAATGAGCAATTATGCAATGTTTACTCGGTAAAAAAATTTTTGCTGAAATTTTATTTCACTTGATTCAATATATAAATCACCTGATCAATAAATAAAAATACATCATGATCCGACGCGGGTTGTTTTGCACTTCGATCATCCTTTATAGCAGCTTTTAAGAGCTAAAAAGGGGGGTAAATTTTTAGTTTATCATTCATTCAATGAACTGGAAATATAACTTTGGTCCGCCCACAACCTTTCAAACATATCATGATAATGCTGTTTCAAACGTTTTTCATCAAAGCGGACATCATAGTCAGCAGCCCCAAAAAGAAAGTTACCATCAGTGCTACGCATGTTATCTGCAAATTGAATCTTATATAAGTATGCATCCGAGCTTTCAGACACACATGTTCCAGTAATGGTGTATATACCATGAAGCTGATTTGTTGGCCATAGATCAAAATGTTTGACTTTACCCAGAAAAATATGTCGGCAAAAACCCACCCGATAGCGGATATGAAATGCACCCAATTGCGCACAGGATTCAATTGCAAGGTATGGCAGCGCATGAGAAAATTGCTTGATTCCTGTCAGACCATCTGAATGAATTTCTGTAATACGATCTAACATCATAAATTGTGTGTCTGATTGTGAGAGAATTCGGGTATTGTTTGATTTAGGAAAGGATTTCTGACAATTATTTAACATGTGTTTTTCTTTTTGGAGAAGGCCTGATAAACCTGACTTTCTTTTAATGCATTACTTTTAAGTGAATAATGATTTAAAATTTTATTTCGAGCCCGCCGCCCCATTTCTTTTCCCAAATCGGGCGCATCCAATAATCGATTAATTGCTTGACTTAATGCACCAGGTATAGCAGGCACCAACAGCCCTTCTTTCTCATTTTCAATAATGTCTGCATGTTCTGGGATATTGCTTGCAATGCATGGCATTTCACACGCCATTGCTTCCAACAACACCTTTGGGTTACCTTCATAATGTGAAGCAATAATAAACAGGCGGTGCTTACTCATTAGCTCTGGAATTTTCGGATTTGGTAAAGAATCAATAAATTTGACATCTAAGTGAAGCGATCTGGAGAGGTCAATCATCTCTTGCTTTAATGGGCCTTTTCCTAAAAGAGTAATTGAGGCCTTTGCTTTTTGAATTGCCAATAAAATAGATTGGATATTTTTTTCAGACACCAACCTCCCAATATATAGAACGTCTCGTTTCTTTGCCCTTGGCTGCGATTGCGGATAAAAGAGTCCTGTGTCAATTGGGTTGCCAATGATTGTTATTTTTGAAGGGCAGATACCATATTGATTGCTTAGATATGTCTTTGCTCCAGCGTATGTTACAATGATGGCATCTGCTTTTTGTGAAACCCATTTTTCTAATAAAATAAGAATGTTTTTTTTTATTGTGTGAGCCTGTTTATCTAACCGAATATTTTTGCTCAACAGATAACCCGCGCGAAGTATGAAAGGTACTTTATAATGCTGAGCGACAATCACACCTGGCCATGCACCTGAAATCTGATTCGATCTAACCCTTTTGACACCATCAAATGGTTTACAATTAAATGGCGGCAAAAAAGTGTACCAGAAAAGGTTAATGGGTAACTGGGACATCACCGGAGGTCTTGTCCAGATAATGTTTGCATCAGGAATATGCTGTTTAAGGAGTTTTGTTTCTGTCCTGTGGCTGTCACCATAGCTGATAAATGATAAAAAACCAATATGGTGGGACAATTCTTTGTAATAGGATAGTTCCCGATCAATTATTCCAGCCTGTTGCCATGCCACCATAGACATTCCTGATGACATGGTTATCAATGTCTGGTGACATTTGGAAATTTTTGATGGAACAGCCATTCTTATTTACCACGTCTTGATAGGATACTTTACTGTTTACTCAGCTTTTTCTTCTGCTTGGGGGTTACGCGTGAGTCAATCCGAAAGGATTTATTCCCTTGCCTGATACCCGCAATTCCTAAAAATTTTGGAATTGAACCGACTTTGCCAACAAAAGGTTCTGAGGGACTTTGATCCAAAACAATGACATCGCCCACCTCAAGGCTCATCAATTTTTCGGTGGTGATCCGGGTGGATCCTAATTCAATGGTTAAATCCACTGAAAGGTCCATTGTGCTTTTGTGAAGTTTCGTTTTCCAAATGGAATCATCGCCTTCACTTTCATCTGTCTGAACACTGGCATAAAGCAAATTTCTAATACTTTCAATGGAGGCGTAGGGAATACACAGAATCATGAATCCACCAATACCTTCAATATCCAGTGCAAACCGGATAACAACAACCAGATCTGTTGGCAAAACAATGGCCGCAAATTTGGGATTGACTTCTGAGCGGATATAATTGGGATTAATTTTATAAATGGGTTTCCAGGCTTCATCAAGATCTCTTAATGCAGTATGAACCATTTTTTCCACAATGCGAGTTTCAATATTGGTGAATTCACGCCCTTCAATTTTCATATGTCCCAGGGTTTGACCGCCAAAATAACTTTCAATTAAATTGTATGCCAGTTGGCTCTCAAACACCAGGATCTTATGACCTCTTAGCGGTTCCATGCGAAAAATATGAATACTTGATGGAACAGGCAATGAATTATGAAATTCAGCAAACTTTACCATATCCACAGAAGCAACTTCAATATCCACAACCCGCCGAATCATGGCAGATAAATTGGCCCGAAACATCCTGGAAAATCGTTCTGTAATAATTTCCAGCGTGGGCATTCGTCCACGAATGACACGATCCTGGCTGCTAAAATCATAGGGCGCAACACTTTCATCGTAATCGTCCTCTTCTGCGTCACCCCCAAAGTCCATTGTTGTTACATCGGATTCAACGTCATCTTCGCCGGTCAATCCGCTTAATAGACTGTTCACCTCGCTCTGGGATAATATATCACCCATTTAGTCACCTCTAAATTGATGGATATTTCTATAAATGGTCCTTCATTATAGATCAGGAATGCTCTAAAAATAACTTCCCCATTATTGATATTGTTCGTTTTAAGGTAAATGCACTGTAGAGACGTAGCATGCTATGTCTCTACGTTAAATGAACTGTAAAGACTTAGCACAAGTTTAGTCTCTGCGCGTCCTTGCGTTATTGTCCGATCAATATGAAATGAGGATGTAATTTTTACAGTAAGCCTTATTGTTTTTATAAGAATATGGTCTTATCGCATTTTTAAATAAATTTCAACATTTTCATTACGTTCACTATTTTTTCTAAGGAAAATATCAATTTATACGACAAGACTGAATTTGTCAAATGGGTAATTGATTTTTTTAAGGAAGGCCCAGTGTAAAAGAAAAAGTGGTCCCCTTTCCCACAGAACTATTGACCCAGATATTTCCACCATGTTTTTCAACAAATTCTTTACATAATATCAACCCTAAACCAGTGCCACGCTCACCGCCGGTCCCCTTTTTACTTTTGGTTTGCTTTAGAGTGAATAAAGTTGACACTCTATCCGGCGGCATCCCAATACCATTATCAGATACAGACACTTCCAATGTGTTTCCTTTTTTTGCTGCATTCAGAGTAATTGTCCCCCCAGGATGCGTGAACTTTAAACCATTGGAAATCAGGTTACGAATAACTGTCTGAATCATGTTTTTATCAGCAGAAATGATATAATCCTCTTTTATTTCATTGGAAATCTGAATGTTTTTAGTTTTCTGATGTTCTTCTAAGAGTTCTACAGTCTTTTCAACAAGCTCTTTTATAGACAGATTTGTGGGCTCAAATGTCATACCACCTTGTTGCATTCTGGACCATTCAAGAAGATTTTCAAATAATTTCAGTGCATTTTTCACAGATACTGATAAATTATTAGAAAATTTTATCAATTTAGGATCATTATATTTTTCAACCATACGCCGGATCAAATCCGATGACCCCACAATGGGTGTAAATATGCCACGCATGTCATGAGAAATAACTGAAAAGAATTTATCCTTTGTGGCATTCAGTGCTGCCAATTCTTTTTTCTGACGCTGGATAGTCAAATGTGTGGTAATACGTGCCAGTACTTCATCCTGTTGAAAAGGCTTGGTAATATAATCCACGCCACCGGCTGAAAAGCCTTTCACCTTATCCATGGACTCAGAAAGCGCACTGATAAATATCACTGGAATATCTTTTGTAACAGGATCTTGTTTCAACCTGCGGCAGGTTTCATAGCCATCCATGCCAGGCATCATGATATCCAACAAGATTAAATCGGGTTGTCCAGCTTCAGCAGCAGTTAATGCCCCTTCACCATCAACAGCAATCAGAATCTCAAAACCAAAATCGTTGAGATAATCAATCAATACACTCAAATTGGTGGGGGTATCGTCCACCAGCATAATTGTTGATGTTTGTTCAATTTGTTCATTGTCCATGAGGTCCTCCTCGGGTCGATTTTTTATGACCCATACATACTTTTTATATTTGAATTTCAATTGGATGTCAATTTTAAAAAGAGTGTAACCCAAATAGACTGAATTCCGGGGACATGACCTTATTAGTTGATATAAAATGTTATATTATAAAAATAAGGATCGTATCCCCGGAATTCAGTCTATTTGGGTTACACTCTTTAAAAAAACAGTCAAATCCGCTCAATCCAGTTTAAATCCGCAAAAATACTATAGACAACAGGGATCATCACCAATACAAACAATGTGGATGCTAAAATACCAAATACAATGCTGGCCGCCAGTGGAATTAAGAATTGGGCTTGAAGGCTTTTTTCAGATAACAGCGGGATAAGACCTGCAATGGTTGTCAGTGATGTTAACATAACCGCTCTAAATCTTTCACGACCGGCCATTGATGCGGATTCATAAGGTGAATAGCCTTGTTCGCGTCGTGTCTTTAAGAATTGCACCAATAAAATGGAATCATTGACCACAATTCCGGCCAATGATACAAACCCAACCATGCTGGGCATACAGATATCAATTCCCATCACTAAGTGCCCCCATACCACACCAATGAAGGCAAAAGGAATGGCAATCATCACGACAAAGGGTTCTGAATATGTTCTAAATTGAAAACTTAACAAGACAAAAATGCCAATTAAACCAATCAAAAAGCCTCTGGCAAGGGATGATTGTGTTGTTGCAGACTCTTTGATTTCACCAGAATAGCTGATTCGTATCTTCGGATATTGTTTTATAAAATTCGGAAGAAATTCTACATTTAATTGTTCAAGGATTTCTGCGGTATTGGCGTTTCTTGTATCAACATCTGCTTTTAGTGATACAGTTCGCTGACCATTGATTCGCGCTATGCGGGCATATCCTCTGGCATACTCCATATGAACAACCTCAGTCAGTGGAACCTGACGACCATTGGGTAAGGTAATATAAAAATCATCCAAATCACCCAGGCTATTCTTATCATTATGGGTCATGCGAACATCAATTTCATAAGATGTTTGCTCTACCTGGATTTCATCAGCAGTTCGGCCATAAAAAGCAGCTTTAAGTTGTGCAGCAATCATTTGGGAGGTCAGCCCCATTGAGAGAGCCCCTTCACGCAAGCGCATTTTGATTTCTGGTTTGCCTGGACGTAGGTCATCACATAAATCCAAAACCCCTCTAAATTTTGACAGCCATAGATTAAGATCTATTGCCGCATGTTTTAGTTGTGCAAGATCTTCACCATGCAACCGAATATCAATGGCTCTTCCAGCCGGTGTAATCACTGGTTCTGTAAAACTTAAATGAATAACATCCGGAATTTCACCCACTGTCTTTCGCCATTGATGAAAGAAATCATCAAGCCCGGCATTTCGTTCTTCCGCATTTAACAAATCCACAAAAATGGTTGCCACATGGGGGCCATTTTCAGAGGCTTCTTGATTAACATTATAGCGAACCATGACATTTTTTACCAGATCTTGTTGATCAGGCTGGGCTGGCTTGAAATGGTCGTTGATTTGATCAAGGGCAGCAATGATTCGATTGACAACCTGTTCTGTTTTGGCCAATGGTGTGCCCTGGGGCAATAAAATTCGCGCAACAGCAACATCACCTTCAATGTCGGGAAATGCTTGAAATTTCAATATACCACTTTTGAGCATGCCCACAGATAATATAAATAAAGCAATGGCCAGTCCAACGCACAGATACCGCCAATTGACTGCATAATCTATGATTTGGCCAAATTTGTTTCGGACCCGGTCAAACCAATTATTAAAATGACGTCGGAATGGATTCATCTTATCAGGCTGGTGATTTTTGAGTGAATGCGCCAGATGATGCGGCAAAATAAAAAATGCTTCAATAAGGCTGACACAGAGAATTAAGATCAGCATTACTGGCAAGACTTTCAATACGCGTCCAATGGCGCCATTCATGAATGAAATCGGACCAAAAATACACAGTGTTGTTAAAAATGATGATAACACGCCGGTTTGCACTTCAGCAGTCCCCTGGATAGCGGCTTGTAAGGCGCTTTTGCCCTTGCTTAAATGGGTTGCGATGTTTTCTGCAATCACAATGGCATCATCCATTAAAAGCCCCAATGCGATGAGCATTCCAACCATTGTAAACATATTAATGGAGTAATTGATCATAGGCAAGAAAAAGAAAGCGCCCAAAAAAGATACAGGCAATCCCATAACCACCCAGATAGAAAAACGATAATTAAAAAATAACCACAAACTCAAGAATACCAGTACAAAACCTTGCCATCCATTTTTAGACAGAAGCATTAACCGGTCCCGAACAACTGATGCATAATCTTGTGTCAATGTAAAAGTGATACTTTCAGGCTTATTTAGTGATTCTTTTGCAATAAAGCTTTTAACTGCATCCAGAGTTTTCAAAGCATCGTCTGTCTTGTTTTTTTGGATGCGCAAAAATGCCCCTGGCACACCATTGATCACTACTTTTTCTTCATCCAACTCAAAGGTTTCTTTAATTGATGCGATATCGCCCAGGCGGATTTCAGCACCAGTTATGCCTGAAACAACCACCAGATTCTCAAATGCTATGGGATTGCGGCGTTCATCAGAGAAACGAATCAAAATATCCTGGTCGTTTGTTTCAATCGTGCCAGCCGGCAGATCCAGACTCTGGCGTGAAATAATATCTGTAATTTCATGCACAGAAAGGCCATACTGCATCAGGATTTGTGCTTTGAGAGAAATTCGGATTTGCTGATCTGGAAAACCATCAATTTTTACCACAGAGATATCTTTTTCTAATTGCAGACCATCCTTGAGATATTCACAATATGCTTTCAAATCTGTTGCATCCATAGGACCGGAGACAGCCAATGTGACCACAGGATCGGTCTGGCCAAGGGCGCGAACGATTGGCGGTTCAACTTCTCCAGGAAAATCATTGATTGCATTCACTTCAGTTTGAATATCATCCAAAAACATCTGAAAGTTTTCATTTTCTTTCATTTGAACAACAATTCGGGCCAATCCTTCACGAGCCTCTGCACGGACTTCTTCAACAAAGTTGACGCCATCAATGGCATCTTCAATACGCCGGCAAATGGATTCCTCCACTTTTTCAGCATTTGCACCAGGATATACCACCTGAATTTCCACCTCAGCAGGCGTAAATTCAGGAAATGTCTGACGTATCAAAGATGATATTGTAAACAGACCCATACATGCCAGAATAATCATCAAAAGATTGGCGGCTGTAGGATGTTCTCCAAAAAAACGAATCATTTGTGTGCCTCCAATGAATGCCCATAATTTGCTTCTGAAAGAATCAACTTGCTCATTTGTTCATCCATAATGGGCTTAACAATCATGCCATCAACAGCGGGTGTCAGATCAGATATGACAATCTGAGTATCAGGTAAAAGTCCCTGGCGAATAACAGCAAAGTTGCCTTGTGAAAAAACAGGATCTATCTGTATTTTTTTGAGTTTTGATTCTTTTGATACTCTATAGACAATGTTGTTATGAATGGCTGTTCTGGGAATAAGTATACAGTTTTTCAATGGCTGCCCCATAATTTCAACTTCACAAAACATATTGCGGATCAAGGGTGGCCGTTCACCAAGGCGAATTTTTTCATATGGTTTTTCAACCACAACAATAATACCAATGGTTCTGGTTTGGGGATCCATAGAAGCATCAATACGATTGACTTCTGCCTGCCATTCTGAAACAACCTGTCCCAGCCTGAACCGAACAATTGCTCGAAAACCCAGCTTGTTTTTCCAATCCTTGTAATCTTCTTGCATAGGGTTGACTGATTTATCCACTGAAGTCAATAGTTTTCGCATTTTAGACACTGAAATATGAACCGGAATTTCTACAGCATTTGTGCTGTCAGCTTTGATAAGAACCTGACCCTTTTGTGCAAATTGTGCTATTTCTCCATTGACTTGAGTCATTCGACAATCAAATGGTGCTGTGATAATCGTATGGCTTAAGTTCAAATGGGCATCCTTGAGTTTGGATTGATTCATGGCCAACTGGGCTTGAAGGGCTTTCTTGTTTGAAGGCAATACGTTGAGAGCATTTTTTAGTGTTTGCACGCTGGCAGTCTGTTTTGAATACTTGAGTTTTTCCTGATCAAATCGGGAAGCTGAAATTCGGTTTTTCTCAAACAGCGCAGTCTGGCGGTTGAGTTCTTTTTTGCTGAGGGCCAGGGCTTTTTCTTCAATTGACAGAGAGGCAAGGATATTTTTCTTTTCAACATCAAGGCTTGCAATCTGAGCTTTGATTTGTTCGATAACAGATTCCATTTGGGCAATGGCGAGTTCATAAGCAGAGGGATCAATTTTAAGCAGGATGGCATTTTTTTTGAAAAATGCGCCTTTTTTCAGCATGGTGTTTTTATGAACAATCTTCCCCGCGACCTGCGCAATTGCCTGCCAAGATTTTTCGGGTTGAACATATCCATTACCATTGGCCCGAGGAATTAGCGATAACTCTTTTGTTTTGATAACCCGAACTGAAGGTACATACCTGGGATGGTCCAGTTGTTCGGGCTTTTTGCGATGCTTAACCAGGTAATTCGTGACAAGGAGTGCAATGATGATTGGGACAATAAGGATGAAACGTTTGAAAGTAGGGTTGGAAATAATTGCCATGTTTTTCTCCTTTTCAAGTGATTATAAAAAATTGACCCACATATTTTACAAACAAAAAAGGCGGTTCCAGATAAGAAACCGCCTTTCATAACAATAATGTGTTTAACCCTTTATTTCCGATTGGCATATTCCGCATAGGTCATCGCCAGGGTTCGATAAAACAAATGCGCCAGCTTGGAAAAAGGTACATAAGCAAACAAGCAAAAAACAAAAACCAGATGAATAAAATACATAATATAAGATAAAGCTGGCAATTCTCCAAGTCGTGTCATCTCTGTGAGCAAGCCAGAGAAGGCCAGTGCCAAAACAAGACCAATCAAAAGCCAATCTTTGTATGTTGATTTTTGTATGTCTGTGTTCTGGGAAATACGGTCTTTGAGTATCAAAAGACCGCCCATAGCTAGAAAAATACCACTGATATTGGCTAACCATTTCACTGGATTGAACTGAGAATAAGGCCCATGAATGCCAAATCCATACAACACTACGAAGAAAATATTTGTCACGATAAATAATCCAATAAATCCAAATAAAACGAGCATATGCGATGTGGATCGGGTTTGATTTTCACCACACTGATCGAACTTATCATGTCTGAGGATTTTAAGGATAACCTGTGGTAATGTCTGGATGATTCCAAAGATATCCAAGGATTTTCTGTCTGTTTTACCTTCAGCAACTGCATTCTGGTGAATATCATTTAAAAACAGATACCCCCCACGTGCAAAAACAGCAACAACACACAATGCAAGGGGAACAAAAATCAAGTCCACCAACCATGTGCTGAAAAAATGAGAATGGACAATTTCATGTCCGCCAGGACTGAAATTCAACCAGTTGGGGTCAACAAACATATTACATACCATACCCACTATCAAAAATATGATAACAGGAACTGCTAACAGTATCGGTAATTTTGATGGATCATTGACCATTTCTCCCAACTGTTTGGGATATGCATATTCTTTGATAGCGTACATTCTTAAAGCGGCCAGTACATCGCCCGGTTTCGCCCCTCGTGGACATAGGGTGGAGCAATCGCCACAATTGTGACACAGCCAGATATCGGCATTCTTGATCACCCTGTCTTTCAACCCCCAGGATGTAGCAATCATTTCTTTCCGAGGGAAGGGTTTATTATCCGGGGATATGGGGCAGGCCACTGAACAGGTAGCGCATTGAAAGCATTTCTTGACTGAATCGCCGCCCATGCTTTCAAGCTCCTTGATAAATTTGACATCAGGTTCTAACAACATGCCCCTGATTCCTTTCTTTATTTAAGGATAAGCATCTCTATTTTATAAAAATACAGATACTTATCCAGTTCGTTAGTATTAATTAAAAGCCTTTAAAGGGATTGGGCCCCAGGGCTTCGATTTCATCCATGAATTCATTGATAATTTTCGGCAATTTATCGTATTCATCAATGGCAATTTCATGCATGGCAACACGTTCTTCTTCAAGTGCCAGACTGGCAAGGGCTTCACTGATTTTCGATTTCCGAATTTCAGCCAATTCACTGCCCTTGATGAAATGACATTGATAGTCATCACCATGCTTACAGCCAATATAAAGCACACCATCCATACCAGTGGACAGAGCATCTTTGACCCAAATAGTGTTGACAGATCCCAGACAGCGCACTGGAATAAAGCGGACATCGTGATGCCATGTTAAACGATTCATGCCTGCCATGTCCATGGCCGGGTAGGCATCGTTTTCACACAAGAAAATCAGTATGCGTAATGGGGGCTCATCATAATCATCTTCAGATGGCACTTTGATACATTTGAGCATGGAACCGACACTGTCAATGCTGTAATCTGCAAAGCCGATAATTCGTTCAGGGCAGGCCCCCATGCATGTGCCACATCGACGACATCGTGTGGGATTGGGTTTGGGTGTGCCTTTTTCATCATCATCCAGAGCGCCAAAGGGACATTCTTCAGTACATCGTTTACATTGGGTACATCGTTGAAAAAAGAAATCTGGAAATGTTTTATCCCCTGCTCTTGGATGAACAGCTTCGCCACGATCCACAGATTTTAAACATTGAATAGCTTTTAATGCAGCGCCAGTAGCATCTTCCATAGATTCTTCCATGGTCATGCTTCGGCGGACCGCACCTGCGGCATAGACTCCAGTTCGTTGCGTTTCATATGGAAAACAAATAAAATTGGAGTCCACGTAATCTTCAAACAAATCAATATCTCTAAATCCCGGCCCCTGACGATAAGCCAAATTGACAACTGGTCCATCATGGGTTACCGGAACCATACCTGTGGCCAATACAACCATATCCACTTTGACTGATACTGACTCACCCAGCAAGGTATCTTTGGCTGTAACAGTCAGCATATCACCATCTTGAGATACTTCTGTTACGTCACCTTTTGTGAGGAAAATGCCCGGGTCTTGCTGCATGGCTTTGTAGAAATTCTCTACCAGCCCGGGTGTGCGCATATGTTGATAGAAAACAAAAGCCTTGCCATCATCCGGGTAATCTTCACGCACATAAGATGCCTGCTTGAGCGATACCATTGACGTGACTGATCCACAATATTTAAAATCAGAATCAGTCCCCTGTCCTGGACTCTGAACAAACAACACAGATCTGGCTTCTTTGCCATCAGATGGCCGGGTAATTTTACCACTCTTGGCAATTTCCTCAAATGCGGCGTTGGTGATAACATCCTTGATTGTACCAAAGCCCAGATGAGTAAACTCGTCTTTTTCAGGTTCATAAGGACGCCATCCGGCAGCCAGAACAACAGCACCATATTTTTCGCCATTGGGATCAATTGTCAGGACATCAGCACGGCCTTCGTTGATTTTTTTATAGACTTCATCAATTTGTTCTTTATCCAGATCTTTTCCTTTTTCATCAACACGCATTTCAGGGGGAACTGCAAGGGGGACATCAAACTCAATCTTTTCACCAAGCGCTTTGAATGTAACAGTGAATTCCCCGGGTTGACCGGCAATGCGGGCAACAAGAGTATTTGTTTTGATATCGATTTTGCTGTCATCCTCAACAGCCTTGATTTTTTGTTGAACGATGGGCGAAATAAGCGTCTCGTAAGGTGCCTGAAGTGGCAACTGCTTTCTGATACGCGTGGCATATCCACCCAATTGGCCTTCTTTTTCAACAATGGTAGATTCATAGCCGGCTTTTGAAGCATCCAATGCTGCCTGCATGCCAGTGATCCCCCCACCGATGATCAATATCTTATGGGACTGTGTATCCAGTTTGAAGGGTTCCGGCAAAGAGACTTTTTCGCATCGAACCATGCCCATGCGAAAGTAATCTTCAGCCATCATTTGCAGATGATCAGGTTCATCTTCATTCACTTCCTCCGGCATTGTCCAGCCCTCAGGTCTGGGATGAGACCAGACAACCTGCTCTCTGAGATTGACACGATCAACAATACAGCCATCAAATTTGAAAACATCGTAATTGACCCGACGAGAGCAGCCACCAATGACAATGGTGTTAACGCCTTTTTCCTTGATATCGTTATTAATAGTGTCAACACCCTCTTTGCTGCATAAAAAAGGATGCACAGTACAATTGGCGTATCCCTCTTCTTTGGGGACATTGTCCATGATCCATTCGGTATTGACCGCCTCTCCAATCCCACAGCCTGAACAGATATAAAAACCAAATTTTTTATCCATTGTTACCTCCTCACCAGGGTTTGAATTGCCTTCAGGGCCATACCAGTTGCGTTCTGGTTGGAAGTAACCACATCAGCCGGTTTGTTGGCGCAACCGGTTGCAAACATTCCGCCCTTTTCTAAATCATTGATAATAAACCCATCATCTGTATAATTCAGGTCTGCCGGCAATTTGACATTGGCGGTTGTGGGCTGCATCCCTGTTGCCAGTACAGCCATATCCACTGTTTTTCGGATTTTTTCACCAGTAACTGCGTTCTCTGCAACTACAATAACATTACCGGCATCATCTTCCGAAACATCAGCCACTTTGCCTTTGATAAAAAAGACCTTATCATCTTCTTTTATTTTATTGTAAAATTTTTCATATCGCTGTCCGGGAGACCGGATATCAATATAAAAAATGTAGACCTCTGTATCAGGATATTGTTCACGAATATATGTAGCGTGTTTTAAGGATGCCATACAACAAATGTAGGAACAATAGGGCAGATGATTTTCATCGCGAGAACCTGCACATTGCACAAAGGCAATTGATTCAGGTGCTTTATCATCCGAAGGTCTGACAATTTTGCCCTGTGTAGGACCATTTTTGGCAGCCAATCGTTCCAACATCATGTTGGTCACAATATTGTCGTATCGGCCAAATCCCAAATTTTCAATGCGGGTTGCGTCGTAAGGCTCCCAACCTGTCGCCCAAACAATAGCCCCAACCTTGAAATCAAGTGTTTTGGATTCCATATCCAGGTCGATGGCATTATATTTACAGGCTTCTTTGCATCGTTTGGCATCTTCTGTCCCAATTATCTGGGGTGAAATGACATATTGTTGTGGGAATGCCATATTGTGGGGCAGGTAAGCGCCACTGGTTTTGTCCATGCCAAAATTGAATTCATTTGGAATTTCAGTTTTGCTGGCTTTTTCGCAATCCCCGCAGCAGGTACAGTCTTGTGTGACATATCGTGGATTCATGCGAACAGTCACAGTGTAGTCGCCGGGGGTGCCATCAACATTTTCAACTTCAGTCAATGTATAAACTTTGATTCTGGGGTTATCCTTAATGCGGCGGTAATTGATTTCCAGGCCGCATGTAGGTGGGCAAAGCTTTGGAAAATATTGTCTTAACTGGGAAACGCGACCGCCCAATGACGGCTCTTTTTCCAGCAAAATGACATCATATCCGGCTTCAGCAGCTTCAAGCGTGGTAGTCAGGCCACTGATCCCACCTCCCACAACCAGAATATTTGCACTGACTGGAGGCGTCGCTTTGTCTGTCATGCTATCCCTTTCTTTCCTTAATAAATGATTAACAAGTGTTAGCTTTTAGCGAATAACAATTACACGGTAATTGTGTTCACCCTATGATTGCTACCGGCTAAAAGCTAACAAATTGCCAATCCATTTATTTCAAGAACATATTTCAAAAAAACCCCCAGACACTATGTGCCTGGAGGTTTTATTGCGTTTATCTCATAATGAACCAAAAAAATTCCTGTTTCGTGTTACCACGAACATTGTTTAGTCAGGAATAATTTTGATATATTCTTCTTTTTTCACTTCCCATTTTTCTGCTTTTGGATCATATTTGGAGTTCACAAAGCAGAACCAGTTTTCATCATCTTGTTGTGGATAATTGGCTTGATAATAGAAACCTGGGTAACGTGTTTCTTTTCTGAACTGAATGTGTCGGAGATGGGCTTCAACTGTCCAGATTCGGTGATAGATTTCCCAGACTCTCATCAATTCATGAAGGTCACCGGCAGCCATTTTTGCGCTATCTTCACGCATGACAGCCAGAAGATCCATGACGATTTCCAGATTTTTACTGCTGGTTGAATAGTATGTAGATGTTCCTGCACCATATTCATTGGTGGCTTTCATCAAGCGAAGTGCCATACCGGATGGTTTTACGTAATTGGGATTGATATCGACATCAGTAGTATATTCACAGTTATCCAGGTACAGGCGGACAGATTTGTATACCATATCGACCAATTCTTCTTTTGTTTGGGCCAATGTGGGTGTAAAATCTGCATGGTCTCGAACATATTGGGCCATAGATTTGGCAGCAATACGACCTTCAGCATGAGAACCTGATGAAAATTTATGGCCTGAGCAGCCAACACCATCACCAGAGGTAAACAAGCCTTTAACTGTGGTCATTCTGTTGTAAACTTTGTCGCCATCACCCCATTTGTAAGAAGCAGGTACCCAGTCTTCATTGGGTCCTGATACCCACATACCGCAGCAACCAGAGTGAGAACCCAACAAATAAGGTTCAGTTGGCATAATTTCAGAGTTTTTCTTTTCTGGTTCTGTGTCAGTGGCGCACCAGAGATTTGCCTGTCCACAGGTCATATCCAGGAAGTCTTCCCATGCTTCAGATTCCAGATGCTTGAGTTCTTTTTTGTCCATGCTCTTTCCAAGCTCGGCCAAAGCAGTCACAGTGTCCATAATGATTGGACCGCGACCTTCTTTCATTTCAAACAGCATCAGGTGGTTTCTCAAACATGTGGGTGTAATGGCGGCTGTACCATAAGGTGCAAAGCTTTCAAGTTCTTTCTTGGCAGCATCACTGGCCACATAAACTTCACCCAGACCATTCAATGCTTTGGCTTTGAACAGTAAGAACCAGGCACCAACAGGACCATAACCATCTTTAAAACGAGCCGGGGTGAATCGGTTTTCCATCATGGAAAGTTCAGCACCGACTTTCATACACATGGTGTAGGTGGAACCAGCATTCCATACAGGATACCATGCACGGCCTTTACCTTCACCCACAGAACGTGGCTGATAAATGTTTACAGCACCGCCACAAGCAACCATCATGGTTTTTGCTTTGATAATGTAAACTTTGTTTTCACGAGTTGAGAAACCCACAGCACCAGCGATTTGGTTTTCAACATTGGCATCAAGCAACAATTCAACGATAAAAACACGTTCCAAAATGTTTTCTTCGCCCAAAGCCAGCTTGGCAGCTTCAGCAACGATTCTTTTGTAAGATTCGCCATTGATCATAATCTGCCATTTTCCAGTACGAACTGGTTTGGCGCCTGATTTCAAGGTGCCCTGTTTCTGGCCTTTTTTACCATCAAGGTTTTTGTTGTCTTCGGTTTTCTTCCAAATGGGCAATCCCCATTCTTCAAACAAATGCACCGAATCATCTACATGACGACCAAGGTCAAAAATTAAATCTTCACGAACCAGTCCCATGAGGTCGTTACGAACCATGCGGACATAGTTTTCAGGTGAGTTGTCACCAACATATGTGTTGATTGCAGACAGGCCTTGTGCTACAGCACCACTTCGTTCCATGGCGGCCTTGTCGCAAAGCAAGATTTTTTTGTCGCCAGCCCACTTCTTGATTTCAAAAGCTGTACCGCAGGCAGCCATACCACCGCCGACGATCAGAATATCAACTTCGCGTTCTTCGACTTCGGGATCTCTAATCGCTTTGATTTCACCCTTTGCTTTATTTGGTAATGCCATCTTATATCCTCCTAAAAATTATTCTTTACTTTGTTTATGAAACAAAATTACCCTTACGCAGTGGCACTGGGTCCTTGTAACACTTTGCCATCAACTTCTTCTGTACAAAGAAGCCCGCTATCCAGATCTTTACCAACGACATCTGAATAAGCGTTTGCTGACCCTTCTGCTGTGGTGCGAACAGGAAACTTAAATCGTTTAACTGTTCCATTGCGGAATTTACATGTCCACATAATATCTTCTGTTCCCAGCATTGGCATTACGCTGCTTCCTAATGGCACAAAGTCCGAATATCCACGTACTTCGATAGCCTGCGACGGACAAATCTTTACGCATGAAAAGCATTCCCAGCATTGGTCGGGTTCTTGATTATAAGCTTTCATGGCATCTGCATCCAATACCATCAGGTCATTGGGGCAAATGTACATACAGGCTGTTTTGTCCCCACCTTTACAACCATCACATTTTTCTTGAATGACAAAACTTGGCATTAACTATTCCTCCTAAGTTTCTTTCTCCTGAAAGATTCAGACTTGAATTTCAGGAATTTTAGTGTTACCTCTACAAAATTGTAGAAATTTTCATACTCGTTTTATATTTAAGCTGACTCTTTACTAAGAATCAGTCTGTTGCAAATACTATTACATTCAAATATTTGCTCAAAATATTCTTCAATTCGATAATTCGGCGTAATGTACCATCAAAAAATCTGTTTGTCAAGAAATATTTCTTACTTGGTAACCTGGTTTTTATTATTTTGTGCGTTTTATTTAACCTTTTAGGAGTACTGATAAATACTATGACAAATCCTGAAATAACAAGACTCAAATCCGATCAAACGTTCAATTTCAACTGTTTTCCGGAAATTTCGTGTTTTAACCATTGCTGCCAGAACCTTCAGCAAGTGTTATCGCCTTATGATATCATCCGGCTGAAACGTCATTTTAATAGTGATTCAACAACCTTTTTGCAAACCTATACCATAACCGATATTGGCCCTGAAACCGGGCTACCGGTCGTCATGCTAAAAAACAAATCCCAGACTGATTTACACTGTATTTTTGTTTCTGAAAATGGATGTCTGGTATATCCGGACCGACCATCCACTTGCCGATATTATCCCATGGGACGCGTGGTTTCAAAATCCAGGCAAACATGTGAAAAATCAGCATCCTATATCATGATTCATGAACCCCATTGCAAAGGCCATGAGTATTTGTGCCACCAAAATTTACAGCAATGGCGAAATTCACAGGAACTGCCAGTTTTTGATCAGACCAATGACTTGATGATTGATCTGATATCTGCCAAATCTCGGTCGGGTTTGAAAAAATTGTCAGACGATCAACGATACCTTATTTATATAGGCTGCTATGATATTGATGCGTTTCGGCAATATACCGAACAACAGAACCTGTTTTCAGGTCAGGCTTTCCCAGACTCCCTTGAAGGCGATATCCAATGGGTTGAATGCGCCATTCGATGGCTTGAAACAGTGGTGATCAAATGAGCCATAGAAAAAAAACAGCACTGGTGTTGGGGAGTGTCAAAGGCATTGGAAAAGCCATTGCATTGGCACTGGCAAGGGAAAGAATTCAAGTTGTCGCCACCTGGTTTGATTGGCCTGAATTCCTGCCTGATCTAAAAAAGGACCTCGCTGCTATTGATACCCCCAGCCTGATTGCAAACGTTAACCTTCTTGATGTTCAAGCAATTAAACAGTTAATTGGTGACATTCAAACACAATTTGGGGGCATGGATATTCTGATTAACAATATCGAGCGTGGCGGATGGCCTCTGGTTCATGGTGAATATGATCAAGAACAATGGGATTTGGAAGTGGCCACCACCATTCGATCCAAACGATGGGTATTTCATGAATCCCTGCCGCTCTTAAAAGCTTCAGGTGATGGCATAGTGATTAATATTTCATCCATTGCCGGTCTTGTCGGTCGTGCTGGCCCAGCTGCATTATTCTTTCCTGATGCATATTCTGCTGTAAATCGTGGGATCTCATTACTCACTGAAACCTGGGCCAGAGAGGGCGCACCTGAAGTTCGGGTCAATGAACTAATGATCGGTTTCTTTGAAACAAGACATGGCCCTCAAACCCGGGGATGGCATCATTTGACAGACTCTCAAAAACAGGCCCTGCTGAATCATACGCCACTGAGACGTCTGGGCCAATTTTCTGATATTGTGGAAACAGTATTGTTTCTGATAAAACAGGCCCGATTTATGACCGGCAGCGTGATTCGCCTGGATGGTGGATACGTTCTGGGAGGGGAACAGGTACCCACCATGACCAAAGGAATTTTATAAATAATATTATATTTGAATTTAAATTGCTTGACTCGTGCATATGTTTGTTGTAGGGAAGCGTTTTAAAAAAATCTTTCGTTGAATCGACAAGACTTTTTTTGTGTATCATAAACTGAACGATTGAGGACAGCTAAAATATGCTGGGCCTCATTGATTTTTTTTATTAAGAAAGGAGATAAACTATGGCTTTTAATCCAATCGTCGATGACGCAAAATGTGCCGGATGTGAAGAGTGTGTAGAAGTATGTCCGGTGGATGTTTTTGAAATGCGAGACGGCAAATCAGTTCCAGTCAATGCAGAAGAATGCCTTGGCTGTGAAAGCTGTATTGAGGTCTGTGAAGAAGACGCAATCACTGTGGAAGAGACTTGATTTTTTTTAACCTTGATATCATGCAGTTATGATGGATGATATCAAGGTTATTCAAAACAAAGACAATGATTGAGGTTAAAAGATTATGGCGACTTTACAGGAACAAATCCTAAAGGCCAGTAAAGAAATAATTGTCAAATTTATTGAAACCGGTCGTGTTTCACCCAATTCATTTGATGAGACCTTCCGCACCATCCATGAAACAATAACCGAAACTGTCTATCAATCGACAAATGACCAGGCGCACAAGCGTCAAGATCTCTCTATGGCATCAATTCAGAATACATAATTTCATTTTTTTTTAAATATCATGGATCAAAATATCATAAAACAAAATCCTGCGCTCTTATCTGTACGAAATTTAAGTATTGCATTTCAAACAGATACACAAATCGTTCAGGCAGTTAAAAATGTCTCATTTGATTTGAATCCAGGTGAGATTCTTGGATTGGTGGGTGAATCGGGTTCGGGCAAATCAGTGACTGCCCTGTCTATTCTACGACTTCTCCCCATGCCCCCGGGCATTATTCAAAGGGGCACTATTGACTTTCATGGCGACGATCTGTTGAAAGCATCCATATCAGAGCTAAGAAATATAAGGGGTAACAAGATCAGCATGATCTTTCAGGAACCAATGTCCGCTCTATCGCCATTGCATCGAATTGGCCATCAATTGGTTGAACAGCAACAATTTCATCATAACATTGATAAAAAAACCGCCTGGGAAAACTCAAAAAAACAACTACAACGCGTGGGGATTCCGGATGTTGAAGAACGAATGTACAATTATCCCTTTCAATTGTCTGGTGGACTTCAACAACGTGTCATGATTGCCATGGCCTTCATGATGCAACCTGATATTATTATTGCTGATGAACCCACCACAGCACTGGATGTCACCATTCAGGCCCAAATATTTGACTGTATTTTAGAAATGAAAACCCAAAAAACTGCTATTTTGATGATTACCCATGACATGGGCGTGGTCTGGAATATGTGTGACCGCATGATGGTCATGTATGCATCGAAAATTGTTGAACAGGGCCCTGTCAAAGCAGTTTTTCAAAACCCGGCTCATCCCTACACAAAAGGATTGCTGGCATCCATCCCTTCCCTTATCAAAAAAACTGACAAGTTGCCTGTGATCCCCGGCCAAGTGCCAGATATGTCTAACCTTCCAAAGGGTTGCGCCTTTTTTCAGCGATGCGCATTTGCTGAAGAAATCTGCCAAAATGAACAACCAGACATGATTGATATTGGTCAAAATCGCCAGTCCGCCTGCTTTATGGCTGAAAATCTATTGAACCCATAGACGAATCTTTCAATAATCAAAAAAAATTGAACCGGTCATCACCATAAATATCAATTAAATTTCCACAAAGAGATAAGTTACTAAATTGTAACAATGATTTTTATTTTCCATATGATGTCTGCTCATTTTCCAAAAAAACAATTTTTTTTTGCATAAAAAAAATATTCAATTTTTTTCAAACCCTATTGATTTTTTTAATTATTTCTATTGAAATCCATTTTTATAGTTTTTAAAGATTAAAAAACATGCTTCCCAAAGAATCGTCCTGATGGCATATTTTTTGCAGAATTAGATTAGGAATTCAGTAATTACGTGTGTAATTTCATTTTAACACACTGGTTTTTCTGTATATTTATTAAATACCATGAATTGATCTAAGAAATCAAAAGCAAAAAATATCGATAATGCAAAATATCGAGAAACAGCTTATCAATGCGATTTGTATTACAATTTGGGCCTGTTTAAAAATGGTACTTTTAACTTTTATGCGAAAAATAAATATTTAGCGGTAGCCAATACTGTATAAAAACAAAATATAACATCGAATAAGTAAAGCTGAAGAACAAAAAAGGTATTGAATACAAGGGCTAAGAAAAACTCAGGAATAATAATTAGGAAAGTTCGAAAAAAATATCCCATTCGTATGAGTCAGGCAAATCAAGTCAGGCATTTCCCACGAAAGGCATTATTTTTCGAAGGTTCCTTTCCCAAAGGAAGAAATGAAGATGGGTAATAAAAAAGTTGAAATTTTTTTAATCGTTTTTTTTATCGGACTCCTTCATTCATCCATCCTGGCATCTTCCAATGAAAACTATCAGTTTGAGCGCCTATGGCCAGTTTTACAACAGCCCTGGGCTTTCCATTCACCTTGTGGCATTGAGATGGATTCTTCTGGTAACGTTTATGTGGTCAATATGGCCAACCAGACCATTCATAAATATACTCAGTCAGGAAAATTCATAACCGGTTGGAATGTTAATGTGGAAAATTCCAATCAGTTATCCGCACCTTACGATATCATCATTGACCCAGATGGATTTATATATATTACTGATATCTACGACAATTATATCAAAAAGTTTTCATCTTCTGGTAAATATATTCTCAAATGGGGCGGTTTTGGCAAAGATAGTGGTCAGCTAGATAGACCTTCAGGCATATGTATGGACCGAATGGGCAATATTTATGTTTCAGATTACAATAATCATCGCATCCAAAAATATTCTAAAAATGGATTGTTTATCAAATCCTATGGCCAGATGGGTATACTGCCCGGCGAATTTAATGGCCCTCTCGGTCTTGCAATGGACAGGGATAACCATATGTTTGTTTGCGATTATGCCAATAATCGGATTCAAGTCTTTGACGTCCAGAATGATGATATTTCTCCAATCAGTCAATGGGGGGACTATGGCACAGAAAATGGTAAATTTAATGGCCCCAACAGTATTACACTCCATAACAACCATGTGTATATAACTGATGAAAACAATCACCGCATTCAAAAATTTACCAAAGATGGCCAATGGCTTTATGCCTGGGGAGTGTTTGGGGTTGATGATGGTCAGTTTCGGGAGCCTGGTGGGATTCAAATATTTAATGATACTCTGTATGTTACAGATACATTGAATGATCGGATTCAACTCTTTTCCACAAATGGCACATTCATTACCCGATGGGGTCGTTCTGGTGATCAGTTTTTTGAATTTCATGGCGTGGCTGTGGATCATGAAGAAAATATTTTTGCCACAGATCATATCGCTCATTGTATCCGAAAATTTGATCGAAATGGGACCCCCCTCCAAAAATGGGGCAGCTATGGCAGCAGCCCAGGCCAGTTTTGGTATCCGGCGGGTATTGATGTTTATTTGGATACAGTTTTTGTTTCTGATGCCAACGATCGCATTCAAAAATTCTCTTTGGATGGGCGCTTTCTGGATGCCTGGGGCGAAAGAGGTAGTTCTGCTGGAAAATTCAATAAACCTCAGGGCCTTGCTGTGGATGCTGATGGTTTTTTATATGTGGCAGACACCCTCAATCATCGGATTCAAAAATTTGATAACCAGGGCACATTCATTGTGGAATGGGGTGACTATGGCAATGCCAATGGCGAATTTTCAGAACCATCAGGGGTGGCTGTGGATCATAACAAGCATGTTTTTGTTGTGGATCAAAACAACAATCGTATTCAAAAATTTGATTCAACTGGTATTTACCTGGCCCAATGGGGGACTGAAGGCATTGAGCAGGCTGAGTTTAGTTATCCCAGTGAAATCAGCCTGGATCGAGATGGTTATGTGTATGTTGCAGACACCTTTAATGATCGTATTCAAAAGTTTTCATCATCAGGTGCCTTTATGGCAGAATGGGGAATATCAGGCAATAACCCGGGTGAGATGGATAGCCCCAGGGCAATTGATATTCACCAAAATGGTCAGGTCATTGTTGCCGATACCCGCAACAATCGCATTCAAATCTTTCGAAATGCTGATTTGCCGGATTATAAAGCAATCATCGTTGCTGGCGGCGGTCCTTATGCTGGAAATAATTTATGGGCATCCACACAAATGTGCGCCAATTTTGCGTATCGCGCACTGGTATATCAAGGTTTGAACAAAAAAAATATTCACTATTTATCATCAAATGAAGATCTTAATGTGAGCAGTAATGCCTTAATCAATGGGCCAGCAGCAATGGATAACCTAAAAAATGCGATACTTAACTGGTCCACAGATGCTGACCGCCTGGTTTTATACATGATTGATCATGGGGGTGATGGCGTTTTTCGTCTGAATGACGAAAGCATTCTCCAGTCGCAAAAATTGGATGCATGGCTGGACCAGATCCAGGAACATACTGGCATGCAGGTTATTGTTATTTATGATGCCTGCAAGTCTGGCAGTTTTGTTGATGATTTAATCCCCCCAGAAACCCTGGATCGTGTGGTGATTACAAGCTCTCAAGAAGATGAAAATGCATATTTTGTATCCCAGGGCGCGATTTCATTTTCCATATTTTTTTGGACACAGATTTTTAATGGCAGCAGCTTATGGGAGGCGTTTTCCATTGCACGTGATGCCATGAATGCACCAGTCAGCTATCAGACAGCGATGCTTGATGACAATGGCAATGGCATTGCCAATGAATCGGATGATGGTCTTATTGCAAATAATTTATTTATTGGCAATGGCGTCCAGATATCGGGGGATTCCCCAATGATTAACAATGTTTCACCTGATCAAGTCATTACAAATGACAGCAAGGCCAAAATTTATGCAGATAACATCCATGATCCTGATGGCATTGCAAGAGTGTGGGCTGTCATAAGACCGCCACAGTATCAACCCAATCCATTCTTTCATCCCATACAGGATTTGCCATCCATTGAACTGAATTACAACAGCCCGGGTCGATATGAAGCCACCTATCAAGACTTTCACACTGAAGGTGTCTATCAGGTGGCGATCTATGCAATGGATCGGATGGGGAATACATCGCCGCCTAAAATGACCACTGTTTCAATTACACAACCTTTGAGTGATAAAGTCATTCTGGTTGCAGGCGCTCCCAATGAACATACAACGCGACAGGCCATTGATAGAAATGCAAAGCTGGCATATGATTCCCTGATTTTTCAAGGCTATGCCAGCAAAGACATTACATTCTTGTGCCCATCTGAAAACAATATTGTGGCCGATGCATTGCCAGGTATCGATAATTTTAAAAATGCCATTACAAATATTGATGACCATACAAAGGATGTTTTAATCTATTTTATTGGCAATGGTGATAATGCAACATTTCAAATCAATGCGGATGAATATATTTCTGCCAAAGAAATGGATAACTGGCTGGATACCATTAAACCCAATATCCAGGGGTATCTAACATTTATATACGATGCCGATTGTGCAGGCAGTTTTATTGCGCATCTTACAGAAACAGGATCCCCCCAAAGAATTCTGATTACATCAACTGGAAAGTCAGGAATTGCTAATAATGGAGCAAATGGTGCTTTGTCATTTTCATCCTTTTTCTGGCAACGCATTTTTAGTGGTGATACCACTCGTCAGGCATTTGTACGCTCAGTTAACGCTCTGGCCTGTGCTTTCCCCGGACAGGTTCCCATGCTTGATGATAATGGTAATGGCATTCCCAATGAATCCGGTCTTGATGGTACACTGGCAGAGAAGCATCGCGTGGGGTGTGGTATTATGATGGCAGATGATTTTCCGATCATCGGTTCTGTCTCACCTGAAATTTCATTGACATCAACCCACACATCTGAATTGTATGTTGACAGTGTCAGTAGTACACGAGAAATCTTAAAGGTTTGGGCGGTTATCAACCCGCCATCACTGGCCTATCAACAATTAATGCACCAGTCGCCCCCATCTGAAATTATTGAAATGACACTCTCTGGTGATCGGTATTCTTGTATGTGGGATCACTTTGACCGGTATGGCAGCTATCAAATTGCTTTTTTTGCGGAAGATATTTTAAACAATGTGTCACTGCCTGTTAATACAACAATATTTCAGAAATCTTGTGCTGATGTCTATGAATCGGATAACCATTTTGATTTGTCTCAAATCATTGTTCCTGACAATCTGTTTGCACAAAAGCATAATTTTCATGAGCCTGATGATACAGACTGGTGCCTATTTTTTGGTGTTAAAGATGTCACCTACAGCATTGAAGCTTTTGATCTGGGAAGCAAGTGTGACGTTGTTCTGGAATTATATAAAGATGATGGCCAAACGTTAATCAAAGGGGCGTGGAATTGGAGCGGCACAGGTACAAATGAATTTATGAGCTGGCAATGTCCTGAAGATAATACCTATTATCTGAAAATTTACAATCATCTTGAAACCAGTGGTCTTGACACTGGTTATGCCATTAAGATTTACAGACCTATTGGTGTCTTCCCTGGCTTTATTTCCGGGCTGATCAAAGATTCCAGAACCAACCAACCGGTTCCAGCAGTTCGACTGCGCACAGTCAATGGCACAGGATCAGGAATCAGTGACAGAAATGGAATTTATGTTATTGTGGATGAAGAAGGTATTTATACTTTAGATGCCTGGGTAAAGGATTATGAAAAATTTAACAAAAATGTGCGCATCTTCCCCCTGGATGAAACACCTTTAAATATTTTCCTGAATCCTCTGGATTCCGATGGCGACCGCATTCCAGATCAAATTGAAATAAACACAGGAACTGATCCTGAAAAAGCAGATACTGATGACGATGGTATTATGGATGGACTTGAAGACACCAATCAAGATGGTATCTGGCAAAAAGGTATTGAATCCGATCCCAGGAACCCTGATACTGATAATGATGGCATTTCTGATGGCTATGAACTGACACAGGACCTGGAAATTTTCTTAAATGATGCCTTTCAAGATAAAGACACTGATGGCTATTGTAATTTGACTGAATTTAATAATAGCACCAATCCCAACCAGCAAGATCGCCCGGGATTTAATGGATACGACTATAGAACAGACAGTCGAACTTATAGCCTCCATGGAAACATTACCTATAATGAATGCGAATCTGGCAGGGTTTATATCGAAGTCTTTGATACAGCCGATATTAATGTCCCTTTTTATACACAAACTGCTGATATATTTGATTATTATTTAGATATTCCAGCCAGAGATGTCCATTATGTGCGGATATATATTGATGTAAACAAGAATTATCTTTTTGACAGTAATGAACCTTATGCATTTTATGAGTTGCCCATAACGTCCATCAGTCGGGGCAGAAATGTCACACTCTTCTCTCGAAATTCATGGCATTTTTCCATGTCAACCATTGATGACACAGGTAATCCCATTTCTGAGGTAATAATCATGAAAATGAAAAAGGACGACCGATGTATTGGATATGTATCACCGGAGATGGTCTATAATGAGCAGCCCTTTGAAATACAAAGCGAGTTTATTGATGACACCCTGTTCATAAATGCACAGTTGGGTTTGCTAGAAACATTTGGAAAAGGGGCGTCAATTGGAATCGGAATGGTGGGACATCTTGCCTTACCGGATCATGATGCACCTTTCAGCTATGTGGTGAATCCCGAAGAAGTTCAAACACCGGATTTAACAGGTTTTTGGTCAATTACATTGACATATGAAGGCAAGGGCTGGGACGATAATTTGCGGAATGGTCAACAAACAGAAATGATCAATTTTATATCTGAACAATTGGATACTGAAAACGTATTCACAGGAATTGTTGAAAACAAAGACCAGTTTATTCGCCTCACAGCAAATGCCAACACAATAGAGTGGCAACTCGAACAAAAGGAGGATGACATCGTTATTTATCACTCAAGAGGAGCGGGCACCTGGAAACAGAATAGTGTGGCCAATTTGCCATCAAATAAGGTCATGGGAACATTTGCAGGCAAATCTGCCGATTCTTCTGGCACCCATAGCATTGATCTGGGACATTTTTATGCCCATTTTACACCCAATCCACGAAGTCAATTAACTGTCGGGTCTCCATCACCCATTGTATATTCCAATGCAAGATTTTCCATCCCATTGCTGATGGATACCGGAAACGTCCCATTGGGAACGTATTCAACCACAATTAGTTTTAACAACAATATTATTGAGTTGGCCAATATTCATAATAAAATTCCAGGCATTGAAACCTTGCCATTGGAAGAAATCAATACAACAGGTTTAATAACCATTGGTGACAATCAGAACAGTGCCCGAACTGCTGGTCCAACAGGGGTTATCCACCTTGCAGACTTTGAATTTCGAGTGACCGGATCTCCCGGCACATATGGCATATTTGATATTGACAATACACTGGTCTTAGACACGTTGTCCAAACCCATTACAATTACAAATGGCGGCGGACAATTGTATATTGGTCCAGCTCTTGTCAATGCCGGTGATACTGCCCCCATGAAAATATTTTATGAAAGTACTGTTGAAATACCGATAACCATATTACAGGCCTACAATCAATTTATTGGTAATTACAGCATGACATTCCAGTATGATCCAGTGTTATTTCGTCCAATTACTGTGATCAGAGGTGCCAGCAACAGGCATGCAGGTGAAGTACAGTTCAATATTGATGAAACATCGGGTGAAATACACATTCAAGGGATATGGCCTAAAAATGAAGCACCAATAAATCATGCAGAAGTGGCCAAAATCATACTAAAGCTAGACTCCATAGATGAGGAAGGGCTTAGCTCTCCGGTCAAACTGAAGGTACAATCCCTCAAAAACACTGATGGCAAAAGCATTGAACGTTATGTCAAAGGAGCGCTTCTTGATCCGAAACTGGGTATATGCGGTGATGTCAACCAGGATAACTCTATTGATATGGCTGATTCCTTCTTGCTTTCCAGCTATCTTTTGGGAGAAGTATCTGAAGACGATCTGTGTCTAGCTGTTGCTGATACCAATGATAATGGCCGCATAGACATTGGGGATTCAATGTATATTGTGCAGTATATTTTGGGTGAGCGCGATTGCATTTGTGAGGATACCATCCGGGAAATTTGTCGCAATAAATAGGGCCTCCAGGAATACGTTCCCACGTTTCAGCGCGCTGAAGCTTGGGAACGAAAGGGCAATAACCGGCTATAACCATGCCTTGAAAAACCATATTGAATCATAAAGCATAAGAATGATCTTACAGCACTCGATTATATCTATCGATTTCAGCCAGTTTAAGGTCACTTAACCTGAGATCATGGTATATTTTGATCAAATAAGGTCGCATCTGGTTTTCATCGGGATTTTGTTCAAAGAATTGGCGATATTCATCCATTGCGACCACAATCAACCCATTTTCTTCCATATAATTTCCCATTAAAAATTTATTTTCAGGATTGATTTCTTCAATAAATTCTTTTTCCTTGAGAATTTGGGCCTGTTCCCTTTCTGATAAAAAATATAGGGTATGATATTTCGAAGGTTGATACACAATTTCACCATCCTTTAATACCTGTACCATGTATTTGTGCGGTCCACTTGATAATTCCGGGGTTTGAAACCGAACAATGGTTGCATTTTTATCGGCTGAAATATCAAAATAGCGTTGATCAATAATCAAGCGATAACTGTATTCCGGTCCAATATGCTGCCAGACAAGGTCGGGATATTTTCGACTGATTTTTACTTTTTTTGCTGTATTCAACTCAAAACCTGCCTGTACAGATGAAACAGATCGTTGAACAATGGTATATCGCAATGCATCCATAAATTGATCATGGATATTATCTAAATAAGCCTGGATAGCATCTTGATTGGAAAAATTGTCTTGTGACACGATTTGCATATTGCTATCAGCATAATCTAAGGTGTGAATATCAATGACTGAATTGTCAATTCTAAAAGGAAGATTATCAATAACTTGATTCAATCCCTGGCCATAAGAAATTATTTCAGGTATGTAAATGAGTGGTATCGTATTGATACTATAATTGGCAATGACATTTACATTTGATGCCTTGTTTTTATCTTCACCACGCGTGATAAATACACAGGTTGTCAATGAAATTTTTTGGGTTCCTGTTTTTGTATTATCAATGTCTTTATAAATGCTATCAGATTTGATATATACCATATCATCAGGCATCAAATCTCTGGTTGTTGCTTCTTCAATTGATTTTAATGCAGTGGCCCAGCTAAGACCATTGCCTGAATCAGAAACACTGGTGTCAACGTAATAATTAATGGCCTGTGCATGATTCCATGCCAGACAACAGACTATGATTGACATATATATTAAAAAATGTTTTTTCATGGCAACCTCCTTTTGTTTATTTGATCATAGATTGAAGCGTTACTTAAATCATTGAATTGTAAAGTTGATAATACTATTGTATTTACAAAGCAATCACAATGCCATGGAGGGCAAAATCGCATAAAAGCCTGATATTATTAATTAATTTGTGTTTTTGATATGCATGCATACCACTTAAAACATGTAAAAACAGTTGTAAAATCCATGTTTTTTTTGTAAACCATGTAAAAAACGACTCTCGAAAATCGGTTCCGGTTTTTGGAGGTATTCTTTGTATTTGTTGAAAATAGTGAAAATGAAGGATGCCTTTTTCGAGGATTCCTAAACAATAACGACTAAAAAGAAAGGTAAACAATGAAAGAAGCAGTCATTGTCAGTGCAGTGAGGACCCCTTTAGGCGGGTTCAATGGAACTTTAAGTACAACAGGTGCAACGCAGCTAGGCGGGTTAGTGATTAACGCAGCCATTGATCGTGCGGGCATCGCAAAAACAGATGTCAATGAAGTCATCATGGGGCAGGTTTTGCCGCTGGGTTATGGTCAAAATCCAGCCAAGCAAGCGGCTGTCAAGGCTGATATGCCCTGGGAAGTTGAATGTTTTACAGTCAACAAAGTGTGTGGATCATCATTAAAGTCGGTAATGCTTGCAGCCCATGCAATACAGACAGGTGATGCTGATGTTATCGTGGCTGGCGGGATGGAAAACATGAGTATGGCACCCTATTATCTGGACAAAGCACGTTCCGGATATCGCATGGGACATGGACAGCTTATGGACCATATGATTAATGATGGTCTATGGGATATTGTCAATGATTTCCACATGGGGATTTCCAATGATTTATGTTCTGAAAAATATGATATCAGTCGTGAAGCTCAGGATCGATATGCAGTCATGAGCTATGAAAGGGCGTTAAATTCTATTCAGACGGGCCGGTTTAAAGATGAAATTTTACCTGTCAGTATCCCACGACGCAAAAAAGATCCTGTGAATTTTGATACTGACGAATGCCCGCGAGAAACATCATATGATGCTCTTGCCAAAATGAAACCCGCATTTCAAAAAGATGGTAAGGCGACTGCTGGAAATGCCTCAATTATTAGTGATGGTGCAGCCGCTGTTGTTGTGATGTCTCGGGAAAAAGCAGAAGAATTGGGATGCACTGTTTTAGCAAGCATAGGCGCACAGGCATCGGCGGCAATAGATATGAAATATGTACTGGTGGCACCCATTTATGCGATTCCCAAATGTTTAAAAAAAGCCAATATGAGTTTAACTGATATTGATTTATATGAAATCAACGAAGCATTCAGTGGCTCAACCCTGGCAGTTATGAAAGAGCTAAATCTGGACGCTGGGAATGTCAATGTTAATGGAGGGAGTGTGGCATTGGGGCATCCCATTGGTGCCAGCGGCTGTCGTGTTTTGGTGACATTACTGTATGAGATGATGCGCCGAGATTTAAAAACAGGCATGGCATCACTATGTCTGGGTGGCGGCGAAGCTGTTGCCTTAATTATTAAACGCTGATCCCATTAAAAAGCAACTCGCATGTTTTGTGGGTTGCTATCATGAACCTTTACTAAGTGACGCCAACCCCAGCTCTTCACCTGCAAAAGACAATGCCTGGATTAACCATTTATCACTGTGAAGCACTGCTCGTCGTTGTTGAAAAGCCATTCCCTCAGCCCTTTTTTGTGCATGCGCATACAGTACTTTTCCCAACATGCGGGTGCTGTTTTTTGCAAATATCATGCGTGCCATTTTTTGAACCCATAGGGGGACAAATCGATGAATAATCTCATCTTCAAGGCTGATAAATGCTTGAGCGCTTCCGGGGTTTCCCTGGCGTGCACAGCGGCCAAAAAGTTGTCTGTCGATTCGCCCGGACTCATGACGTTCTGTCGCAATTACATGAAGCCCACCCAGTTCAATGACTCCATCGCCAGGCTTGATATCAGTGCCACGACCGGCCATATTTGTGGCAATGGTAATACGCTTTTGCTGGCCTGCATTGGCCACAATTTGTGCTTCACTTGCATGTCGCACTGCATTGATTATCTGGCAATCCAGACCTTCATCCTGCAAACGTTTTGAAAGCTGCTCGCTGGCAGCAACATTTCTTGTGCCAACCAGGATGGGACGATTGCTTTGATGAATTTTCTGGATGTCATCTACAATTGCAGTCAATTTTTGCTCTCTGGTTGAAAAAACCCTGTCTGGCAATTGTTTCCGAATACATGGCCTGTTTGTTGGAATAGTCATAACCGGTAATCTGTATATTTGCCAGAATTCTCCGCGCGCTTCACTGCCTGTGCCTGTCATACCGGACAGTTGTGGGAAAAATCGAAAGAATCGTTGAAAACTAAGTCTTGCCAGAGTTTCCATGGGATCAGTAATTTCAACGCCTTCCTTTGCCTCCACAGCCTGATGTAAGCCATGACTCCAGCTTCGATTGGGCATCAAACGACCAGTGAATTCATCAACAATCACAACCTTATTATCCATTACAACGTAATGTTTATCTCGATGAAACAGCTCGTGAGCCTGTATCATCAATTTAATGATTTCTTCCTGACGAGAAACACCCCGCCAGATACCAGGAAATTGTCTGGTCGCATTCAACAAGAACGCTTTGCCTTTGTCTGTAAGGCGAATCTCCTTGTATCGGTCTATTCTTTTGTAATGAACATCAGGCAAAATCTTGTCATTAAGTGTTTGTGCCACAGCAATGGCCTGTTTTAATGGCTCATTTTTCATAGGACGAGAAATAATTAAGGGCGTGACAGCTTCATCAATAAGAACACTATCCGCTTCATCCACAATGGCTGTATGAAGCCCCCGCATTACCAGCTCATTTGCTTGACTTTGGCAATAGGGACTGAATGATTGAATCAGGCGAAGTCCAGGATGATGAGAATTACCTAGCTTGAGACGATCACGTAAAAAATCCGCCAGTATTTCTTTGCTGGTTGTGTAGACAACATCACAACGATAATTGATTCGACGTTCTTCTGGTGTCATTGGGCCAATAACATGTCCGGTGGTCAATCCACAAAAGGTGTAAAAGGCGGACAACTCTTTTGTATCTCTTTCAGCAAGATAGTCATTAACAGTAATGATATGACATGGAATACCTTTCCAGCCAGCAATAGCGGCTGCCAATGCAGCAGTCAGAGTTTTACCTTCACCAGTGGCCATTTCAGCCAGATAGCCATGAATCAGGGCAAGACTTCCCATAATTTGAACTGAAAATGGCCGGAGGCCCAGACTGCGATATGCAGCCTCGGTTAAGTAACTCAATGCATGGGCGTGGGTTTCTAGATTGTGCCTTTCATGACACCGGATTTTGGCACGAAATTCTGCCAGATGATTTTGGAGTTCAGTATTAGAGAGTGTTTGAAGCTTTTCTGCCTGGTGATAAATTCTAACTGCTTTTTTATTTAATCGCTTTGCTGGATTGGCATGGCGCTGAACAAACCCGACGAAAGCATTCATTAGGCTATCCATCCCCTGATACAATTCAGGTGCTTTTTGGACTCGTGTCTGGTAATATTCCTGACAGATTTTCATCTTGTTTCCTCACAGTATGCTTTCCCAGACGTAGCATGCCTCAAAACGAACAATATCAATAATGGGGAAGTTATTCTTTGAGCATTCCTAAGTAAAAAAAATGCCCTCTTTGTTTTAAAGGCGCCTATACTTGTTGACTTGAGTGAATAAAAATATCATGATAGCTTAATTTGTAAACAACTGCAATTTAATAACAAGAATTTAGAATTTTTTATGTCTTGAGTTGTGCCTGCTTTTTTGGTCAAGAGTTATTGATTTTTATTGCGCATTCTTGTATTGTATTTTTTTTTAAATATTGTACGTTATACTACACTATAGGGAATATTTACTGGCCACATCAGTGGCAAAATTTTTAGGAGGTTTTTTATGAAAACATGTCAGTTTTTACTGTCAGCCCTTGTCATTCTGAGCGCTGCTTTTTTTGTTGACATTGACCCAACAAACGCAGCACGTACATCCTTTGTAACCATTGGTACTGGTGGCATTACCGGTGTTTATTATCCAACAGGGGGTGCGATTGCGCGTATTGTCAACAAGCAACGAAAAAAATATAATATTCGTTGTACTGTAGAATCAACAGGCGGCTCAGTTTTTAATGTCAATGCCATTATGGCCGGAGACTTGGAGTTTGGTGTTGTCCAATCTGACAGGCAATACCAGGCAGTCCATGGATTGGCAGAATGGGAAAATCGAGGGGCCCAGCAAAAACTTCGGGCAGTGTTCAGTATCCATCCAGAATCTGTGTCATTGATTGCAGCGGACGACTCCAATATCAATACAATTTTCGATTTAAAGGGCAAGCGTGTAAATATTGGCAACCCGGGATCCGGCCAACGCCAGAATTCCATTGATGCGCTGACCAGCGCCGGAATCAATTTTATGCGGGATATCAATGCCGAGCAAGTTAAAGCGGCTGAAGCGCCTGGTCTGTTACAGGATGGCCGGATTGATGCTTTTTTTTATACAGTGGGACATCCCAGTGGTGCAATCAAGGAAGCCACAGCCGGCGCTAGAAAGACCCATTTTGTACCTATCGAAGAAGTTGATGGTCTGTTAAAAATGTATCCCTATTATGCCAGGTCATATATCCCAATTAAGATGTATTCAGGTGCTTCCAATAAAAAGGATGTGAAGACATTTGGTGTAAAGGCCACCTTAGTGACATCATCTGACGTATCGGATGATATCGTTTATGCGGTTACCCGAGAAGTTTTTGAAAACTTTGAAATTTTTAAAAAATTGCACCCAGCCTATGAAACATTGACACGAAAAAGTATGCTTGAAGGTATGTCTGCACAAATTCATCCCGGGGCAATGAAATACTATAAGGAAGCTGGCTTAAAATAAGCTGAGCAAGGAACATAGCAATGGATGTCATATCAAAATCGGGCAATGAAAACGAAGGCATGGCCTATGCCAAAAGATTGGCAGAAGAAGAAGAAGGCATTGGTCGTTTACCCTCAGGATTAACCGCATATATTATTCCAATTATTGCAGTTTCCTGGAGTCTTTTTCAACTTGCAATAGCCAGTGTGGTGATATTGGACAGCGTGTATATCCGCGCAATTCATCTGGCATTTGGTATTTCACTGGTTTTTTTGAACTATCCCATGTTCAAACGCCCGCATTTTGGGATCAAATGCCTGTCAGACCGGAATCGAATCCCCTGGTTTGAATTTGTAATTGCGGGCATAGCTGCCTATGCGGCATTATATATTGCCCTTAATCGTCAGGAATTGATAACCCGCTATGGGATACCATCGATAATGGATGTTATCGCCGGTACAGTGTTAATCGCTTGCCTGCTTGAGGGCGCTCGCAGAGTCATAGGCCCTGCTTTACCTGTGATTGCAGTTGTATTTTGTGTGTATGCTTTTTTTGGGCCTTATATGCCAGATTTGATTGCATTCAAAGGGGTTTCATTAAATCGGTTTATCAGTCAAATGACCCTTTCAACTGAGGGAATTTATGGCATTCCATTGGATGTCTCAGCGACCATAGTGTTTTTATTTGTTCTGTTTGGTGCCATGCTGGATCGGGCTGGGGCTGGACATTATTTTATTCAGCTGGCATTGAGCCTTCTGGGTGGATTTAAAGGCGGGCCAGCCAAAGCAGCAATTCTGGGAAGTGGCTTGACCGGCCTTGTTTCAGGTTCCAGTATTGCCAATATCGTTACCACTGGCACCTTCACAATTCCATTAATGAAAAAGGTTGGGTATCCTGCCAAAAAAGCCGCAGCCATTGAAGTGGCTGCCAGTACTGATGGTCAGTTAGCACCGCCAATCATGGGAGCTGCTGCCTTTATTATTGCTGAATATGTCAATGTTCCCTATATTGAGGTTATCAAAGCTGCGGCAATTCCAGCATTTGCATCTTATGCCGCCCTGTTTTTTATTTCTCACATTGAAGCGTCAAAATTGGGCTTACAGGGAATTCCCAGGCAGGACTTGCCGCCATTTTTTCTAACATTGTTCAAAGGCATGCATTACTTATTGCCATTGATCTTTCTTCTAGTAGAACTGGTTGTATTTCGACATTCACCGGAACTGGCAGCATTTAAATCTATCTGTATCATGGCGTTGATCATGATTCTACAACATCCAGTTCAGGCCATGGTAAATAAAACCGATATCTGGCCAGCGTTTCAACGCGGCTGGATAGATTTATTCAATGCCCTGGCATCAGGTGCAAGAAATATGGTAGCAGTCGCACTGGCGACATCGGCAGCAGGTATTATTGTTGGTGTCGTGGCATTGGGACTGGGCGGATTGATCACACAAATTATTGATACCATATCCATGGGCAATATCTTTTTGATGTTAGTGATTACAGCCCTTGCCAGTCTTATCATTGGCATGGGATTGCCCACGACAGCCACATATATCGTAATGGCATCATTGACAGCACCAGCTATTGTAACAATTGCTCAATTTCAGGATTTTGTAGTGCCATTGATGGCAGCCCATCTGTTTTGTTTTTATTTTGGTATTTTAGCAGATGATACACCGCCGGTGGGCCTGGCAGCCTATGCGGCATCGGCAATAGCACGATCAAAACCAATCCCCACAGGTATACAGGGCTTTATGTATGATATCCGAACCGCCATTTTGCCCTTTATGTTTATTTTTAATACAGACTTGATTCTTCATAATATTCATAGCTGGTCACAGGGGATATTGATATTTGCCATGGCCTGTATGGGCAATTTTGCTTTTGCATCAGCCACTCAGGGTTGGCTGATTGCACGCAATCGTTTCTATGACATTCCCATATTATTGTGTATTACCCTGATATTGATGCGGCCAGATATGATTTCTCGATGGATTGGCCTGCCTCATGATCAGAGATATTGGGTATATTTACTGGGATTGGGGCTTTTTGGCGTAATTTATGCCATGCAGTGGATGCGAAAAGATCAAGATCAATAATGGGGAAGTTATTTTTAGAGTCTTCCATAAATATAGGAGAAACATTATCATGTTTGGAATGGGTATGCCGGAAGTGATATTAATTCTTGTAGTGGGCCTGGTCGTTATTGGTCCCAAAAAATTGCCTGAACTTGCAAAATCGTTGGGAAAGGGCATTGTTGAATTCAAACGCGCTACACAGGATTTCCGCGATACAATTGATATCAATGATGAAGTGTCAGAATTTCGGGACACTGTGGACAATATCAAGACAGATTTAAAGGAACAATTGACAGACGAACCGAAAAAGAAAAGTCCGGGTCAGTCAAAGGTATCTGAGGTATCTGAAACTTTAGAAACGCAACAACATTCAGAAGCCCCATCAAAAAAACAAGAATCAGAGGATCATGGAAAAAGAAGATAAAATGCCATTTACCGCACATCTGGAGGAGCTTCGGTGGCGGCTGATTGTATCGTTTATCGCTGTGGGCATTGGTTTTTTGTTATCCTATGGCTTTAAGGAAGTGCTTTTTGAAATCCTGATGCGTCCTTTGATATCAGTAATGGGTAAAGGCGATAAAATGATTTTCACCAATTTGCCTGAAGCCTTTTTTACCTATTTAAAAGTGTCTTTTTTGTCTGGCATCATGCTGGCATCGCCTGTAATTTTGTATCAAATCTGGATGTTTATCGCGCCGGGCTTATATTCTGAAGAACGAAAGTTAATTTTGCCCTTTGTTTTTTTATCCACAGTTTTTTTTGTGGGAGGCGCATTATTTGGCTATTATGTCGTGTTTCCCTATGGGTTTCGATTTTTTTTGAGTTTTGCATCGGAAAACATTCAAGCATTTCCATCCATGAAAGAATATTTGAGTTTTTCATCAAAACTGTTACTGGCATTTGGTATTGTTTTTGAGTTACCTTTATTTATTACATTAATGGCTCGCCTGGGTCTTGTTACACCAGCATTTTTAAGACAAAACCGCAAGTATGCAATCCTGTTATTTTTTACTGGTGCTGCGATAATAACGCCGCCAGATGTAATCACACAAATTATGATGGCATTTCCGCTCATGTTTTTATATGAGTTAAGTATTTTAGGCGCTCGAGTTTTTCAAAGAAAACCTTTAGCGCCAACTGATTCTGATGAAGCGGTGCCACTAGAAAAAAAGGAGTAAATAAATGAATAAAAACAAAACAGTATTTTTAGCACTGATTTTATGCAGTTTTGCTGTAATCGTGTACGCTGGAACAACTTTCAATGCAGTTATTCCAATGAATGAGCCTTCTTATAAGCACAAAAAAAAGATCGTTGAGTTCACACATAAAAACCATGTCAGCACTTATAAACTGGCATGTGGAGAATGTCATCATGACAAGGCGGGTAAACCGGTAACTCTAAAGCATGGTGACAATGTGGATCGATGTGTTGCCTGTCATTCACAGCCAGGTGAAATTAAAGGTAAAAAAGCAAAGGGAATGAGTGATGCGGAAAAACGTGCTTATCATGCCAATGCATTACATGATAAATGCCGCGGTTGCCATAAGGCATTGAAAAAAAGTGGCAAATCCAAGAAAGCGCCGACTTCTTGTAGTAAATGCCATTAAATGATTGCGTGTGATCCTTATTGGTATTGTTCGTTTTAAAATAAATGGAGACGTTGGGAGTTTGGGGTCAGACCCCATAGCCGTCAGGCTAAGGCAAACTCTCTCCGGTGCTCGTTCCCAGGCTCTGCCTGGGAACGTGTTCTTGGCGGCTCTGCCGCCTGTTCAGTTCGTAGGTGGCAGAGCCACCTCGGAAAACGTTCCCAGGCAGAGCCTGGGAACGAGCACCGGAGCGAGTTTGATCTGAACCTGACGGCTATGGGTCAGACCCCAACTCCCAACGCCCAACTTCCTTGTACGATCAACAATCAAGGTCTGCCCCCAACTCCAGTGTGTGAACGAGAACACAATTTCCATGCCATAAAAAACCATAATTGACCGATAATAAAAATATTATCAGACATTTTGGGAATGCGCCCTTGAGCTTCCAAAAAATAAAGGCGTTACATTATGAAATATTACATAACAATTATCATGATCATGACACTCTGCTGTCCCGCACAAGCACTTCAAGTGCCAGACACCGGCCAGACAGAATGTTTTGACAATCAAACAACAATTACCTGTCCTCTCCCCACAGAACCATTTTATGGGCAGGATGCCCAGTTTACTATTTCACCACAAATATTAGTCAAACTGGATGACAGTGGCGCCCCCCTGCCTAATGACGCAGGGCACTGGTCAATGGTGCTGGACCAGACGACTGGCTTAATATGGGAAGTCAAAACAGACGATAACTCAGTTCATGACAAAGATAATCAATATAGATATTATTATCTTGACGAAAAATTTATCAAACGTCTCAATCAGAGTAGTTTTGGTGGTTTTTCTGACTGGCGGCTGCCAGAGGTTAGAGAACTCAATACCCTGACATATATTCATGCAGATCGTCCGGCAATCAACTCCCATTTTTTTCCCCATACAAAATCCGGTGACTATTGGACATCAACCCCCCATGTTGATGACCAAAGCCAGGGCTGGTGCGTATCATTTTTTCATGGCAATGATAGTGTTCAGTCCAGGCAGACTGAATTTCATGTGCGTGGGGTTCGTGGCAATATTTATTATGATTCCAACCGGTTTCATGATAACAATGATGGCACCATTACTGATACAGTCACTGGATTGATGTGGCAGCAAGCAACTTCCATAGATAAAAGTTGGCAAGACGCACTGAATACCTGCCATAAACTCCAACTGGCCGGTTACTCGGACTGGCGATTGCCCGGTCGAGAGGTATTACGTTCTATTGTTGATTATACCCAATATGCAGCGGCATTAAATAAAAACGTATTTCCCCAATCGGCATCTATCGCTTATTGGACATCAACAACCGATCAACAGCACTGGAATCACGCATGGTGTATTCATTTTCAGATTGGAAACGATTTGAGCCGATCAAAAGATCAATTATATGCGGTTCGTGCTGTACGCGGTGGACAACAGACATCTGCCGGACATATCAAAATTCTTGAACCATCTACAGGAGATCGACTGAATACCGGTACTCAGACGATGATTAAATGGGATGCCAATAATATCAGTGGCCTGGTTGATATTCAATTGTCCCAGTTTGGTGGCAGCGATGGTTCATTTGAAACCATTATTGCAGATACGCCCAATGATGGCCAGGAGCAATGGATTGTCATCGGCCAGACATCTGAAAACTGCGTGCTGCAAGTTGTCCCCAAAAGTTTGCCCCATGCTAGCGGATCAGTGGGCATGTTTTCTATTGATCATTTTTCTGGTGCCTGGATCAATGGCATCTCTGTTGGTAACTATCATACTTATCGATTGATGCTTTTGGGACATTATTCAGATCATACCGAACTTATTGAAGCCAACTGGCAGATGGATCCCTTACCTGGTGTTACCCTTTCTGAAAATAATATTTCCACAACACTAAATACCTGGGCTAGAGTTTTTACTGATTTTGAAAGGGTTACCTATGAACGTTGGTTTGCCCTTTATTATGATGTTGATCAAACTGAAAATGAAGCCAATAATGAAATCAACCAAGCCCGACTTATGACAGATCGTACATTTTACACTGGTTTTATCGGTGACAATGATATTGATATCTATAAAATTGGTGTTTTTGATAATGAAATCATCGAACTGGCCTTTCTTCCCCAAACCGATTATGCAGACTATTTCATTCACATTCAAAACGATATGAATACCCGCATTTATGAAAAATTTTCAACCAATGGCAGATCCTTTCATACACAATTGGGCTTGACTGAAGGCAATTATTATGTGCATATCCAACCCAATGGCGATATCGCTTCCAAGTCACCTTATGCAATCACCTATGCATTGACCGGACACTTTCAAACCAATGCCATGACATCCATTCAATTGGGCGAAACCATTTCCGGACGTAATGCCTCTCTGGTGGACATTGCCACCTATTCATTTTCTATCACGCAAACCACAGGCATCGTGTTTGACTTTTATCCTTCCAATCAACCTATCGAATATGACATTCAAATTCAAAACGCATCCCATGAAATCATGGAACAGGCAAATTGTCTGGATCAACAAAATGTTCACATGGAAATATTATTAAATCAAGGCAGCTATAAAATCTCAGTGATCCCTAAAAGCCAGGTAGATCGATCAGTGCAATATCGGTTTCTGATTGATAAAAGTGACTTGCCTATTGAGAATGATGCCAACCAGACATTTGATTCAGCCATGATATTCGATGATCAACAGCCCATTCGGGGCAGTTTGAAAAATAGCGCTGATATTGACTACTTTAGTTTTTATCAGGAATTGCCTGAAATCCGCTTGCTAACACTGGCTGATGCTGCTGATGGCTCAGATACCTGGATTCGTATTTTTAAAGACAGTGAACAACACGCTACCCATCAATATTATGTGAAGGATGGTATCTTTTTTTCAAAAAATATTGGACTGAGTAATGGCCGCTATTATATTGCCTTAGCTTCACAAAGCGAAACAGTCATCCATCAATATTACACATTGTCCTTCAAATCACCCACAAGTCATGCAGTAGAAATTGAGCCCAATAACAGCCTTTCCTGGTGCAATGCAATAAAAGAAAACAGGCTGATACGCGGGATGGTATACCCTGAAGCGGATTCTGATTGGTATGGTTTTCAGTTGGCATCCCCAGGTATGGTTTATCTAACTTTTGAGCCCGCAAACCAACAATCAACTTACGAAATAAGTCTTCTGGATGCATATGAAAATATTATCCAATACAGGACAGTCTCTCAAGCAAAGGTATATACAGGCGCGTGGATGCTTGATCCTGGTAAAACATATATCCATGTTAAGTGTGATTCTGCTGACACTGGTGACTATCAATTCTATGTAAACTCTGATCAACCCTTGACAGGTTTGACACGTATTCAAACCATTTCAATCAATAATGTTCCCAGTCGTCTCAATAAGGGAGCCATTCATCCGCTATCTGTTCAGGCGCATCTCAGCAATGCGGAAACTATTGCTATCACGAACCCCAACTGGTATGTTCTGGATAAAAACATTATCACAATTGACGACAATGGATGGCTATCAGCTCTTGATACCGGGGAAACGACAGTGATTGCCGAATATCAGGGAAACGTTGCCCAATGCCAGATTGGCGTTGAACAAATGCCAGTAATAAAACATGGCTATGGCCAGCTTATGCTGATTGCCGGTTCCCATGAGTCAGAATCTGCATCGCGCTTTCAGACCACTCAGTACCTGGCAGACCTGATTTACAAACGCTTTTTGGATCGCGGTTTTCATCATGACGATATCTTTTATTTTAATGCAACACAATGGCACGATCTGGATGATGATGGCTATGATGACAACATTGTGGATATTTCAACGCCTGACACGCCTTCATTTATTAATACGTTTAATCAAATCAGATCAGGCATCAATCAGGCCGGTCCTTTGTATATTTATCTCATTGGCCCAAGCGGCAACAATGCATTTGAAATTGCACCCGATGAATATATCAATGCCATTTTATTAAACAATTTGCTTTATGAATACGCGCTCAATCATAACCGAAAAATTGTTTGTGTGATTGAATCTCCAAAAGCCTGGCAATTTACAGATGCCCTTACCATACAAGATTCCCATGTACTGATAACACCATCAAAAGCCACTGACGCGCATACGTTATTGAATGGTCGGGTCTCATTTACACAGCTTTTTGTGGATGGATTGTGTGATGGTAAAAGTATTGATACTGCATTCAATGATGCTGCAACAGCCCTGTTTGCCTTGAGAACACCTTTTGCAAATATGGTCCCTGCCATGACGCAATCATCACCAGGTATTGCTGATACAACCTATCTGGTTGGGCCATTTTTACAAACCAGAGCCCCCATTCAAATAACTGCCGATAATCCAGTTCGGACATTCACGGCCAGCACTGTTCAGGAAATAAAGGTAACAGCGATCCCCACATATGAAATTGTTTCAATAGATGCTGTTATCAGTTCACCAGACTATCTGATCCCCAAACCTGTTGAGGATTTTCAATTTCCAGATACCCATCGGACATCCTTTTCATTGACCTCAGTGCCCAAGACAAATACCTGGAAAGCCACATACAACCGATTTGATTACTCGGGGATGTACTGGATTGATCTTTGTGTGATTGATACTGCCAATCATTTAAGCCTATCCCAAACGTTTGGTTTCACAGTGATCAATGGCAAGGCCACTGATATGGACTTAGATGGCATGCCCGATGCCTGGGAAGATCGTTTTGTTGGCCTAGATAAAACAGTGCCAGATGCATCAGAAGATATTGACAAGGACGGTTTAAGCAATCTGGATGAATACCTGTGGCAATGTAATCCGATTATTGGTGATACAGATATGGATTATTTGTATGATGGCTGGGAGGTTGACAATGGCATGAACCCCATTGATCCATCAGATGCCTGGCTTGATCCAGATAATGATAATGTGACCAATTATCAGGAATATCTTGATCATACCGATCCACAAGATGAACAATCATTTGTGCAGCATTATGGCGATATTCGGGGTGAAATATACACCAAGCTTGTTGGATATGAAGCTGGTATTAAAAATGCCAAAATTACCATTGTGGAAATTCAGACAGAGACAGTGTCCACCCAGGATGGCTTGTTTGTTGTCACCAACTTGCCCTATGGCCGGTATACAGTGCGCATTGAAGCTGACAATTTCAAGATGCATACTGCCAGAGTGTTTTTAAGCAAGCGCAGTGTATTTATCGGTAAAATCCGCTTGATGTTTGAAGCAGAATATCCGGACTGTGATTTAAATGAAAATCATGTTCTGGATTTGTCGGATATTATTCGGGCATTGCAAGTATTGATTCAATGAACTAAGGAGGTATCATGAATTCTTTTGCATATACGCCATTAACACATGTCAATAGATCTTTTGTCGGTTTTGTTGATACATTACAAAGAGATGTTAAACCATATGATCGTCCGCTGGTGCAATTTAAAGATAGATCAATACAGCCAATT
>Ga0272440_1000253_pt1 | contig 45416 bp, 38 predicted proteins | sample SSMMMBAug17_FD_192440 | JGI IMG/M metagenome (GOLD analysis project Ga0272440, IMG submission 192440) | Marine sediment archaeal communities from Little Sippewissett salt marsh, Falmouth, MA, United States - SSM-MMB-Aug17 | ecosystem: Environmental > Aquatic > Marine > Wetlands > Sediment ...
TATAAATGTTCTTTCAGGGCTAAGATGGCTCATGACCTCAGAGGCGACCTCAAATACCTTTTTCCTTGACAAAATTCACATTTCAATGTATGGGTTCAGGATTAATAATTTTCAGAAAATATGGTAAGTAAATATCTTATCATGTGCAGACTAAACGACAATTGTCATTATACAGACAATTGTAAAAAGAAACAAAGAGGATGCGGATGACTACAAATGATCAAAACGCGAAAAATGAAAACCAACAATCGCAAGATGCTTGCACTGGTGCAGGGCCGGGAACAATCACTGTTTTTTTCCTGGTGGGGGTTGCAGCAAGTATGATCTTTGGGTGGATTATTTTTCCGGAGCTTCTCTATTCCAAAAAGCATCAGCCCATAGACTATAACCATCGGGTTCACCTGGATATTGTATCCAATGGTTGTCAAAGCTGTCACTTTTTTTATGAAGATGGCAGCTTTTCGGGAATACCCGATCTTGCGAATTGTCGGGAGTGTCATGAAGAGGTGCAGGGAGAAAGCAAGGAAGAAGTCAAACTGGTTGACCAATATGTCAGGAAAAATCGTGAAATTCCCTGGCTGGTGTATTCAAGGCAACCCGATTGTGTATTTTTTTCTCATGCTGCCCATGTGAAAAAGGTTGATATTGGATGCGAAATCTGTCATGGCCCAATTGGCCAATCGACGCATTCACGCGTGTATGAAGAAAATCGAATTACAAAGATCAGCCGGGATATCTGGGGAAAAAATATCGCAGGGATCAAGAAAAATTCCTGGGATCGCATGAAAATGGATGATTGTGCGGACTGTCATGCAGAAATGGCTGGAACAAAGGATGCCTGCTTTGTATGTCATAAATAAAGTTGCAATAACTGTTTGATTTTTTATGCGAGATGTAAATACAGTCAACCTTGATTTTTCACGCCAGGAAAAACCAGGGGTTGAACTTTAATCAAAGAGGAAAAAACGATGAAAATAGATCGTAGAGCTTTTTTATCACTGGGTCTTGGAGCCGCCGCAGGAACAGCTATCACGCCACTTCCCTGGAAATTGATCGATGATTCATCCATCTGGACACAAACATGGCCCTGGACACCTGTACCACCGGTTGGAAAAGTCAGCCATGTAAACTCTGTCTGTACCCTTTGTCCGGGGGGATGTGGTATTTCTGTTCGGAAATCCGGTGATCGGGCGATTAAAATTGAAGGCAGGGGCGATCACCCTGTTAATAATGGTGGTATCTGTATGCTCGGGCTGTCTGGACTTCAATTGTTGTATGGTCCTACACGCATTCAGACCCCCTTAAAACGAATTGGCAAACGCGGTGAAAACAAATTTAAACCCATTTCCTGGGCACAGGCCCAAACATTTTTAAAAGAAACGCTTTCAAATCTGCGCAATGAGAAAAAGTCTCATGAACTGGCATGTATACTGGGAAACAATGATGACAGTTGCACGAATTTGTTCGGTCGTTTCTGTCAGGCATTTGGCACATCCAATGTTTTTCAGATGCCATCAGCCCAGGATATATCTTCTGAAGGTTTGAAACGCATGCAGGGCGATACTGGTCCCATTGCATATGATCTTGAAAATGCCGACTATATCTTAAGTTTCGGTGCGGGTCTGATTGATGGCTGGGGCGCACCGGTCAATATGTTTTATGCCCATGGCAAAAGAAAATCTGCCTTAAAACAATCCAATGTGCGGTTTGTACAAATTGACTCTCGCCTGTCCAACACGGCTGCCAAAGCAGATACCTGGTTTGCTGTCACCCCCGGCACTGAGGCCATTCTTGCGCTGGCGATGGCACAATTTATCCTGCATGAACATTGGTATAATCACGATTTCACACGACGATACATCCAGGGTCTGGATGCATTCAAGGCAATGGTGGACAAACAGTATACACCGAGAAAAGCGTCTGCAATCACCGGTCTGGATGAAGAAATCATTCGATTTTTAGCCAAAGATTTTTCTCAGGCAAAACGACCAGTTGCTGTATTTGGCAGAGGAAGCCTTGAAAATGCTGGCAGTGTGCAGGAATTTATGGCAGTCCATGCCTTAAACGCGTTAATGGGCAATATTTATGAAAAAGGCGGCACCTGGACAAAACCCAATATGCCAGTTCGAGACTGGAAACCGGCAGAACTGGATGATATTGCAATTGAAGGCTTGAATCAAAAAAGTATCGATCCGGACGCAAAAGACATATCCAATCGTCCCCATCGACTGATTGAACAAATCTGTAAGGCCAAACAATCGCCTGTATCCTGTTTGATGGTGTATGGCGCCAATCCGGTCTATCAATTGTCCAATCACAAATCTGTTCAGGAAGCCCTGAACAAAATACCCAGTATTGTCAGTTTTTCATCATTCATGGATGAAACCGCAATTCAGGCCGACTTAATTCTACCGGATCATCTGTATCTGGAAAAATATGGTGAAACCATGACCCCGCCAGGCATGCAAAAACCCATTGTGAGTTTGTGCAAACCAGTTGTTGATCCCATTTTCGAAACCCGAAATACTGGCGATGTTATCATTGATCTGGCAAAAAAAATGGGCGGCGCTGTAGCCAATGCCTTCCCCTGGCCCGACTATCTAACCTGCTTGAAACAACGTCTGGGGCAGCATTGGAAAGAACTTGAAAACAAGGGGTTTGTTGACAATTCATCATATAAACCAGTCAAACGCTTTTCAACATCATCCCGCAAGTTTGAATTTACATCAACCCAAAAACAGTCATTTGAATTCAATCCCATTACCATTGATGGTGAACTCAAAAAATATCCACTATTAATGGTTCCTTGCGATTCCATTCGTCTTGTGGCTGATGGCGCGCCCACCCCACCATTCATGATCAAATCATTGGATGATACTGTGCTCAAAGGCAATGATATACTGGTTGAAATTAATTCAAAAACAGCGAAATCATTGGGTTTGAGGCACAATGACATTGCCAGTCTGAGTACGCCCCATGGCAATGGGCGTGTGCGTGTAAATGTCAGTGATGGTATCATGCCCGATGTGGTGGCGATTCCCAGAGGTTTGGGGCATACTGCCTATGATGACTATCTTTCTGGAAAAGGGGTCAATTATATGTCCCTGATTGGGCCGGTGGAAGATTCCATGACTGGTCAGGATGTGGCCTGGGGCATCAGAGCAAGACTGTCAAAGGCATAAGCGACTCTTTTTATAATGAGGTTTAAATGAAACAATCAAGCACACATCAAAAAATGAACAAATACGGCATGGTCATTGATCTGGATAAATGCACAGGATGCGGATCTTGCATGGTGGCCTGCATGGCTGAAAACAATGTGCCATTTCGTAGAGATGAAACCGATAAAACAAAAAGTATTACATGGATGCGTGTTTACAAAATAACCAATGGCAAGTCGTTTCCAGACGCTGACATTTGTTATATTCCACGTCCATGTATGCAATGCGGGGGGATGCACGATGATGGTCATTCTCCATGTGTTTCGGTTTGTCCGGCTGTGGCGACAGATTACAGCTATGAAACAGGTATTGTCAGTCAGATTTATACCCGATGTTTTGGGTGTCGATACTGCATGGCTGCATGCCCATACCATGCAAGATATTTCAACTGGTGGGATCCAGTCTGGCCGGCGGGAATGGAACGAAGTTTAAGTCCTGATGTCTCGCCACGCATGCGCGGTGTTGTGGAAAAATGCAGTTTTTGTTTTCACCGCTACCAACTGGCAAAGGACAAAGCTTTTGTTGAAGGTCGAAGCACCCTGAAAGAAGATGAATATCAAACATCCTGTACACAGGCCTGTCCATCTGGGGCAATTATCTTTGGTGATCTTGATGATCCTACCCATGAAGTGTATAAACTCAGACAAAACAAAAACGCTTTTAGATTGCTGGAACGATTGAAAACCAATCCAAAAGTGTATTACTTGACAACACGTGAATGGGTGCGTGAATCATTGGATAATTATCTTCCAGATGAAGCGCCACGAACTGCGGCAGCGCATCATTAAATATTAACAAAGGAAGGAGAATAACATGGATTCTGCACTTATCCCAAAAGGGGTGAAACGATGTCCCTTTTGGCAATTTGCCATATTCATTGGTATTTCAGGCCTTATTGCACTCTGGGGCGTTTATGCCATGTTTTTATGTTGGTTCAAAGCTCTCAATCAAACCAACATGAATGATTATTATGGATTTGCCCTCTGGATCTGGGCCGATCTGGCTGTTATTGCTCTGGGCGGCGGGGCCTTTTTTAGCGGATTTCTAAAATATGTCGTGGGTAAGGACGAATTAAAAAATATTATTAATTATGCGGTGTTAATTGGTTTTATCTGCTACAGTTCCGCATTGTTAATTCTTGCCATAGATATTGGTCAGCCCCTTCGCGGATGGTTCATATTCTGGCATGCCAATGTTCATTCCATGCTCACTGAAGTGGCATTTTGTTTGTCATGCTATTTTGCAGTACTGACAATTGAATATATCCCATTAATCCTGGAAAATCGCCAGATAGATAAGGTTCCTTTTTTCCATAACCTCTCCCATAATATGCATGAAATTATGGGAATTTTTGCAGCAACAGGTGCTTTTCTGTCATTTTTTCATCAGGGATCTCTGGGCGGTGTGGCTGGTGTTCTGTATGGTCGTCCATTTGCTTATCGTGAAGGTCTGTTTATCTGGCCCTGGACATTCTTTTTATTTACATGGTCTGCTGCTGCCTATGGGCCATGCTTTACTTTATCCCTTACAAAACTGATTGAAAAAGTAACTGGCAAAAAGCTGGTAAAAGACAATGTCATTGATTTACTGGCAAAAATTTCAGGATGGATGATTTTAACTTACATGATCGCCAAATTAATTGATACTGTGTATTGGGCCGCTGTACTTGCACCCCAGGCAGGATTCAGATTTGCTGAGTTTTATTCAAACAATGCCTTTTATGGCCAATGGATTCTGATTCTTGAGTTGGTCATTGGTGGGATAATACCCGCAATTATATTAACCAATCGCAGCATGCGGCAGAATTCAAAGCTATTGACATTGGCGGTTGTATTGGGATGTATCGGTGTTTGCACAAATCGGTGGGCAATGGTATGTCAGGTGATGGCTGTTCCTGTGCTGCCATTTGAGCAATGGCAATTGTATATTCCAAGCTGGCAGGAAGTTGCCACCACAATATTGCCTGTTGCATATGGGGCCATATTAATTGGTATTTCCTATCGTTATTTGCCTGTTTTTCCACAAGAACGTGAATTGAATCCCATTGATGATCATGCATCATCAGAAGATACCATTCCGGTCACAGGTGAACTTCAACCAGCAGTTGCATAAAACCAATCAATTTCGACACGTATCCTTTGGATGCGTGTCAATAGAGAAAGGATAACACAATGTTTCCATTTATTTTTGAATGGGCATGGGATATGTCGCATATTGTTTTTATGGGCGGACTCTGGTATGCCCTGGGTATTATTGGTGCAGGCATGACATGGTGTATTGGTAAAACGATCCTGGATACACTGAATGCGGATGACGCGCATCACTAATGCGCTTTAACCAAACCAGCGTAACTCACTCGTTCCCTGCGCCAGTGTGGGAACGCATATAGCGATCTCCTCGTTCCCACGCACCCACGTGGGAACGAGCTTTCCTATGGAGAATCAAAGGAAAACCACCATGTTAAACACCCCAATGGATATTTTCAAACTGCTCAATAAAAGCAATTGTCGAGATTGCAATGAAAAAACATGCCTGGCATTTGCTGCGGCTGTCCACCAGGGACGCAAAAATCTTTCAGACTGTCCCCATATCCCATCTGAAACACTTGCCCAATATGGTACCAATATCCAAACCGGTAGATCTTATGAAGAATCCATGCAACAAATGATTGATCAACTCAAAGCAAAATTGCCCCAGGTTGATTTTGAAACAGCAGCTCAACGCATTCAAGGTCACTACGCTCCGCCCTGGTTGACACTAAAAATATTTGGAAAAGACTTTCGCGTTGATAGATCTGGCAATATTTCTACTGATATTCATGTCAATCCCTGGGTCGTTGTACCTTTTTTGCAACATATTTTTCAAAGCACAGGTGCTTCTGTTTCTGGACAATGGGTCACTTTTCGAGAGCTTGAGGGTGGGAAACCCAGGCTGGCTCTTTATGAACAGAGATTTCAAAAAGAGTTAAAACGCCTTGCCGATAATTTTACTGACCTGTTTGAAGATTTAATTCATATCTTTAATGGCACACAACTGGATCATGCCCCTGCACAACTGAACCAGGCAGATATTTCTCTGGTCTTGCATCCATTTCCAAAAATCCCCATACTTATCAGTTATTGGAAACCTGAAGACGATATGGCATCAGATATCACTATCTTTTTTGATAAAATGGTTCATGAACAACTGGATACAGAATCCCTGTATGGATTACTGGCTGGACTGCTTCAAATGTTTGATCGTCTGGCAAAGCGGCATGGATAATTAATTATGCCTGATATACTTGAAGTCAGTCGTCTGACAATGAATTTTGGCGGGCTTCGCGCCCTTGAAAATATCAGCCTTCGCGTCGGGCCCCAAAAAACAGTTGCATTAATTGGCCCCAATGGTGCTGGAAAAACAACCTTTTTTAATTGTATTACCGGTATTTATAAACCCACTGATGGCGATATTTTCTTTTATTCAGATAATGGCAAAAAAACTCGGATCAATGGACGTAAACCCAATAAGATCACTCAACTGGGTATGGCTCGAACATTTCAGAATATCCGCCTGTTCAATAATATGACTGCCCTGGAAAACTTGATGATCGGTCAATATTGTCGCACCCATGCCGGGGTATTGGGCGCTATTCTCAGAGATCGGGCAACCATTGAAGAAGAACAACATGTCATTGAGACTGGTTTTCAATTGTTGGACGAAGTCAATCTAAGCCATAGAGCCAACATGCTTGCCAGAAATCTGCCTTATGGTGAACAACGCCGCCTTGAAATTGCGCGCGCTTTAGCCACACGTCCCAGACTCCTCCTGCTTGATGAACCTGCTGCAGGGATGAATCCCAATGAAACCCTTGCACTGGTATCCCTTATCAAGAATATTAAGAAAAAATATCAAATTTCTATTTTGATTATCGAACATGATATGAAACTGGTCATGGAAATTTCTGATGATATTTTTGTGCTGGACTATGGTCAATTAATTGCCAGCGGGCCGCCGAGTGTTATTAAGGATGATCCAAAAGTGATTCAGGCCTATCTGGGTGGGTAGTGGTTTTCTTAGCCCTTATGTTGCCAAAAAAACAATTTACTCGACTTTTGAATAATGATATAAATATTAATTAAAGCGCTTGACAAAAAAAATTTATTGCTATGATAGATAGCCAAACGAAAGGAAACAGAACCTATGAAGACAATTGCCAATCCTCATGCAATGTTTTTTGAAAATGTTTTTTCACGACTCGATATTGCTGCTGATTTTATTAAAAATTACTTACCCGATCATATTATAAAGGATCTTAATTTAAGCACAGTACAATTAGAACGAAAATCCTTTATTAATAATCAGTTAAAAGGATCGCAATCTGATCTGCTCTATAAAATCAAAACAATAGATAACAAATTCCTTTTCATTTATATATTGCTTGAACATAAGAGTTATATTGATCGTTGGGTTTTGTTTCAATTATTGGGTTATATTGTTCAAATAGGTGATCGGGAGCGGATGGTCAATAAGGTAAAAAGAAAAAGAAAACGCGAAGAAAACAAAGCCAATAATCGACCTGAAAACGAAGGTATTGAAACCGAATATTTAACACCAGTTATTCCAATCATTGTATATCATGGATCTGAACATTGGGAATGTTCAAAACATTTGTCCGAATTATACAAGGGAAATGATCTGTATAAGGAATTTTTGCCTGATTTTAACTTTTTGGCCATCAATTTAAACAATTACGATGAATCGCAAATCAAAGGTATTGTTTATTTACAGGTTGCATTGTTGATCATGAAATATTATTTCAGTGATGAATTATTCAATAAGCTACCTGATATATTCTCTTTATTAGCTGATTTAGTTCAACAAAAATCAACGATTGAATTTTTAAGTATTGTATTGGAATATATTGGTACGAATCAACGTTGTGATGAAGATTTTTTAAAAGAAAGTTTGGATAAAGCATTTGAAAACAAAGGAGAAGAAATTATGCACACTTTAGCCGAAAAATTGGTTGATAAATATTCTTTAGCTGAAAAATTGGTTGATAAATATTCTTTAGCCGATAAATGGATTGATCAAGGTAAAAAGGAAGGTAAAAAGGAAGGTAAAAAGGAAGGTAAAAAGGAAGGTAAAACACAGCTTTTATCCTTTCTTTTTGAAGAACGTTTTGGCAGCATCCCCCAACAACTAACAAAACAAATCAATCAGGCGGATGATAAGCTTATTGAAGACCTTACCCGATCCTTTCTTAGGTTTCAATCAATTAATGATTATTACCTTTGGTGGGAAAAACATTATTCTGCTTAAAGGCTTATATTGTGAACTTGATCAAGCGATTAATTGGGGCGTGAGAAGAAAACAAAAATTAACCTTGAAACACTCGAATCCCGAATATTGCTATATGCCAATCCCATAGTTTTACTCGACTTTTGAATAATGATATAAATATTGATTAAAGCGCTTGACAAAAAAAATTTATTGCTATGATAGATAGCCAAACGAAAGGAAACAGAACCTATGAAGACAATTGCCAATCCTCATGCAATGTTTTTTGAAAATGTTTTTTCACGACTTGATATTGCTGCTGATTTTATTAAAAATTACTTACCCGATCATATTATATTATAAAGGATCTTAATTTAAGCACAGTACAATTAGAACGAAAATCCTTTATTAATAATCAGTTAAAAGGATCGCAATCTGATCTGCTCTATAAAATCAAAACAATAGATAACAAATTCCTTTTCATTTATATATTGCTTGAACATAAGAGTTATATTGATCGTTGGGTTTTGTTTCAATTATTGGGTTATATTGTTCAAATAGGTGATCGGGAGCGGATGGTCAATAAGGTAAAAAGAAAAAGAAAACGCGAAGAAAACAAAGCCAATAATCGACCTGAAAACGAAGGTATTGAAACCGAATATTTAACACCAGTTATTCCAATCATTGTATATCATGGATCTGAACATTGGGAATGTTCAAAACATTTGTCCGAATTATACAAGGGAAATGATCTGTATAAGGAATTTTTGCCTGATTTTAACTTTTTGGCCATCAATTTAAACAATTACGATGAATCGCAAATCAAAGGTATTGTTTATTTACAGGTTGCATTGTTGATCATGAAATATTATTTCAGTGATGAATTATTCAATAAGCTACCTGATATATTCTCTTTATTAGCTGATTTAGTTCAACAAAAATCAACGATTGAATTTTTAAGTATTGTATTGGAATATATTGGTACGAATCAACGTTGTGATGAAGATTTTTTAAAAGAAAGTTTGGATAAAGCATTTGAAAACAAAGGAGAAGAAATTATGCACACTTTAGCCGAAAAATTGGTTGATAAATATTCTTTAGCTGAAAAATTGGTTGATAAATATTCTTTAGCCGATAAATGGATTGATCAAGGTAAAAAGGAAGGTAAAAAGGAAGGTAAAACACAGCTTTTATCCTTTCTTTTTGAAGAACGTTTTGGCAGCATCCCCCAACAAATAACAAAACAAATCAATCAGGCGGATGATAAGCTCATTGAAGACCTTACCCGATCCTTTCTTAGGTTTCAATCAATTAATGATTATTACCTTTGGTGGGAAAAACATTATTCTCCTTAAAGGCTTATATTGTGAACTCGATCAAGCGGTTAATTGGGGCGTGAGAAGAAAACAAAATAAATATTTTAACCTTGAAACACTCGAATCCCGAATATTGCTATATGCCAATCCCATAGTTTTCACAAAAACACCATATTATCATAGATGCGACCCCATTCTTCCTTGAAAATGGAAGATTCATTCCAAAAAAGGGGGCATTTTTTTGTTTAATCGACACATCAGAGTTAATTGAAACTGTAACAATGAAAAAGGAAAAACGTCATGATCATAATGGCTATAGACATGTCTGGTGATAGATGTTCTATTGGCATCAGTCAAAATCAAACAATGCTTGCTGAGTCCAGCATATACGCCCGAATGCGGCACTTGCCCAAAGTCATGCCTCAGATTGATTATACTTTAAAACAAGCAGGTAAAAAAATTCAGGATGTGGATTTATTCTGTGCAGTCTCCGGTCCAGGGTCATGGACAGGAATTCGCATTGCGATTACTATGCTAAAAACATTTTCACACACCCTATCAAAGCCCTGCGTAACTGTTGACAGTCTTTCAGCATTGGCATGTAATATCCGATTTGTGTCACCAATGGTGTATACAATACTGGATGCTGCCAGAAAACAGGTCTATTGTGCTGGTTTTGACTGCCAAACATCAATACCAAAAAGGGTTGAATCTTCATCTCTTAAAAAAATGGATTTATTTTTACAGGAACTGTCCAAACCAGCAATTTTAGTCGGTGATGCTATCAAGGCTTATCCAGAAATGACTCAACAATTGCAAAACCAATCAATTACCATTGCCCCAGCATCTGTCAACCGAATTTTGATTTCCCATGTGATTGAGATGGGCTTTCATAAATATCAGGAAACAGGTTCTGAAGATGCCCATTCATTGTCACCAGTTTATTTACAAAAAACAGATGCTGAAAGAAATTTTGTTGAAAAGAAAGAATCGTGACGATACGTGCCTGAATTTGATTGACATATTTTTGTAATAATATTAGGGAAAAAATTCAAATATAAATAAATAGTTAACTAAAAGACAATGATCCGGTTTCAAATAAATATTTGACGAATTCTATTATTTGAAGTATGTCAACCACTAAACTGAAAACAGTCACAAGAATAATAATGTTTACGAATTAGTATGTAACTTATTTAATTTTAATGAGAAAATAACGAGGAGGACCAATTTTGATCGGAATTGCCTTTGCAATGGCAGCAGATGGTGCATCGGCCGGACAGGCCAGTGGTTTCACAGCACTGCTTCCAATGATTATCATTTTTGCAATTTTTTATTTTTTGTTGATTCGTCCCCAACAAAAAAAAGCCAAAGAACATCGTACCATGATTGATAACCTCAAACAAGGTGATCGTGTCATTACCAGCGGTGGGATTTATGGACGAATAACCAATGTCAATGATCCGGATACTATCACGCTGGAAATTGCCGATCGTGTGCGTGTCAAATGCCTTCGGCACAATGTCAGTGTGCTACTCAATGAACAGTCACCTGTTCCAAAATCCGGACGTGCAGATAACTAACTTTTTCATTAATTTTTAAGAAAGGAACATAACCTTGAAAAACATATCACCACGAACCATCATTATATTATTGGTTCTATTTGGTTCACTGCTGTATGTTTTGCCGTCGTTTCATATTGATGTCTGGCCCCACAAAAAAATCAATTTGGGGCTGGATTTACAGGGCGGTATGCATCTGGTTTTAGAGGTTGAAGCGGAAAAGGCGGTCGAAAGTACCATTGAGCGCATGCGCAATGACCTTCGACGTGAATTGAAAACCAATCATATCAAGTTTGCCAATCTTGACCGCAAAGCATTTCAAATACATCTTCAGGTTCTGGGCGATGAAAGTATTGATAAATTCAATAAGGTACTGGATGATGAATTCCCTGAATTTCGGATAGCATCTCGCAAGCATAATGCCGATCAACTGTCAATAGTACTTGATTTGCCAGATAGCGATGTTGCGGAAATCAAGAAAAAAGCAGCAGAGCAGGCTCTGGAAACAATCAGGAATAGAATTGATGAGTTTGGTGTTTCTGAGCCGGATATTCGTCGTCAGGGAGATCGTCGCATTCTGATTCAATTACCAGGGGTGAAAGATCCACGCCGGGCTAAAGATTTGATTGGCAAAACCGCCTTGTTGGAATTCAAACTGGTGGATGATCGCCATTCAGTTGAAGATGCCATCAAGGGAAAACCACCACTTGGCACTGAAGTCCTGTATCAAGTGGCGGAAAATCGTCAAACCCGACGCACCACCAAAACCCCCTATCTGGTTGAAAAACGAACGACATTGACCGGCGAGTATCTGACAGATGCTCGGGTCAATATTGACTCCCAATATAATGAGCCCTATGTGTCAATAGAATTTAACAAAAAGGGCGCGCGGCTGTTTGAACGAATTACCGAGACCAACGTGCAGCGTCGATTGGCCATTGTCCTGGATAAAAAAATTCATTCTGCACCAGTTATTCAGGAGAGAATTTCAGGTGGTGAAGCGCGGATTACTGGCAGTTTCACCCATGAAGAAGCGCATGATCTGGCAATAGTTCTTCGTGCAGGCGCTTTACCGGCACCGGTTCATATTCTTGAAGAACGTACTGTGGGACCATCCCTGGGAAAAGATTCCATTCGCAAAGGGGTTTTTTCCATGATAATTGGCGGCATTCTGGTTATTATATTTATGGTTATTTATTATCAGGTAGCCGGCTTGATAGCAGATTTTGCACTTGCATTGAATATATTACTCATTGCAGCAGGTCTGGCAGGATTTCAGGCAACCTTGACATTGCCAGGTATTGCTGGAATTATATTGACTATAGGTATGGCAGTTGATGCCAATGTTTTGATTTTTGAGAGAATTCGTGAAGAATTGCGGGTGGGCAAATCTCCACTGGCTGCGGTTGATGCCGGTTACAACAAAGCGACATTAACCATTCTGGATGCCAACGTGACCACCCTGATTGCGGCTGTCGTTTTGTTTCAATTTGGTACAGGCCCGGTAAAGGGTTTTGCAGTAACACTCAGCCTGGGCGTTATTGCATCATTGTTTACTGCCTTGATCGTGTCTCGTCAAATTTTCGATTCATTATTGATTAATCGTCAGCTAAGGAGTTTGAAGATATAATGCAATTTATCCAACCAGATATCAACATTGATTTTATCGGTAAACGATTTACCGGTTTTGTCATATCGACAACAATGATATTGATCAGTCTTTTATCCTTGTTGTTGCATGGTGGCCCTAAATATGGGATAGACTTTGCGGGTGGGACAGTTATTCAAGTGAAATTCAATGTGCCCACCACAGTTAAAACAATAAAAGAAACCCTTGAGCCAATCGGTATTTTAGGCGCATCCATACAGCAGTATGGTGATGTCACCAATAATGAATACCTGATACGCGCCGATATCGCATATAAAAAGCTTGAAGGTTTATCTGACCAAGTGCAACAGGCTTTGATTCAAGCCATTTCACCTGAAGCTGCGTCAGAATCATCTGAAATACAACCACAATCAGTGGCAACCAGTGAGGCGTCAGATCAGACTGCGACCACACAAACGACATCACAAGAAGTCCCTGATGACCAGAAAACCCAATCATTACCGGCTGAAGTACGCCGGATTGAAATGGTTGGCCCAAAAGTTGGCAAGGACTTGCGTGAAAAAGCTTTATTGGCCATGTTTTTTGCCTTGTTATTCATTACCATATACATCTCTGGCCGGTTTGAGTTTAAATGGGTTGTCAGTGCTTTTATGGCTGCCGGTATGATGGGAGGGGTTTATTTTTTTAAAATACTTAACGTCAGCATGCCATTTTTGATTGTTTTTGCGCTGATACTGGCAATGATTTTATTCTGGTTTCTACGCCTTAAATATGCCATGGGAGCCATTACTGCCCTGGTTCACGATGTGATGATTACAGTGGGCATCTTTTCGATATTTGATAAGGAATTTACTCTGCCAATCGTTGCTGCATTATTGACCATCATCGGTTATTCTCTCAATGATACAATCATTGTATTTGATCGTATCCGCGAAAACTCAAGAAAACTGCACCGAAATTCATTCGATCAGGTTATCAACAAAAGTATAAACGAAACCTTGAGTCGAACAATATTGACATCACTGACAACCTTGATTGTCGTGATCGCCTTATTCCTTTTTGGTGGTGGTATTATTCATGATTTTGCTTTTGCCATGATCATTGGCGTTTTGATAGGTACGTATTCATCGATATTTGTTGCCAGTCCAATATTGCTTCTTTGGAAATAGAAAGCAAACATGTTGTGGGGCCTATGTAAAATTGGGAATTGGGGGCAAACCAACAGTCAACAATCACGGTCTGACCCCAATTCCCCCTCCTAACAATGTTTATCCAAATAGAACAGGATATCACAATGGATCATATTCTGCCCTGGCTTATTTTGAAAAATGTATCAGGTGTTGGAAATCATCTGTTTAAACGATTGATTGATCGTTTTCAATCCCCGGAAACTATTTTGAAACAATCGGCAAAGGAACTAGAATCTACTGGAATCCCAAAACGCGTTGCTCAGGCAATTTGCACCACACGACCTACTGAGGAAATGAAAAACGAAATTCATCGGGCAAAACAATTCAATATCAATATTGTATGCATGCACGATGAAAATTATCCACCATTACTCAGGCAAATACACGACCCACCACCAATTTTATATGTTTATGGGCAATTAATAAATACAGATTCCTGTGTGGCTGTTGTAGGATCCCGAAATTCAACAACTTATGGAGAATCTTTTACACGCTCACTTTCAAGGGAGCTGGCAGAAAATCAATTGACCATTGTCAGCGGAATGGCCCGGGGCATTGATACAGCCGCCCATAAAGGCGCTGTGGATGCCAATGGCCGAACAATTGCTGTTATGGGCTGCGGTCTTGAAACTGTCTATCCTGCAGAAAACAAAAAATTGTTTCATAGTATTGCAAAAAACAATGGGGCGATTATTTCTGAATTTCCCATGAGGGCGATGCCAGAAGCATACCATTTTCCCCAACGCAACCGGATCATTAGCGGCATGAGTATGGGAACCATTGTGGTTGAAGCTGGCAGTAAAAGTGGATCTTTAATTACTGCGCGCCTTGCATTGGAACAAGACCGACAGGTTTTTGCTGTACCAGGGCAGGTCAATTCGCAAATGACTGATGGTACACATCGTTTGATCAAACAAGGCGCCAAGCTCATTGAAAATGCGCAGGATGTTCTTGAGGATTTGGGACCATTCTTAAACTACCATCTGCATCATCCGACAAAAAAAATACATGAAAAAGAATTGCCGCCCATGAACCCATTTGAAAAAAAGATCTGGGATCAATTAACATCTGATCCGCAATATATTGATGCGCTAATGCAAAACCTGGATACCACCATAAATGATCTTTCAGTTGAATTACTTCAAATGGAACTAAAAGGCCTTGTGGTGCAACACCCCGGGAAAAGATTTTCAAGGGGCTTTAATTCATAAATAGAACCATTTTGTTTCAATTTTTTAATTGAGGCACACTATTTGCCTTGCTGTAACCATTTCAAATTTTAAACAATTTTATTTATCAAAGGATTTACGATGAGTGATAAACCATTGGTAATCGTAGAATCACCAACAAAAGTAAAGACAATCAAAAAATATCTGGGCAACCAATATAATGTCACATCAACCATGGGGCATATTAAAGATCTGCCAAAAAAGGAGATTGGCATTGATATTGAGGATGGATTTAAGCCCAATTATATAACCATTCCAGATAAAAAGAAGGTGATTCGTGAACTCAAGCAAATTGCTGGCAATGCCACAGATATTTATCTGGCTCCTGACCCGGATCGCGAAGGTGAAGCCATTGCCTGGCACACATCAGAAATACTGAAAAAAAAGGGCCGGAGTTTTCACCGGGTCTTATTCCATGAATTGACCAACAATGCCATTCTTGACGCGATCCAATCGGCTGAAGAGTTGAACCCCAATAAATATAAAGCTCAGCAGGCCCGCCGAATTTTGGACCGATTGGTTGGCTATCAAATATCACCTCTTTTATGGCGTAAAGTGAAACGTGGCCTCAGCGCTGGTCGTGTTCAATCAGTCGCAGTTCGTATTATTGTTGAGCGAGAACGCGCCATTCAAGCTTTTGAACCAGAGGAATATTGGACAATTACAGCCATGCTCATTGCAGATAACTCGCCACCAGCTTTTCAAGCACGATTGACAAAAATTTCCAACAAAAAAGCCCATGTTCCCAACACTGAAGCTGCTCAGACTATCGTCAGTGACCTGGAGAAAGCGACCTTTGAGGTGGCAAAAATTACACGAAAAACAATCAGGCGCAATCCATTGCCACCATTTATCACCAGTACCTTACAGCAAGAGGCCAGTCATAAATTGCGTTTTTCCACAAAAAAAACAATGGTCATTGCGCAACAGCTTTATGAAGGGATTGAAATTGATGGTGAACCTTTGGGTCTAATCACTTATATGAGAACAGACTCTACTCGTATTGCCAACGAAGCAGCAGAGGAGGCGATTCAATGGATTGATCAAAACTATGGTCCAGACTATACCATTGAAAAACCCCGATTCTTTAAAAATAAGAAAAAAGTTCAAGATGCTCATGAAGCCATAAGGCCAACATCAGTTTTTAAAACACCGGATGATTTAAAATCCTTTCTCACTGCTGAACAACTGGCATTATATACCTTGATATGGAAACGATTTGTGGCATCACAAATGCAACAGGCCTTAATTGATAATTTAAGCATTACAATCAAAGCCGATAAATATCAGTTTTCAGCGGGTGTCTCCACAATGAAATTTAAGGGGTTTATGGCTGTATATGTTTCTGCTGAAGAAGAAGCGAAAAAGCAGGAACAAAGTGCCAGTTTTCCATCAATTACAGAAAAAACAAGCCTGAATCGAGAAAAAATCGATCCACAACAGCATTTCACCCAACCCCCACCCAGGTTTTCAGAAGCATCGCTGGTTAAAGAGCTTGAAGAAAATGGTATTGGTCGTCCCAGTACCTATGCAGCGATCATCTCAACCATTCAAGAAAAAAAATATGTAGAAAAAGATAAACGCAATTTTCGTCCCACTGAAATAGGTTTTATTGTCAATGATTTACTGCTTAAAAGCTTTCCAGATATTTTAGATGTTGCATTTACAGCAAACATGGAAAATAATCTGGATGAAATTGAAACCGCCCAAAAAGAATTGGTTCTTATTTTATCCAATTTTTATAATCCATTTCAAAAAAGCCTGGAAATCGCCAATAAAGAAATGTTGAGCATGAAACGAACCGGTATGAAAACCAATATTCCCTGCCCGAAATGCAAGGAGTATCAGTTAAATATTAAAAATGGAAAAAATGGATTGTTTCTGGCCTGTTCAAATTACCCTGACTGTACCTACAGTTGTAATTATGAACGTAATGAAAAAGGGGTTGTACAGGCAATTCAAAGTCAAGAACCCCAACTCACCGATGAAAAATGTGAAAAGTGCGACAGTCCTTTGCTTGTGAAGACCGGTCGCTATGGCCAGTTTATGGCTTGTTCTGCATATCCTGATTGTACCTATACACGTTCACTGGGAGAACCACAACAAGCAGTTTCAACAGGCGTGGCCTGTCCCAATGACAATTGCACCGGTGAAATCATGGTTAAAAAAAGCCGACGTGGTAAAGTATTCTATGGATGCAGTGAGTATCCCAAATGTGACTATGCCCTGTGGAATAAACCCATTGACAGCCCATGCCCAGAATGTAATGCCCCCTTTGTCGTTGAAAAAAAGACAAAAAAGAAAGGACCCCATTTGACTTGTGTAAATAAGTCATGTAAATTTGAATTAAGCCTGGAGCAAAACTAGTCCGAAATGAAAGCAAAGGATTGTTTTGCCCTGGTAACAACAAAAGTGAGGAACCAATGGATATCAAAGAAGCAATAGCTAAAGCAGTCAGCCGAGAGAACCTGGCTGAAGACGAAATGATGACTGTTATTGATCAAATCACTGATGGCAACGCAACGCCTGCGCAAATCGGCGCATTGCTTGCGGCCCTCAGAATGAAAGGTGAAACTGTTGATGAAATTACTGGTGCGGCTCGAGTAATGCGAAAAAAATGTATTCCCATTCCCACCACAAAGCCGTCCCAGGTAGCAATTGATCGCGATGATATTACCCTGGAGCAAGAAACTGTTGTGGATACCTGTGGAACAGGTGGAGATGGCACCAAAACATTTAATATCTCTACCACCACCGCCTTTGTTGTGGCCGGAGCAGGCTTAAAAGTTGCGAAACATGGTAATCGATCAGTATCAAGCCTTTGTGGCAGTGCAGATGTTATTGAAAATCTGGGGGTCAATCTGGACCTGACGCCTGAACAGGTGGGGCAATGTATTCAGGAAGTGGGAATTGGCTTTTTGTTTGCTCCCTTACTTCATGGGGCCATGCGATACGTGATTGGACCCAGACGTGAGATTGGCATGAGAACCATATTCAACGTTTTGGGCCCTTTAACCAATCCAGCAAGAGCTTCTGTTCAGGTTTTAGGTGTTTACGAAAAAAGTCTCACTGAAAAATTGGCCGGTGTGCTAAATAAATTGGGCGCTAAAAGTGCATTTGTGGTTCATGGTGAAGGCTCCTACGATGAAATCAGCATTACTGGCACGACCCATGTCACTCAGCTTAAAAATAAGGCCATCAGATCTTATAAAATTACTCCTGAATCGATGGGTATGGCGAAAGCCAATCCTAAGGACATTCTTGGAGGCAATGCCCAAACCAATGCCAGCATTACCAGAAATGTTTTATCCGGGGAAAAAGGCCCCTGTCGAGATATTGTCTTATTAAATGCTGCTGCTGCCTTTATTGCAGCGGAAAAAGCCAATGATTTTAGAGAGGGTATTGATTTGGCTGCCAGATCTATTGATTCTGGTGCAGCAAATGATAAATTGGAAAAATTGATTCATATGTCTTCAAGCTTTACAAAATGATTAAATCCTCACACTCAAGGAGGTAAACAATGAACGTTTTTCTAATTACATGTATGACCATTAGTCTATTTTTTTCTGTTGATGCACATGCTTCAGACCTTAATCAGACCTCGAAAATACAATACAACAAGACTATTGATATCGCTGAGCGTCTTATCAGGCTTGAAGAAGGGCAGAAAATGATTCTTGACTTAATGAAAGCGCGTGCAGAAGCTGTGGATAAAAGATTTGAATCTCTTATAGGGGAAATGAACAATCGCTTTGAATCTGTAGACCAACGATTTGAATCTGTAGACCAACGCTTTGAATCTGTAGACCAACGATTTGAATCTCTTATAGGGGAAATAAACAATCGATTTGAATCTCTTACAAGGGAAATGAACAATCGATTTGAATCTCTTACAAGGGAAATGAACAATCGATTTGAATCTGTGGACCAACGATTTGAATCACTTATAAGGGAAATGAACAAACGCTTTGAAGCGATTGATCAACGTATTGATCAACAAAATCTTTATTTTATAGCGATTTTGGGTGCATTTGTTACCATGTTTGTTTCAATTATTGGCTTTGCCATCTGGGACAGAAAAAGTGCAGCACAGAAACTGGCCAGTGACAAATCATCTCAGGAAAAAACAGAAGCAATGGTTAAGCAATTGTTTGATAAATATCAGGAAGTTTTGTTCATTATGAACAAACTAACTGAAAACAAACCCGAAATGCGCGAGATGATGTACCGGGCAAATTTCTTACAATAACCTGGAACCTTTATAGTTGCATTATGACAATTGGAACAATTGATTCATATGTCTTGAAGCTTTACAAAATGATTGAATCCTCACACTCAAGGAGGAAAACAATGAACGCTTTTCTAATTACATGTATGACCATTAGTCTATTTTTATCTGTTGATGCACATGCTTCAGACCTTAATCAGACCTCGAAAAGTCAATACAACAAGACTATTGATATCGCTGAGCGTCTTATCAGGCTTGAAGAAGGGCAGAAAATGATTCTTGACTTAATGAAAGCGCGTGCAGAAGCTGTGGATAAAAGATTTGAATCTCTTATCAGGGAAATGAACAATCGATTTGAATCTCTTATAGGGGAAATGAACAATCGATTTGAATCTCTTATAGGGGAAATGAACAATCGATTTGAATCTGTAGACCAACGATTTGAATCTGTAGACCAAAGATTTGAATCTCTTATCAGGGAAATGAACAATCGATTTGAATCTTTGGACCAACGATTTGAATCACTTATAAGGGAAATGAACAAACGCTTTGAAGCGATTGATCAACGTATTGATCAACAAAATCTTTATTTTATAGCGATTTTGAGTGCATTTGTTACCATGTTTGTTTCAATTATTGGCCTTGCCATCTGGGACAGAAAAAGTGCAGCACAGAAACTGGCCAGTGACAAATCATCTCAGGAAAAAACAGAAGCAATGGTTAAGCAATTGTTTGATAAATATCAGGAAGTTTTGTTCATTATGAACAAACTAACTGAAAACAAACCCGAAATGCGCGAGATGATGTACCGGGCAAATTTCTTACAATAACCTGGAACCTTTATAGCTGCATTATGACAATTGGAACAATTGATTCATATGTTTTCAAGCTTTACAAAATGATTGAATCGTCACACTCAAGGAGGAAAACAATGAACGCTTTTCTAATTACATGTATGACCATTAGTCTATTTTTTTCTGTTGATGCACATGCTTCAGACCATAATCAGACCTCGAAAATGCAATACAACAAGACTATTGATATCGCTGAGCGTCTTATCAGGATTGAAGAAGGGCAGAAAATGATTCTTGACTTAATGAAAGCGCGTGCAGAAGCTGTGGATAAAAGATTTGAATCTCTTATCAGGGAAATGAACAATCGATTTGAATCTGTGGACCAACGATTTGAATCACTTATAAGGGAAATGAACAAACGCTTTGAAGCGATTGATCAACGTATTGATCAACAAAATCTTTATTTTATAGCGATTTTGGGTGCATTTGTTACCATGTTTGTTTCAATTATTGGCTTTGCCATCTGGGACAGAAAAAGTGCAGCACAGAAACTGGCCAGTGACAAATCATCTCAGGAAAAAACAGAAGCAATGGTTAAGCAATTGTTTGATAAATATCAGGAAGTTTTGTTCATTATGAACAAACTAACTGAAAACAAACCCGAAATGCGCGAGATGATGTACCGGGCAAATTTCTTACAATAACCTGGAACCTTTATAGTTGCATTATGACAATACTCAATAAAATACTCAAAAAAAAATCTCAAGCAGTGGCATTATTAAAGTCCAGAACGACTGAAATTCAATTAGAAGCCATTGCAAACAAGCAACCTCCTGCACGATCGTTAGTCAAGGTGATTCAATCGTGTCAGCATGTGCCTGTGATTGCAGAAATAAAAAAAGCCTCACCATCACGCGGCACAATATTAGCGGATGCAGATATTGTTGACATTGCCAGACAATACCAAAAAGGGGGGGCTGTTGCCATTTCGGTTCTTACTGAAAGCGACTTTTTCAATGGGTCTATTGAAGACTTGAAAACTGTTCGACAGGCAGTGGATATTCTGGTTTTACGAAAAGATTTCATTATAGATCCCATTCAAGTCCTGGAAGCCAGGGCTGGTGGAGCGGACTCTGTTTTATTGATCGCAGCGGCCCTCGAATTTGATAAGCTTCAGTCATTGTATGATCTCTGTTTGGATTTGGGGATGATCCCCCTTGTTGAGGTCCACAACTCAGATGAACTGACAACTGTAATGCAGCTTCACCCCCAATTAATTGGGATAAATAACCGAAATTTAAAAACAATGGCTGTGGACATTCAAACCAGCGCAAACCTCAGACAAACGATTCCTGATACAGTCTGTGTGGTTGGAGAAAGTGGTGTATCGTCACCTGACCATGTGGACTATCTTCAGAAAGCCGGTATCAATGCCTTTCTTATTGGAACCGCCTTGATGACATCCGGTCATCCACAAGAAACCCTAAAAACACTTAATGGATTGAAAAAACTATAGATTATTGATTAATTATTGAACCTATGTGTACCCCAAATTGTCGGTCATATCCAACCTTGTTGACTGGTCTACCAGTGAGGGCCATATGTCCCTGACAAAAATGCCATAGATCCGACACAATTCATTGATTTTCAGACATATTTATCTTGTCATTCGTTGCAATTTCATTTGCATTATTAAAATTATTAATTTGAAGAAAAAAACAGAAAAAATGAGATTTTTAAAGAAAAAAAATTTTGTGGGAAATGCTATTGACCTTCATAACATCCTTAAAAATGTATAATATGATTAAAATGAATTTCTCAAACAAATGATAGGGACTTATAAAAGCAACATTTTTTTTTACGATTAATTTCAATCGGTTGCAAAAGTATGCCAGCCTATTTTTTTCATAATCGCCTGCCTCCAAAATTCCTTTTTATCCGAATTGACACCCTGACACAAATTTAATAAAACCTGTTGCGTTTGTAGCGGAATCATATTTTATTTTCGCCAAAAACCTTAATTATCCATCAATTTCGGAATATATTGTATTTCTGTATATACAGGGATTCAAATCACATTTCTTCAAAAACAATTTTTCCCAAAAGCCCGGTATTTTTTTATGTCAGATTACAATCTGGCGATGAAAGCTTTTTTTAGAGACGGCGCTTTTGTGTTGTTATGAACTATCGTCGGGTGTTTTAAGGTCTTTCTGGCATGACAATTGCCTTTGCCAGGAACGTAACAAAGCTGAAATTATTAACTGTTTATAATAAGAATGAATACCAATGAGTGATATCTGGACAACAGCAAAACAATCAATGAAGGCGCAACTGCCTGGACACACGTACCGCATGTGGATTGATAACCTTCAATGGGTTGAATCAGATGGGGACAAAATTGTGTTGGGCTGTGGTAACAGTTTTTCCAGAAACTGGATCAATCAGCGGTATTTAGGAATAATTTCAGATGCTTTGGAATCAGTTACAGGCACACCTGTTTCAGTTAGAATCGATATTGCAGAAGCCCCCAAGAAAAAGCCCCTTAAAAAAAAGAATTATCAACAGGCAAAATCTCCAGCAGCAACACAGATACCTGTATCAAACAAGCAAATGTCATTGCCCAACATTCATAAACCATCAACTGCCGGACGAATATTTCAAAAAGGCTTTACATTTGATCAGTTTGTGGTTGGGAAAAGCAACGAGTTTGCCTATAATGCCTCTTTATCAGTGGCCACAGACAAAAAGCTGGCTGGAAATCATTTATATATTGTCTCAAAAACAGGTCTTGGCAAAAGTCATCTGTCTCAGGCCATAGGTCATCAGATTGTTGATTTAATGCCTCAGAAACGCATTTACTATGTGACCGCAGAAAATTTTGCCAATGAAATGATTCAGGCATTGCAAAAAAAGCAGATGAATCAATTTAAGGAAAAATATCGAAAGATTTGTGATGTTTTTATATTGGAAGATATTCATTTTTTAAGTGGTAAGGATCATACCCAGGATGAGTTATCCTATACATTGGATTCATTACTCGGGGTTGACAAAAAAATAATTTTTACCAGTACCTATGCCCCCAATGAAATTCCCAAACTCCATGACAATCTGTCATCACGATTAAGCTCAGGTCTGATCACACAAATTGATTCACCGGATTATGAAACCCGATTTCGCATTCTGCAAAATAAAGCAGCGATGAATGGATATGTTTTACCCGAAGAAGTCAACCATTACCTGGCGACTGAATTAACAAAAAATGTTCGTCAACTGGAAAGTGCATTGATTGGTGTTGCCGCACGTTCCTCTCTAATGGGGAATCAGATTGATCTCAAGCTTGCTGAAGCAGTGATTGGAAATATTTGTCAACAACAAAAAGAAGTGACAATAGATACTGTCAAAAAGTTGGTTTGCAAGCATTACAAAGTTAGTGGTGATGAAATAATATCCAAGTCGCGCAAAAAGGCCATTGTGATTCCTCGTCAAATTAGTATGTATTTGTGTCGAAAATATACTGATCATTCTTTGGGAGAAATTGGCAAATCTTTTCGGCGTCACCATGCAACAGCATTTCATTCTGTCACAGCAATTGAAAAGAAGATGAAACAAAACAGCAATATTAAAAGGCAGGTTTTATATTTGTGTGATCGACTGGATGGTGATTTTTCAGAATAGCTATTGAAAAACGATTCTCTTTTTGATACATATTGTTGCAAATTTATACATTCAAGAAAAAATTTCTGGCAAAGGCTTGTCAGATAAAGGAGTGCATTATGATCAAATCAATCCTTTTCAGCTTATCGGCGATATTGATATTTTCCCAGCCGGTCATGGCTGAAATCAAAGCCCCATTATTTTTAGTGTATCAGCCAAAAGGCATTGTTCAATACACCAGTGATGGCCAAAACTGGCATCCCATCGTCCGAAATAAGTTTCTATATAATGGTTCTCAGATTCAAACCGGTAAAGACAGCGCTTGCAAGTTAATGAATCAAAAAGATCGGACCATTCAATCCATGCTGGGGAATTCAAAAATCAAAATCGAAAACAACGAAATTGTCAAACTGTCCGGTCAGCTTGTGCAGGCGGGTATTGCAAATAAAGTGTTGGGTGATATGCATAAAAAGTTTTTCAAAGCCTTGAGATATACAGTCGTCCGACGATCTGTATCCACTTCACCTGAATTTGCGTTAAAGACAGCTAAAAAAATTACAATCAGTAACAAATATCCTGATCTGGTATGGCGGCATGTCGGCCCTGAATACAGTTATCGGTTGATTATAGATTCTCAGAAATATGATATTACAGGAGAAAAAAATTCCACCATAGTTCGTTTTAAAGTTCCTGAACTTAAAAGTGGTTCTCATGATTACGCTGTTTTTGTGCTTAAAGATGGCAACACCATCTATCAACCATCTAAAAAAAAGCAGCTTTATATTCTGACACAACAAGAACAGGCTGAATTGTTAAGTCAAAAAAAAGCCATTGAAGAAATAGATCCGCAAAATGGTTTTTTGTTGGGTAATTTTATGGAAGAACGTGGGTTGATTGTTGCTGCAATGGATCATTATCGCCAATTCTTTGAGTTGAATCCCGATGAAAACCAGATGCGGCCTTTTTTAATCAAGGTTTACAGTGACCTTCAATTGAGCCATCTTAAATTGAAAGAAATTTACCGGTATAATGCCATTCAATAAAAAAGGAAATTGTAATATGTATGTTGAAAAACGAAAACACAAACGTCTCAAGATTAACCTGGAAGCCAAAATTGAATATGATAAATCTGTCATCAATGGTAAAACGCGAAATATCAGTTTTGGCGGTCTTTTTTTTGAATTAAAATCGTTACATGATCGTCTCAAGGAAGGCGATATCTGTAATCTGACAGTGATGCTTAACACAGATGATGCTCAAAATATCATTCCATTAGAGTTTCAATGTAAGGTTGTCCATTGTCGAAAACATGGGTATGGCATGCAATTTATTTGCATTGAAGGGCTCGAAGCCTACGATCATTTTGAAAAAATGATGGTACTCAATAGCGATGAATCTGAACAATTGATGGCTGAACTGGAAAAGCATCCGGGGCTGATTGTCAAGGACGAATGACCGGGTATACCATTAATTAGTTGAGCAAGCGACGATAACACATCTTTTAGCAGAACAGTCAGACGTGTAATAATAAGGAGAGCAATTATGGTTTCAAGCATCCAAAAAGCGGCACAAGATATTTTTCAATCAAAAAAAGTATCCGCCCTAACCGGAGCAGGTATTTCTGTGGAAAGCGGTATTCCGCCATTTCGCGGCAAAGGCGGATTATGGGAGTCTTTTGATCCCATGGAATATGCACATATTGATGCATTCATGCGACATCCTGAAAAAGTCTGGGACGTTTTGTTGAAGGGAATGAAAGATATCATGGATCATGCAAAACCCAATGATGCCCATCTCGGATTGGCACAACTTGAAAAATTGGGATACTTGCAGACGATCATCACACAAAATGTTGATGGTCTTCATCAAAAGGCCGGCAATACTGATGTTATTGAATTTCATGGCACTTTTGAACGAAATTATTGTATTGATTGCAATAAACAATACATTCTGTCTGAAATATCTGTTGATCAATTGCCCCCAAAATGCACCTGCGGCGGGATCATTCGACCAGATTGTGTCTTTTTTGGTGAGCAGATCGCCTACGATAGTATTGCGCGATCCCTTGAAATCGCACAATCATGTGATACTATGCTGGTCATAGGCACATCAGCAATGGTTCATCCGGCTGCAATGATTCCAGATACTGCGCATAGTGCGGGTGCAACAGTTATAGAAATAAATCCAGAATCAACCCCTTTGACTGGTCGGATCAGTGCGAATATTCTCAAAGGCCCTGCCGGTCAAATGATGAAACAACTCATTAACGAAATTGAGTCCATCCAGGAGAATAAAACATAAACCATGAAACATGAAATCACTAAAGTAGTTGATATCCTGAACCACAGAGGTAATTCTTTGTTTGTAGCATGTCAACTGACTGACTTTTTTTCTTATTTATCATCCGGTGGTATTTGTTCTAAATCACGCCTTGGGCAATCCAACTTGCCGCAATCCAAGCATGAAACTGATATCCACCTGAAAAACCATGATTGTTGGGATGCGCACATCTTTCACCTCGTTGATTATGGTGCCTTGTTTTATCGAAAGGCCATATCAACTCCCAATCCTTTGGGGCCAATTTTATTTCATATTAAACCCGATATACTCAGTCACGCCACCGATATAAAAATGACCCATACTTCTGTTAGAGATCAACAATTTGATGCCGGGTCTCATTTTTATCCAATGACTGCAGATGCTTTGAATGCTTGCTATCAGTTTTCACCAGATGCGAGCTTTCCGGAAAAATCCTTGCTCAAAAACGATCTCATTGATAGAAACAGCATTACAGGGAATGTTCCAGAAATTGTATGTTGGTTTGAATCGGACATTATTCCATTTACACAGGTTTCATTGGTCAATGTGGATCATTATGTGGTCAATAATCGTCAATTCCAAAGCTGGGTGGATGAAATGAAAGTTCGGGCCGGGCATACCTTTCCGCTTATGCGACGATATTGTCCATCAAGCACTGCAATTCATATTTCAATGGAATTGGGTAAAATGCTGCTCAAAGGCCCGGTAACCATTGCAGATATCTGTCAGGCCGGGGATGAACAACTCAGCAAATGGGGAAATGATTTAAAATTAAAACAAACTCAGGTGTTTGACAGCTTTACAAAACATCTTCAATCAGATACACTGTTGCCCCTATTTGAGGGAAAATTGTCGGCAGATACTATTGACCAATTAACGCAATGGGATCTCCAAAGAAATGGTGCTTTAGACAGTCTATCGGAAAAAGATGCCCACGCAATATTGACTGAATTGGCCAAAACTGATCCATCCATCGCAAGGCGTGTCAGCACAATGCTCAAGTAGACCATCATGAAATTGTCGAAAATATTTGTTTTAGATGAAATCGCCAGACTGCCAATGGTTGAGATGATTTGTGATAAATATCAACAAACACCTGTTGAAAAAGTTCAAAGCGCCCAAAGGGTATATCAATATATTTCATCTGCCGACGACCCGGTTGCCAGAGCAAAAAAAGTGCTCTTTTTAACGCGAAATCAGGGTGCATTTATACGACAATGCCCGGGCACTCGGGAATACATTTGTTGTGGATATCAGATCATTCATGTAGGCACTTTTTGCACCATGGATTGCTCATATTGTATTCTTCAATCGTATTTTCATCCACCTGTATTGCAACTGTTTGTAAACACAGATGATCTTTTTTGCGACCTCAATAGAATCGTACATAATCGAATTCAGGGATATCAACGATTGGGGACTGGAGAATACACTGATAGCCTCATCTGGGAGCCAGTAAGCGATATTTCATCACAACTGGTTCATTTTTTTTCATCACAGAATCATTCTGTTTTGGAATTAAAAAGTAAAACTACCCGGATAGAGACACTATTACCACTCAATCACAATCGAAAAACAATTATGGCCTGGTCATTAAATACACCAGAAATTATTCAAACTCAGGAATATCGAACAACAACTCTAAATGCAAGATTAAAGGCTGCTGCCACATGTGAGTCCTATGGATTTCCACTGGCATTTCACTTTGATCCCATTGTTTTATACAATGACTGTGAGCCTGCATATGAGTCAGTTATTGATGCAATCTTTGAGTATGTATCAGCAGAAAATATCGTTTGGATCAGTCTGGGGTCATTTCGCTTTATGCCAGATCTGAAGGCAATCATTCAAAATCGGTTTCAGGAGTCCACAATCATTTATGGCGAACTTATCCCTGGAATGGATGATAAACTCAGGTATTTCAAACCATTGCGTTTAGGCGTTTATCAAAGATTGATGGATCGAATAAAAAAACATGCACCCGATGTTTTTGTGTATTATTGTATGGAGGATGAAACCATCTGGGATAAAACGCTGGGATTTGTACCGGATGATCGTGGCGGGCTTCCCCATTTGTTGGATATGCAGGCAGCCAAAATTTGTGGAATTACCCAATTAGATAATCTATTGGAGAAAACAGGTGAATAAAAAGCCAGCATTATTGATACCAGGCATTATGATTATTGTATGTATGATGCTGTTGGTATTTAATCAACTCTACTTGCAGAGCCTTTTCATGAAAGCCATTGAGGTTTTTATGGAAGTGTCTATCAATGAAACGCTGGTGATAGCATCAGATCGCTTTTTGCATAAAATGCATCTTTCCTTTTACCTGTGTATGGGCATTATCACACTGTTATTGCTGACAGTACTATGGATTTTCAGACGCATAATGGTCCACGTTGGCCATGAAGTTTTGGACAGCAAAAAGGAACTATCCCACCACAATGACAGGCTTGAAGAAGCCAATCGTAACATGTTGGACAGCATCAAGTATGCCAGGCTAATACAGTCTTCATTATTGCCTGATGAAGAAATTATCAATGAATTCATGCCGCATAATTTTATTATCTGGCAGCCCCGGGACCTGGTGGGGGGCGATATTTTTTACTTTTATCCCATTGTCAAAAATTTGACTGCCCATGAAGATGGTTTATTGACGCTTGAAGATGGGATGATTATCGCTGTTGTCGATTGCACTGGTCATGGCGTTCCTGGCGCTTTTATGACCATGATTGCATCATCTGGTATTCGTCGGATCATTCGGGATGAAGGTTGTGTGGATCCATCAGAAATATTGGCACGCTTGAATATGGTTGTTAAGCGAACATTGTACCAGGATTCAGCCCATTCTGACTCAGATGATGGCATGGATGTGGGCATTTGTTTTCTCAAACCCCAGGAAAATGAACTGATTTTTGCTGGGGCACGCATTCCATTATTGATTGTTAATGATCAAACTATCGAACATATCAAAGGCGATCGATGCAGCATTGGCTATCGAACAACAGATCCCTACTTTGAGTTTACCAATCATAGAATTGATCTTGAAAAAAATATGAAATTTTATTTATACAGCGATGGTATTGTGGATCAAACAGGGGGGGAAAAAGGATTTCCATTTGGCAATCGTCGCCTCAAGGAGTTACTGTTAAAATATGCCCACCTGCCAATGAATGAGCAAAAAAAAATGATCACCGCCGATTTAGAGGCATATAGAGGAAAAAAAGCCCGTCTGGATGATATCACAATGGTTGGCTTTATGGTTAAAAATTTGCGCTAGATGCCACTGCAAGTGGAATTTTTCGTTTAAAAATCGATTGGGCAATTTTTTCAAAATGAGGTGTGATATCGGACACATAAAACTGGTAATTACCTTGAGTTTCATTGGTACAAATATGATTTATATCCCTAAAATGGTGTAGCAGTTGCTGGGCGACTGCCTGGGCAGAATCAATTACTGTGACACGACGCCCAATTTTTTTTTGTATGACAGGTTTTATAATCGGATAATGGGTGCAGGCCAAAATTAAGGTATCAATTTGCCTGACTTTTAGGGGATGCAGGTATTTTTTGACAATCATGCGTGTTTCTGGCTTATCAATCCACCCTTCTTCAACCAATGGTACCAATAGCGGGCAGGGAATGGCATAGACTTTGATGTCGGGTCGATGTTTTGCAATTTGTTCGGTGTATGCATTGCTGTTAATCGTTGCGCGGGTGCCAATAATACCCACACGACGTATGGTTTTAAAGGATGCAACCAGTGATGCTGCCGGTGTAATGACCTCAAATATGGGCAGATTATATTTTTTTCGAAGTACATCTGTCGCGACACTTGCAGCAGTGTTGCAGGCCATGACAATCAACTCTGCACCTTTTTGGATCAATAATTCTGTATTTTCGCAGGCATATTGAATAACTGTTTCTCGACTTTTACTGCCATAAGGTGTTCGGGCAGTATCGCCAAAATATATGATATCGTATGCGGGCATGGTATCGACAATGGCGCGGGCCACTGTCAATCCACCCAGACCGGAGTCAAAAATGCCTATTTTCATGAATTTATTGCCAGTTTTTCTTTTATGGTTTGTTGGACAATTTCAATAGGCGCTTGCCTATTAATCCCTGGACAGCTATTTCCCATAATTGCCCAATTGACTGGATCCACCAATACACTTTCAATATAGGGCCAGGCTTTACACATCTTTGGTTTCACTGGATGAATGGTACACAGTTTATCCCAAAATATACAATAACCGGTACTCGCCTGGGATAATACATATTTTTTTCCTGACACAACACAGTATTTTTTGATAAATGATTGGGGTGAAATATGTTTGTAATCCGCAATTTGTTGGATATCCCATTGCGTGACATATGTACCGCCATATCCTTTGCAGCAGTCGCCGCATTGTTGGCATTGGAATATTTCCATAAGTATCCTGTTAGAAATGATAAATAAATGATGTGTAAAGGGTGGTTTCGTTCATGTCAAAGGACTGGATTGTGCCAAATTGGTAGTCTTCACCCAGGTTGTTTGCGTGTCGATATTGAAGGGCAATATCGAAAATATAGGGTGGTTTTGTCAAACCAGATCCAATGCTGAATCCAAATGCCTTGTCAGGCGAGCCTTTTCCTGGAACAGGGTCATAAAAAAAACCCAATCGAAATGGTACGACCATATTTCGATCCTTGTTCAATGCAAGATATTCAGTTCCCAAACGTACCTGATGTGTGGGCTTGATTGTTGGAATGGTCTGTGGCACAGGAAAGTCTTCAGTTGATGGTAACGCAAAAAGAGGTGAAAATTTGCCATTATCAGTTTTTATGATGAATTCATCCCAGTCTGTTTTGTAGACATCCATAGAGACTGTCCAGATATTTGATATTTTCCAGGCCAGACCCAATCCATAGGATGCAGGCATTGCCATTTCATATTCATACGAGGGACAGTTAATATCCATCGTATTATCTACGATTGGGGCTTCATCTTTTTTCCAGTTCACTATTTTTTCATTGATATCTATTGTGGTACTCTTGATAGATAAATCGCTTGTAAACCTTGCTTTATAAACACCGCCCACAGTTAAGTGCGGTGTTATCTGCCATAAAAAACCAAGGTTGGTATTAAAACCGCTATCCAGTTCATATTCATATTTTGATCTAAATATTGTCTTGTCTGTCATGGCATCAGTTGATGCAGTCAGTGAATAGTTCAGTCTTGTTTCCCATGTGTTGCGTGACAGGTCGTTATCCCAATGATTCACTGTAAAACCAAATGAAAAGGTCGGCAAGATTTCAACACTATAAGCCAGACCTATTGCCGAAAGATTGCCATCAGAATTAAAATCAACTGTTTGCTCAACACTTAAACCAGGCGTTTCAGTAGGAAAAGGAACAGACATCGCCCATGTCCTATTAAAATCATATAGATTTTGTATATTTAATGAAACAACCATATTTCTTTGAAAAAAAGTAAAACAATGGGAGAGGCTGAAGTAATTCAAATCTTCATAATTAAGGGATTCGTTTGAGAGGGATTGGCCTGATGTTTCAGATAACACGTCCTCACTACGTTTAAGGATCGTGCCAACAATAGACATTTCTGATTTTTCAAGTTGAACCAGTCCACCCGGGTTCCAGGATGCCGCAGTTGCATCATCTGCAATAGCAATAAATGCGCCCCCCATTCCAACAGCCCTGGCACCTGAACCCAATGGTTGGTAGGAAGAGGGGAACTGATAATCTGATGGCCCTTGAGAGAATACCTGGTATGGTAAAAAAAACACAATCAACAAAATGACTTGTATGTATTGGATCATATTGCACCTACAAGAGTAACTGCGTTTCAACTAATGCAACAACAATTGATAGCAGATTTTTTATTGACAGATAACAATTATCGTTGCAACCAGAAATAAAGTAACAATTGAAAGGGATTTGTTGTACTCATTTAAACAGCAGTACTGCAAATCGGAAAGAAAGAATATTTTTCAATAATAATCAAAAATAAAACTAAGTATATACAAATAAAATTGAATCGTCAACCCCTTTTAATGAATGGATTTTATTTTTTTATTTAAATTCATAATACCCCAACAAAAAAGTGAAAAAATATTAATTAAGGGGCGGTGCAGTTGCCACATTAAATCCATCAGACGTGGCTGTTGCAATTCGTCCAACCTTCCTGGCATCACCCATAAGAAATACCTTGTCAAAGTGTTCTTTCAATTCTGTATACATGGCATTGTTTGGTTTCATACCAACAGCTATCACGACAGCGTCAACATCATAGATAACATTTTTTTGAGTATGTGTATTTTGCAAAACAATATGATTGTTACAAATTTCAATGAGTTTGTGGCCTGTAACACAATCAGGATTGCATGCATTGAGTCGGGACATGACATCGGTTGTATTTTGATGATATACGCCTGGGGCAATTTGGTCAAGCATTTCAATAATTTTTAGTTGATTGCCATTTTCAGCCAGTTTTTCTGCGGTTTCAAGGCCACTCATGCCAGATCCAATAATAGCAACAGTCTTATTTTTAATATCCATTGCGCCACTTAACACATCGACAAATGGGATCACATGTGGGAGGTCAATCCCTTTTATTTCAGGAATAATTGGTATACCACCAGTGGCAACAAGAATGGCATAAGGGTTGATCTTTTTTATATCAGACACTGATGGCTTTGTTTGAAAACGAAATTCAGCACCTGCTTTTTTTGCCTGTGTATACATATCCTGGAAGCACCAGTTAATTTTTTCTTTTTTGGGGGGTTTGTTGGCCAGTTGAAGTTGTCCGCCAACACAATCATTTTGTTCAAAAACAATGGGTTTGAATTGTCGTTGACCCAGTATTGTTGATGCCATCAGTCCGGCGGGGCCGGCACCAATAATGACAACAATCCGACCATTGCCATTTCCTGGCAATTGATTCATAAAAGCTTCACGACCCAATGAGGGATTAACGCTACACCCCAAAGGCTCTCCCAGGGCTGCATTTTCATTTAAGGATTCAATGCAATACAGGCAGCAAATACATCGAATAATGTCATGTTCCCGGCCGTCCCTGGCTTTTGTAAGCCATTGGGGATCAGCCAGAAGCTGACGTCCCAGGGCGGCAAAATCTTGGGTGCCCTCTTGAAGTTGTTTTTCTGCCTGTTGTGGAGACCGAATCAAGTTGGCGGCAATGACTGGAATATTCACATTGGATTTAATTGTTGAAGCCAGATTTTTTCGCCATCCAGGTTCAAATGATGTTGGTTCCAGCCAATAATTCATGGTTTCGTATGTACCTGATGTGACATCAATAGCATCAGCGCCAGAATTTTCAATGGCTTTTGCCATTTGAATGCCTTCGGCCAAAACAATGCCCTGGTCTTTTTCACCGATAGCCCAATAGTATTCATCCACTGCCAGACGCACCAGAACTGGAAAATTAGCGCCACACACCTGCTTGATACCTTTAATCATATCCAGAAGAAATTTCATGCGGTTTTCAAGTGAGCCGCCATATTCATCATTTCGCTTATTTGTGCGGGGGCTTAAGAATTGTTGAATCAGGTATCCATGTGCTGCATGGAGCTGCACGCCATCTGCACCACTGGCCTTGACACGAACTGCGGCATCAATGAAATCTTTTGTTAAAGATTTGATTTCTGAGACTGTCAGGCCACGCGTTCTTTGTTTACATTGTGTACAGGGTATTGGCGATGGTGCCACAACTGAAGGTCCCCAAATATTGTCAACCATCCAGGTCCCAGATGGCACAAATTTTGGAAAAAAATGCCAAAATCCCGGCCAAAGACGTCCTATTGCCTGAATCCAGGGCCAGAAACCAATCATCAGGGAAAGGCTTTGTCGCCCTGGATGATGCAATTGGCAGACAATTTTAGTGTCATACTGATGAATCTTTTCCACCATGCGGGAAAAGGGGGGGATATGCTGATCTGATGACATGGAGAGTTGACGTGGCAATGTTGCGCCATGTATTTCATTGACTCGCGTGATACCTGTGCAAATAAGACCGACATCATTTTTGGCTCGTTCTAAATAATAAGAAATCAACTGTTCCGATGGCGTACCATCGAAATTGGCCATGCCCACTTCAAGTGGTGGAAGAACAAGGCGGTTTTTAAGGGACATGGTTCCGATTTGACCTTTTGATAGTAAGTGTTTGTATTTCATTATATGTTGTTCCTTCAGAATAGTAATTTTTGTTCTAAACTTCTAAAATCAAAGGGATAATCAATGGCCGCCGCTTGATGACAAACTTAAAATACTGACGCAAGTTTCGTTTCACTTCCTCTCGTATGTGTGCCACTCTATCAGTTTTTTCCACAGGGGTTTCCTCAATTGCCTCAAGTATGACACATTTGGCATCTTCAAGGAGATGCCCTTTTTCAGAATGAAATAAAAAGCCACGTGAGTCAATTTCTGGTCCATAAACCACAATGCCGGTTTCTTCATCAAAAATGATCGTAACAACAACAAAACCATCAACAGATAGGGCTTTTCTTTCTCTTAAAATACTTTTGCCCACATCCCCAACACCTTTACCATCAACCATAATCCGATCGGTTTCTATTTTTTCAACAATTTTCCCCTCATTCTCCTTAAACTCAATAATATTACCATTTTCAGCCAATAAAATATGTTTTTCAGGAATGCCAACAGATTGCGCCAATCGTGCATGATGAATTAAATGGCGATATTCCCCATGAATGGGTATAAAATATCGTGGATGGGTCAACTGAATCATCATTTTGAGCTCTTCTCTAAATGCATGCCCGGATACATGGATATCTGATATTTTTTCATAGATAACGTCTGCCCCACGTTTATACAAGTTGTTGATAATTTTCGCAATGGCACGCTCATTACCTGGAATAAACTTTGATGACAAAATGACCCGGTCATTTTGTTTAATATGAATATGTTTATGCATGCCAGTGGCAATCCTGGCCAGTGCTGACATTGGCTCTCCCTGGCTGCCAGTTGTGATAATAATCACTTCATGATCTGGATATTCATTAATTTCATTAATCGAAACTTCCATGTCATCTGGAATTGTCATATAACCCAGTTCCTGAGCCAGGTTGACACCGATTTCCATGCTTTTGCCATTGATTACAATTTTAGCGTCACGTTTTTTGGCGATTTCCACTATTTGTTGGATGCGGCCAATATTTGATGCGAACATAGCCACAATCACGCGACCTGAGCTATTCATAATAATATCTTCAAGTCGATCCCGAATGTGTTGTTCTGGAATGGTATACCCTTCTTTTTCAACATTTGTGGAATCCGACAATAATGCCAGAACACCTTTTTCACCATATAGTGCAAAAGCATTGATATCTGTTATGCCGCCTTCAATGGTTGTTGGGGTCAGTTTAAAATCACCAGTATGAATGATACATCCAACAGGGGTCTGAATGGCCAGCCCGACACAATCTACCACGCTATGGCTGACTCGAATAAAATCCAGTTCAAATGGCCCAATGATTTGTTTTTGACGCGGAAAGATTTCATGAAGTGAGACTTGATGCAGCAAATCATGTTCTTCCAGTTTGTAACGAATCAAGCCCAGGGTGTATGCAGTACCATAAATTGGAGCAGAAATTTGTTTTAAAACATATGGCAGCGCGCCAATGTGGTCTTCATGTCCATGGGTCAGAATGATGGCCGCAACATTTTCAGCCCGATCTCTGGCATATGAGAAATCAGGAATAACAATATCAATACCAAGCATGTATTCTTCGGGGAACATCAATCCTGCGTCAATAATGATCAGCGTCTTATTATACTCAATGACCATCATATTCAGGCCGACTTCTCCCAAGCCGCCCAAAGGGATAATTTTTAATGGTAAATTGTCCATGATAGGGTACCCATGATTAAGGTCAGAATTGTCATACACTATCACATGTTTTCTACAAATACGCAACACTGTATGGTTAAATTCATTACACTAAAAACAAAAAAAATACAATTATGTATTTTGTTATTGACCTTACGAGATAATTTAGTTATACAAAAATGAATCTAAAGAATTAATATTAAAATAAAAAATTATTTACCAATTCCAAAAAATAGCACGTGATCGCTTTCAAAAAAAGTCGGAAATTCCTTTTATTCACCCTGGGAGTTGGGGGCAGACCTTGACTGTTGGATTGAGTTATTTGCCACTGCAAATAACTCAATCCAACAGTCAGGGTTTGCCCTCAATTACCTAAAAAGTATACCATTCTAATGCCCATTAAATGGGGGCATAATTATTTACAATGTTCTGATTAATATCAACTAATGGGTGCATTTATAAGAAGGGGGAGGATTTTTTGAAATGCGCCCTCACAAGGACCAGAGTAAAACAAAAGTCAATTCAGATGTTTGAGTTACATCGGATTGTGATTGTTGAACGATAATAATAACCTAAACTTAAAGGAGAAATGAGTAATGAATCAAAAAAAATTCTTGATTACAATCGTGTTTGTTTGTTTGATGACATCCCCTGTTTACTCTCTTGAGTTAAATCAGCTCACTGTGGAAAACCCACTAATATTTGACATATCAGGAACGCTTCAGGCCTTGATAACCAAGAGTCAAATTGACGATCTTGATGATGATGTTGACATTCATCGTTTTAGATTGAATGTGAGTGGGAAATTGAATCCAAATGTTTCCATAGTTACCGAGTTTGAGCTAGGGGGCAATATGTCTCCGGAAACCAAATGGCAGAGTGGAACCGGTGGCAACCCCCGAATGAAAATACTTGATGAGACTGCTGATGAAACATCTATAGCTGCTGGAGGGCGGTATGCACAGAAAGATATGGGAGCTGATAGTCGTCTGGTTCAGGCATACATGCAATTCAGCTATTTTAAAAAGCTGAAAATCCAGATTGGACAGATGGCCAGAGGTTCAAATTATGAACTCAATACCCCCCTCAACAAATTGGAGACCATTAATTATTCTACCAATGTAGGCCATTTTGGAAAAATGACCCGAGGAGTAAAGTTTATTTTGTCGCCATTTTCATTCATGAAAATTGGCATTGGCATTGATGATAGTGTTGGCGGAATCACTGGTGGCACTAATGAGCCCAAAGCGAAGTTTAGCACAGGCGCAAAAATTGTTTTGATCCCCTGGAAAAAACATTTATCCTTCAAATTGTGTGGTCGGCATGTTCCTGTTACGAACGAGATGCCAGACGCCAATGGTTTCGTGACTGGCGCAAAGTTTAAATACAAAGGGTTAAATTTGATTGGTGAATTCTATCATCTGCATGTCAATCCTGCTAACTCTGGGGATAAAAAGAAAGTCAAGGGAAATATTTGTAGCTGGTATATGCATGCATCATATATTATACCAAAAACAAAACTTCAACTGGTTTCCCGATACAATTACTTTGACAAAAGAATGAGAGATCGAAATTCAGACCAATTAAAAGCAAAAGCAAATTATTACATGGAAATTATTACTGCTGGAATCAATTATAATTTTTCCCCCCATTCTCGATTTCAGGTGATGTACGATGTTGTTGATGGGCCTAAAAATGATAGTATTGATGCCCAGGTGGAAGTTTCCTTTTAACATACATACACAAATAATTAATCAATCAATTAATTAATTTAATTAATTGATTAATAAATAGGAGAATAAAAATGCCGCGTATTAAATTTTCTTTAATGTCCATTGTTTTTATGGTATTGTTTAGCCTTCATTCTTTTGGAAATGCTATGGCTGAAGACAAAAAAGTGTGCAAAGATATTTCTGCACCAGAAGTTAAAAACTTGCTGGACAATGGCAAAGCCTTAGCGATACATGTCTTAAGTTCTTTTGAATATGATATTCAACATATTGAAAATTCAATTAATATTCCTGTGAATAAAATTATGGCACAAAAAGATAAGCTGCCAAAGGATCAATCATTTCCGGTTATATTTTATTGCATGGGCGTCAGGTGACCTTATACACAAAGAGCTGCAGGTCTTGCAGTGAAACTTGGTTATACAGATGTTTATTGTTTTAGAGGCGGTATTCCAGAATGGCGATCTTTTAGCTATCCAATGGTCGTCAATGAAGCCAGCATGAAAATGCGGATCAAGAAGCTAAAACCCAAAAAGCTTGCGAAATTGATGAAAAAAACAGATATTTTTGTTGTTGATGTTCGGCCAAAAGATTTTAAACGTGATTCATCTTTTATTATTGGCTCAATTCATTGTCCTTTATTGGACTTAACAGAACGTTATCATGAATTTCCAAAAGATAAACAAATTGTGCTGACTGATTGGGCAATGCGTCAATCTCCGCTGGCAGCCAAATATTTAACCAATGAAGGTTATCCGGTTATTGGTGTGTTAAAAGGGGGGATAGAACGTTGGAAACATGACAATTTGCCAGTTGAAAATCGATAGGAAGTCTAAAAAAACAATTTCTCTCTTTTTGGGAATGGGCCCATGTTAGTCCATCCATCGTGACATCCACATTTGAAACATCAATAATTGCCATAATTTCTGAACATTTTCCGGATGTCCTTTTAAATAGCGATCTCGTAATCTGACAACAAATTTGTCGTTAAACAATCCTTGTTTTTTCAGTCGGGATGGGTCCAGATAATGTAAAAAATAAAATTTCAATTCATTACGAAACCACCCTTCAAGGGGCACACTAAAGCCTTTTTTGGGACGATTTAAAAAGGACTTTGGACAATATTGATAAACCAGCGTCTTTAGCAAATGTTTTGGGCCCTCCTCACTGTACTTGAAATGCCCGGGCAATCTGGCGACAAATTCCAGAATGTGATGATCCAGCAGTGGCTCACGACCTTCAAGCCCCACTGACATGGTTGCGCGATCTACTTTAACCAGAATATCGTCCGGTAAGTAAGTTTGATAATCTGTTGCCAGCATTAGGTTGATCAAATCTGTTTGATATATATCACTTTGTTTGTTGTCAAAGGCAGTTGGTAATAAAATGGTCTCTTTTAACATCATTGACTGCCGATCTTGATCTGTAATTAATTGACTTGTAATATTCATAAAATCAACAATATGACTGGATCGTAACATCTGTTTAATTTTTTGCGCACGTGTTTCCAGATTATAGGCTGAAAATAAGCGCTGTAAGGTTTGAAAAGGTATATACCTTAAACAATGATCAATCAGCTTTTTTTGGGTAGGTGTTAATTGATTGATGGTTTTCCATGTTTTAATTGCAGTTTGATACTTGGTATAACCTGCAAATAATTCATCACCTGCATCAGCAGATAGTGCAACAGTAACATTTTGCCTTGCCTTTTCACTGACAAGAATGGTTGGAATGGCTGAACTGTCTCCAAATGGTTCATCATAAATATCTGGCAATTTGGGAATGATCAAGAGTGCATCTTTTGGCGTGCAAATATATTCAGTATGATCACATCCCAGGTAATCTGCAATTTTTTTTGCATCAGGTGCTTCGTTATAGGTATGTTCATCAAATCCAATGGTAAAGGTCTTTAACCTCTCAGATTGGTGCTTTTGTAGAATGGCGGTAACTGCGACACTATCAAATCCACCACTTAAAAAAACTCCCACTGGTACATCGGCAACCATGCGATATCCAAAAGATTGAATAAACAGTCGCTCCAATTCAACCAAGGCTTCTTCAAATGAAATATCAAGTATCGGTTGATTGTAGCAATCCATAGAATTCCAGTATTGCTTGTCTGTCAGTGTTTGCCTGGTAATATCAAGCGTCAGGTAATGACCTGGTTGCAATTTAAATGTATTCTCGAAAATGGTATGTGGAGCAGGAATATATCCCCACTTGAGATATGCATGCACACCATTTATATCCAGGTTTTTTGTAAATCCGGGGTGCTGATGAAATGATTTCAACTCTGATGAAAAAAGAAAACAGCCATTATTCCAATAGTAATACAAAGGCTTTACGCCTGTTCGATCTCTACACAGTAGGAGTTGCTTTTGTTGTTTATCGAAAATAACAAAGGCAAACATTCCACGAAAATGATGAAACGACTCAATTCCCCAGCGTTGATAGGCGTGTAAAATAACTTCTGTATCTGACTGGGATAAAAATTTAATATTATATTGTTTAATAAGGCGTTGCTGGATTTCGGCAAAGTTATATATTTCACCATTGAAAACAATGTGATATCTCTCATCAGGGGTTTGCATTGGTTGTCGTCCCAAAGGGGATAAATCAAGTATGGACAGGCGTCGATGCCCCAACCCAATTATTGCGTTAGTATTCTGAAAGATTTGATAACCATGATCATCAGGACCGCGATGAACGAGCGTATCTGTCATGTCTTTCAGAATTGTGTCATTTGATCGTGATGTAAAATCACAAAAGCCGGTTATGCCACACATAAGCCCATCAATCGTTTAATCCATTTCAATTTATTGTCAGTATGGGGATGATACTTTAATGTGGGTTCAAACCATGATGGCTTATCCAGAATGCTTTTATAGTGGGTAAAAATCTTAAACCCAGCTTCACCATGATATGCACCAATGCCACTTTCACCAACACCCCCAAAAGCCATATTGCTATTGGTAATATGCATGATAGCATCATTAATACCACCACCACCAAAGGATAGCTCATTCAATATCTTTGTTTTAATGTGATGATCGTTTGTAAAAACATAGCATGCCAGTGGTTTGGGTCTGGATTTGATTTCTGCAATTATTGTATCTATATTCTGATAAGTCAATACTGGCAAAATGGGGCCAAATATTTCTTCTTGCATCACTTTGTCTGAAAATGAAATGTCTGTCATTATCGTTGGCTCAATCAGTCTGTTTTCTGTGTGATAATTTCCACCCCAGTAAACTTTTGATGGCTCCATCAGGTCGATGAGTCGTGACATATTTCTGTTATTAATGATTTGAACGTAATTGCCATTTGAAAAAGAGAACTCAGATTCTTTAATCTCCTTTTTGGCCAGTTCCAAAAATTGATCTTTTACCTTTTCATGGACAAACACATAATCCGGTGCAATGCATGTTTGTCCGGCATTGAGATATTTGGCCCAAATCAATCGTTTTACAGAAATAGCCATATTACAATTTTCTGTAACAATTGCCGGACTTTTTCCACCCAGTTCCAATGTAACCGGAGTTAAATGCCTGGCAGCTGCTTGATAAACAATTTTTCCAACTGAAACACTGCCTGTGAAAAAAATTTTATCGAATTTTTCATTGAGCAATGCTGTGGTTTCAGGCACCCCCCCTTCCACAACTGTAAAATAATGTGGGTCGAAACTATCATTAATGATTTTTGCCATTGCCTTACTGGTGTGAACAGGCAATTCACTAGGCTTTAACACAACAGTATTACCAGCAGCCAACGATGCCACTGCCGGAACTAAAGAGAGCTGATAAGGATAGTTCCAGGCACCAATCACAAGGGATACCCCCAGAGGCTCGGGTAAAATATAACTTTTTGATGGCAAATTGATTAAGTTGGTACGAACTTTTTTTGGCGCTGCCCATTTTTTGACATTTTTAATTGCATCTTTAATGTCACAATACAACAGCGCAAGCTCGTTGGTAAATGTATCGAATTGTGATTTTTTAAAATCATCGTCAATGGCCTTCATCAAAAAAGCTTCATTTGCTCTGATGACTGAATAAAATTTTTTGAGTTGCTGAATCCTGAACGCAACATCTTTGGTTTTATTGGCATTGAAAAATTGACGATGGGCTTGAATTAATGTTTTCATCATATCCTCCAGTAACTATTTGATAAATCCTATGAATGTAAACAAAATAGACTGAATTCCGGGGACAGGATCCTTATTTCTTGACATAAAATCTTATAATATAACATTTTATATCAAAAATAAGGTCATGTCCCCTGAATTCAGTCTATTTGGGTTACACTCAAATCCTATTTAAGCGTCTTGAGATTGTTCCAATATTGCTAATATGCTTGATTGAAGGTTATCAATGATTTTCTCCAATTTCTTTGTAGACATAATTGCTTCATCCACCTTATCTTTACTTGCAGATAATTCTATCTTATAAGCTGTTTCAGATAGTTGTTTTGATGCGAGTGTTAATCCCAGTCCCTTTAAAGAGTGAGCATTGGTGAGAATACCCTTTAAATCCTTATTGTCCACAGAAGTTTTTAATGCAGTAATACTTTTTGTCAGACTTTTAATTGATTCATCCAATATTTCCAATGCAACCTCTTTGTCTCCCAAATGGTGAAGAATCTCGTTAAAATTTAAAAGCGTCTGGTCAATGTTTGATTCAGAGGTGTGATTGTTTTCATCCTTATGGGTTGCATTGTGGCCGAAAAGATTCAGCTGACGTTGAATTACATGGAATAATTCACTGCGAATGATGGGCTTTGAAATAAAATCATTCATACCGGCATCCAGACATTTTTTTCGATCTGATGGCGCGACATTGGCTGTTAATGCAATGATGGGGATATGGGGATTCTTTACACCGGTTGATTCATTCCGAATCAATCGTGTGGCTTCAATACCATCCATTTCTGGCATTTGCATATCCATAAGAACAATGTCATAGTTTTTTGTCATCAATGCTGAAATAGCGGCTTTGCCATTAGCAACGATATCTACTGTCAGCCCGATTTTTTTTATTAAATGTTTTCCTACTTTTTGGTTTGGAATATTGTCTTCAGCCAGAAGGACATGTTTTTTGACTGAAAACTGCAATTTTGTATTATCATGATTCGCCCCAAAAAAATGTTCTGTTAATTCCTGGGATCCTTCTTTAAAGGGAACCATAAACCAGAAGGTTGTCCCCTGATTTTCAGTGCTGGTATAACCAATTTCACCGCTCATCAATTCAACAAGCTTTTTGGAGATTGCCAGTCCCAGACCGGTGCCACCATATTTTCGGGTTGTGGTACTATCGGCCTGAGAAAATGATTTAAAAATATTGTTTTGACTCTCTTTTGAAATGCCAATACCAGTATCTTTAATAACAAATTCCAGCTCAATATTATTCTTGACCTGGCTTTTAATTGATACCAAAACCTCAATGCCACCTTCATGGGTAAACTTGATCGCATTACTGACAAGATTGAGCATAATCTGGCGAAGCCGCACAGGATCACCAATGAGATATATGTCTGGCACTGATTGTATTGATAAATACAGATTCTTTTCTGCAGCTTTTGATTCTTGGATTTTCACAATAGAATCAACCATCCCGGGTAAATGGAAATGCACATTTTCAAGGACTAACTTTCCAGATTCAATTTTTGAAAAATCAAGAATATCATTAATCAGTGAAAGCAATAATTCGGATGAAAGCATGGCTGTTTGTGCGTATTCCTTTTGTTCTAAACTCAGGCGGGTATCCAAAAGAAGGTGAATCATATTGATTATGGCATTCATGGGCGTGCGAATTTCATGACTCATATTGGCCAGAAACAGACTTTTTGCCTGACTGGCATGTTTCAATTGATTGTTTTTTTCTTGTAATTCTTTTTGTGCTGATATCAATGAAAGATGAAGTTGAACCCGAGCAAGGACTTCGTCGGGTTCAAAGGGCTTAGTAATGTAATCCACGCCCCCCACATTAAAGGCCCGAACTTTGTCAAAAACTCGGCTCAATGCACTGATAAAAATTACCGGAATATCACGTGTGACTGGATTTGCTTTTAACTGCTCGCATACATCATACCCCAAAATACCGGGCATCATGATATCAAGTAAAATAAGGTCTGGCAAATTATCCTCTGCAAGTGTCAGGCCCATGTGTCCATTATAAGCAGGTAAAACGTTGTATCCAGCTATATTTAGTATATTCATCAATATTTTTACATTTGCTTCTGTGTCATCAATGACTAAAATGGTTTGTAAAGGGCTTTTATTGTTGAATTGCATGACTATCTCCCATGAAAAATTGTCAGTTATCAGTTGTCAGGGTGACATAAAAGTATACAATACATATTTATAGAATTCAATATGTATTTTTATCGTTCAATTATGGTTTTTCTGGTATGGTTTTTCTGGCATGGTTGTTGCTGTTTTCGTTCCCACGCTCAAGCGTTGGCATGCTTCAGCATCGCATCACGATTCAATCGACACCCATGTTCCTTACTGGTTGAGAATTTATTTTCATCAAACATGGGCTTATGTACAGTTTAAAGGAAGTTAATTTCCTACAAGGAAGGCACGATCTCGGCAATTGCAAGAACAGCGTAGGGCTAAAGCCCAACGCTGAATTGAGAAAGGACGCTAAAGCGCCCTCATACAACATAGTACAGCAAGGCAGAAATAATGCCCCGGTTATAGCTATAAAAATCCATCAATGCAAAGTTGCGGCAAAGCCGCGACCGCCTGGGGTTGAAACCCCAGGCTATTCTCTGTCGTCCTAAAGGGACTTAAAGTGCTATATTAAAAAAGATCTGTTGTAATCAAACGAATGAGCATCTTATAACAAGACACTATAAGTCCCGATAGGGACGTCAGATAACAGCCTGGGGTTTCAACCCCAGGCGGTCGTGGCTTTGCCGCAATTTTGCATTGATAGATTTTTATAGCTATAACCAGGGCATTATTTCTGCCTTGCTGTAATAGGTACTGAATTGGGAATATCATGATTTTCATCAATTTTGAAATAAATAAACAGTTAATTAATTAATAATTAGCTTTTGGGTATTGAGGGCGCTTTAGCGTCCTTTCTCAATTCAGCGTTGGGCTTTAGCCCTACGCTGTTCTTGGGGTTGCCGAAATCGAGCATTCCTTGTATGAAATTCACTTCCCCTAAACTGTACATACGCCCGTTTTGGCTACATAATGAATTATCACATAATAAAACATTTGGAGTTAAATTCTTGAATCAATGAAAGTGGTAAAGTTATTGTACCATCAAATCCTGTATCTAACACCGCATTATTGAAACTAAACCTTTTAATTGTGTTGAATAATGTTCTCGCTACCTGCAAAATTGTTGACAGTCTGTTGCTTTATACAAACAATTCTATTAATTAATTTAAGCAAAAATAGGATTAGTAATTTTT
>Ga0272440_1000254_pt1 | contig 45382 bp, 47 predicted proteins | sample SSMMMBAug17_FD_192440 | JGI IMG/M metagenome (GOLD analysis project Ga0272440, IMG submission 192440) | Marine sediment archaeal communities from Little Sippewissett salt marsh, Falmouth, MA, United States - SSM-MMB-Aug17 | ecosystem: Environmental > Aquatic > Marine > Wetlands > Sediment ...
AAAAGGGGGACGCGTAAAAAGGGGGACGTCTATGATTTTATGCTTTTATTGGCAAGAGCCTGAAACTTTCAAAGAAAATCTTACGCAGAAGAAGATGAAAATTCAGGCTGGCTACTCTCAACAAATAATGGTCAATGAATATGATGGGTTATGGTTGATGGTTTCCATAACTCGTAAAGTCGGGTTCGGTTCAAATAATGTGGGACTTAGCATTCATCCAAACAAAACAATTTTTGCGTCAGATCCAGACAGGCCGATCGATCTTTATGATACCCCTCACCTTTAAGAAATTTAATGGGATCGTGTAAAATTTTATTCATGATGGCATTGCCCATTTTTTCCAAAGCAGGGTATAGGTGATCAATCTTTTCGTCTTGAAAGCTTTGACATGTTTTTTGAATTTCAAAGTGTGTGATTTCCTCAAGCTTATGCCGCAGTGCCTTTATTGTTGGCACAACATCCAAATTGACCAACCATTCTTCAAACCGAACAACAGCCTCATCAATAATTCGTTCCGCTCGAATGGCTTCCTTTTTTCGCTGAGAAACATTGACATCAATGACATCCTGAAGGTCATCAATATCATAAAGATAGGCATTTTCCAATTGATTGATATCCGGATCAATATCTCGTGGGACTGCGATATCGATAAAAAAAATTGGTCTTTGTTTGCGACGTTTCATCACTTTTTTCATTTTTGTTTTTGTCAATATGCATGCTGAAGCGCCTGTGGAGCTAATGACAATATCCGCATAAACAAGCTGATCCAATAACTCTTCAAATCGAATGGCAGTTCCTTTATATCGACTGGCCAGTTGCATTCCCCGCTCAAAAGTTCGATTGACCACATAAATTGTGCCTGCATGATGACGAATTAAATGATCCACAGCCAATTCCGCCATCTCTCCAGCACCAATTAACATTACAGGTTTATTCCGCAAAGAACCAAAGATTTTCCGGCCCAACTCAATGGCAGCATAACTGATTGATACCGCATGATCACCAATACCTGTTTCTGAACGAACCCGCTTGGCCACTGAGAATGTCCGATGAAGCAGTCGATTGATTAAAACACCTGCCGATTTTTTTTTAACTGCCAGTCGATAGGATTCTTTGATCTGTCCCAATATTTGTGGTTCGCCGATAATCATTGAATCCAGACTTGATGCTACTCGAAATATATGGCGGACAGCATTCAAGTTTTGATGCACATAAAACAGGGGGCGTAAGTCTTTTGTATCGATTTCTCTATGATTTGATAAATATTTAAGCCATTTATCCATGACCTGATGCCAGACCAGTTCCTCGGACAAATCGGAGACGACCAAAAGTTCTACGCGATTACAGGTAGAAAAGATACACATTTCCAAAATAAAAGGCGCTTGCATTAATTCATTTATCGCCAGTTTGGCATCTTCTTTTGAAAATGCGAGTGTTTCCCGAATATGAATGGGGGCTGATTTATGATTTAATCCCATCAAGATGATTTGCATAAGTTGTCACTTAAAACTTTGTAAAATTTCCATGATGTCCTTTTAATAAAAAATTGACACCCAGGAATGTAAACAAAACCAAAAAAATACCAATAATTGCCAGATATGCCAGGCGGCGTCCACGCCACCCCAAAGCCATACGACCATGTAAAATGGCTGCATAAAAAAGCCAGGTCATGGCAGACCAGACTTCTTTGGGATCCCAGTTCCAGTAATGTCCCCAATGTAGTTGTGCATATATACATCCGGTCATAATACCAATGGTCAGCATGGGAAATCCGATGGCAATACAAGCATACCCCATTTGATCCAGTCGTTCCAGCGCGGGAAGTCGGCTATAGAAAAAGCCGCGTCGTTTGCCTTTAATCGCTTTTTCCTGAATCAAATACAAAATCCCCACACAGGCAGCAAGTGCAAATGCACCATTTCCTATGAATGATGAAATTACGTGGACACTTACCCAAATACTTACAAATTGTTGGCTTACTACAAGGTCTGGCTTTGGCAGGCAAAATGCAAATGTCAGAACAAGTGTGGATATCGGGGTGACAATTGCGCCCAAAATTCTGATATTCAAAGAAAATTGGAAAAAAAGATATACGGCCACCAATGCCCATACAGTCAACGAAAGACTATATTGGAGATTATGTGCAGGGATATGACCAATTCTAAAATAGGTCACAATTATCAAGATAAAATGACAACTAAATCCAGCCCAAAGTTGCCCACCACCTATTTGTGCCAGAAATTTTTTCTGAAATGCAACAAAGGCCAGATACCAAATTGTGCTAAGTGCATATAAAAATAACACCAGCGCAAAAAGAATGTCTGTCAGACTTTCTAAATCCATAATTATACCGCTAATCGCATTAAATCCTGAGCAAGCCATAATGGGCCGGAATATGTTTTTCGGCATTGTTTTTCAATGTTGACTGTATCGCATTCGGGGTAAAGGTGTGTCAATACGAGTTGTGATACATTTGCATCGCAAGCTATTTTTCCAGCCAACGAAGGTGTCAGATGACCATTAACTTTATGATCGTCCGGCATGGCTGATTCACAAATGAATAAATCTGCATTTTTCGCGATTTGAACCAGTTGCGGGCATTCATCCGTATCACCGGTGTAGACGACCGATGCACCAGCGCTACTTGTAAAACGATATGACAGGCTTTCAGGATTATGGTTTGTAGGGATTGAGTTCACATCAAAACCATCAAATTTGCGATGATCAGGTGTGAACGTATTCATTTCGTCCAATATCAACTTATCCAATTCAATCCAGTGGCCGAAAACAGATTTCAGGCGATCATAAAAATTCAAAAAACCATTTCCAGCGGTAATTTTCAATGGGTTATTTCTTTTCAATCCACTGTATTTCAGTGCAAAAAGGATTGATATTAATTCGCTGATATGATCCGGATGAAAATGACTATAAAAAATATGATCTAATTGATTGATACAAACGCCTGCTTCCAGTAGTCGTTTCGTCGTGCCGGGACCTGTATCTACTAAAATTTTATTTTTTTCAATTTCCAGCAAGATAGAACAGGCACTGCGTTTAAGAGATGGCACACAAGTTCCTGATCCCAATATTGTAATTTGAATTGATTGATTCGTCATTATATAATTGTTAGCAAAATATAGTTGTAGATGCAATAATTTTTATATCGGAAGGCTTCAATACAAATGAATTTTATTCTGGCTATATAACGATTTCAAAAATAATTTTCAATTGAAGAAAGAATACGATATTTATCATTATATTAATTCAAAATCCCTAGACTCTCCTCATGAAGTTGATGAAGTTGTCCGACATCTAATACCATTGCCACATTACCAGATCCTAATAATGCACATCCGGAGACAGCACGAATATTTTTCAAATGCCCTACCAGGGGTTTTATAACAACCTGTTGCTGCCCAACCAATTCATCCACTGGCATTGCCAGTTGAACACCATCCGTTTCAATTACAAGCATGACCTGGCTTTCTAGTTGTTTTTCCGGCTCTATTTCATTGTTGTATAGCTGATTCAAACATACGACAGGTACGAGGTCTTCCCGAATGCGGATAACAAATTGTTTATCTACCGACGAGTGATTGATTTGATCTTTTTGTATTTGAAGAATTTCAACCACAGTTTCAATGGGCAGCACATAAAGGATATCGCTGATGTTAATGACCATGCCATCAAGAATAGCAAGCGTTAAAGGGATATGTAAGGTTACACATGTGCCATCACCAGGCTTGCTATCTATGGTCACTTTTCCGCGAATATTTTTGATGTTGTTCATCACAACATCCATGCCAACACCGCGTCCAGAAATATTGGTAATTTCTTTTGCTGTGGAAAAACCCGGATGAAATATATATGACCACACAGTTCGATCATCTGGTTCTTCATCAATATCACACAAACCGCGCTCATGTGCCTTTGCAAGTATTTTTTCTCGGTTTAAACCATAACCATCATCTTCAACAATTATTCTAAGTTCTCCACCAGCCTGTTCTGCAGAAAGATGAATGGTCCCTTTTTCTGACTTTCCAGCTGCAACACGAACGTCAGTGGGCTCAAGACCGTGATCAGCAGCATTTCTAATTAAATGAACCAGCGGATCATTTAACATCTCGGCTACTGATTTATCAACCTCAGTTTCTTCACCAGATAATACAAAATTAATCTGTTTGTTGGTTTCCTGCATAAAATCGCGAATCAGACGTTTCATGCGTTGAAATACATTTGAAATGGGAATTAGTCGAAGCGACATGGCTGCGTCTTGAAGCTGGCGAAGTAACAAATCCAGCTGATGAGATGTATTTTCGAAACCTTCAAGCTCAAGCCCTTGAATGTCTGGATGATGGGTTACCATTGAAGCGACCAGTATAACCTCACCCAGTAAATCCATCATTAAGTCGAGCTTATTGACCGGTATCCGCACAAACGCATCCTGAGCCAATTTGTTTTTTTTGGGCGGGATGGCATCTGATGTTTTTTCTTGTGGTTCTTTTGTTTTTTGCGTACTGTCTGTTTGGTTATCAGGTGAATCTGTATGGATTTCGCTATTTGGATAGTTCTGCAAACGTTCCAATAAATGTTGATTCACAGAATATGGCTCACCCTCGGAAACGAGAAAACAAAGCCTGCGCAATTCATCAATTGCATCATAAAACATCTGGTACTCATTGATTGAGGTCACCTGATCAATTGTATGTTCCAGCGCAGTTTCCATTGCATGGGTTAAATTTTCAATATCCTTGAATCCCATAAAACCCGCATTTCCTTTGAGCGTATGTATATTACGTCGGGCTTTATCTATCATTTCCTGCTGGTTGATATCTGTTCCTTGTTCCATCTCTATAAAAGCGTGTTCTGATATATCAAGCTTGTCACGTGCTTCAATCACAAATTTTTGATTGAGACTATTGCTTTGTAATGATGGTGACCGATAAGCTGATTGATCTGCTTTTGTATCTGACTGATCAGGAAGTGGAAGTATATCTTGTGGCTTTTTGGGAATAAAATGGTCTGACACGCTTTCTTGTGATGATGGTGCTTCTTTTTTGGATTTCAATTGTTCCGGCGACTCTATTTCATCAATACAGAATAAAATTTCATCTTTAATCTCAGTGGCTTCTTTTTCATAATCTGTTTCAGGAATATTATCACAAATACCTTTTGCGATTCTATTGAGACAATCCACGCCATCAAACATCAATTGCGCATGTTGTTTATTTAAAATACCTTTGCCCTGACGAAACAGATCAAGCAAATCCTCCATTTTATGGGCTAGGTTTCTGGTAATATTCATTTCAAAAAAAGAACAGGTCCCTTTTATGGTATGAAGGTTACGAAACATTTCATTCAAATCTTCTTCACTTGCTGTCTTGCCTGAGTCTACAAGATCATCAACGCGCATTAATGCATCCTCAATTTCGGATAACATTTCTTTTAGATCACTGGAAAATTCAATGAGCATTTCGTCCATAATTATCTACGCTCCTCTTATAATATGAATGGATTTGCTTTTAATTGAAAAAAATATAACTTTTTCCTTAGGAATACTCGAAAAATAAGTTCTCCATTTATCTTGAACGTATAATAGTTTGGCACGTAGAGACGTAGCATGCTACGTCTCTACAGAACAAAAACCCCGATGAACATTTTTTAAAATGGGGAACTTATTTCCAGAGCATTCCTTAAATTATTAAATATCATAATCTCAATTTTAGTGTAAATGGTCAAGAAATAATATCTAATTTTTTAAGAAATAAAAAATCTTACGTCATTTCTGAATTGACATATTTGATTTTTATTTCTAATATATCAGGGGTAAGCTTTATAATGTGCCAGGCAATTTCAATTTGCCATTTTTTTTCAGATTTAAAGGATCAACGTACGATGATTCAAAGCGATGATACACAAAAAGTTCATATCCTGCTGGTTGATGACCGGACAGAAAACTTGTTATCCCTTGAAGGTCTTCTGGAAGATTTGCCTGTCAGTATTGTCAAGGCAACTTCAGGCAATGAAGCGCTGAGTTTTATGCTTGAGTTCGATTTTGCTGTTGTTTTACTTGATGTGCAAATGCCTGACATGAATGGATTTGAAGTTGCCGAACTGATGCGCAGCCTGGAGCGTACACGTCTGGTGCCAATTATTTTTGTTACAGCCATTAATAAAGATCAACAACATGTTTTTAAAGGGTATGATAAAGGTGCCGTCGATTACATGTTTAAACCCCTTGATCCGGATATTATCAGAAACAAGGTTAGTGTGTTTGTTGAACTTCATAAAAATAAAAAGTCACTGCAACATGCCACCAGTGAAAATGAGAAGATTATTCAAGACTTGAAAGAATCTGAATTAATTCTCAAACGTAGAGACCGCATATTATCTGGAAGTCATCGTATTTCAAAAATTTTACTAGAAGTTACCGATCAAAAAGAGGCATTGTCTCAATCCATTGCATCAATGGGGATGTCTGCCAGTGTTGAACGTGCATATATCTATAAAATAATTCAATCCAAACCTGATGATGCCGAGATGTATGTTTCATGGTCACGTGGTTACCATAATACGTATGCGAAACCTGTAAATCAGGTGTTGTCTTTAAAAACGATTCCCCGATGGCATAATCAACTTGCCGATGGCAACGTCATATATGGTCAGAAAAATGATTTCAGTGATGAAGAACATGTGTATATGGAATCGAATCATATCGTTTCCATGCTGATGGTGCCCATTTCTATCAAAGGGGAATTGTGGGGGATAATTGGCTTAGACAGTGTCCATGTGCCGCATCAGTGGATAAATGCTGAAGTGACTGTTATTCAAAGTATCGCATCTGTTATTGCGAGTGCCGTCATTCGCTTTGAAATGGAAAGAAAAACTGAGAATTCACGATTAGAGCTTGAAGCACTCAATCAGGAACTTGAAGATGCCCTAAAATTTGCCAATCACATGGCCAAAAAAGCAGAGGAGGGCAACGAGGCAAAAAGCGAATTCCTGGCAAATATGAGCCATGAAATTCGTACCCCAATCAATGGCATTGTTGGCATGACTGAATTGCTGCTTGACCTAGATCTTGAAAGAGACGCAAGAGAATATGTCGAAATGATAAAAACATCGGGAGATTCTCTTTTATCGGTCATCAATGACATTCTGGATTTTTCAAAAATTGAAGCACGAAAACTGGATTTGGAAGAAATTAATTTTGATTTGCGTGTAACCGTTGAAGATACAACTGATATTGTCAGTCATCGTGCACATATGAAAGGTCTTGAGATGAACTGTCTGATAAATTCAGATGTGCCTTCATTATTAATTGGTGATCCCGGACGTTTACGTCAGATCCTGACAAATTTGACAGGAAATGCAATTAAATTCACAGAAAGTGGGGAAGTTGTTATCATTGTAACAATGGATAAAGATATGGGCGGTTTTGTCAGGTTGCGATTCGAAGTGTCTGATACTGGCATTGGTATTCCAAAGGAAAGAATGAATCGGCTGTTTCAATCTTTTTCTCAAATTGATGGATCTATGACACGAAAATATGGTGGAACAGGTCTTGGACTTGCCATATCCAAACGTCTTGTCGAAATGATGAACGGCCAGGTTGGTGTAGAAAGTGATGAAGGGACTGGTTCCACTTTTTGGTTTACTGTGGTATTGAAAAAACAACTTGAATCAATGCCAAAACTTCCACCCAAAAAATTAATGGCAAAATCATGCCGTGTATTGATTGTGGATGACAACAAAACCAATCGATTGGTTATCCGGTTACAATTAAAAAATATGGGATTTCAACTCGACGAAGCATATGATGGTCAAATGGCATATGAAATGTTGGCTCAGGCAATTGATCAGGACAATCCATATCAATTGGCAATTGTTGATATGCAAATGCCAATTATGGATGGTGAAACGCTTGGGAAAAAAATCAGGAACAACCCAAAAATGTCTCAAATGAAAATGGTCCTGATTACTTCAGCAGGTCTTCGGGGTGATGCGGCACGTATGCAAAAAATTGGCTTTGATGCATACTTAAATAAACCGGTGAAACAGGCTGTTTTAAACCATTGCATTCAAGAAGTTTTTGGGACAAATAAACAAAAACAGGAACAAAAATCCATTATTACAAGACATAGCCTGGCTGAGAATAAAAAAAGAAATATTCAGATCCTGGTTGTTGAAGACCATATTGTTAATCAAAAGGTCATTATGGGCATGCTGAATAAATTTGGTTATAATGCAGATAAAGCAGAAGATGGTGAAGCGGCAATAGAGGCGCTTAAACTTAAACCTTATGATTTGATTTTTATGGATATTCAAATGCCAAAAATGAATGGTTACGAAACCACTAAGGCCATCAGAAATTTATCCACACCGATCAAAAAACATGATTCAGTGATCATTGCCCTGACTGCCAATGTGATGACAAAAGATCGGGATAAATGTATTCAAAGCGGTATGGATGACTACCTGGCCAAACCATTTAATTCCAATGAACTTCAAAAAATTATCAACAAACACTTGAAGGATAAAACGCAAGACACGAATGATTTTTTATCGGGAATTACACTGGATGGACATATAAAATATGAGGCTTACAATAAAAACACCTTGCTGGAACGAATGGACAATGATGAAGCGCTATGCCATGATTTAATCGTTTCTTTTGTCGGTGATTATAAAGAACGTTTCAAAAAATTGAAGGAAGCATGGAATAATAAAGATAATACACAATTGGGAATGCTTGCGCATTCGATAAAAGGCGCCGCATCATTAATAGAGGCTTGCCAAATCAAGGAGATTGCATCATTAATAGAGGAAAAAAGCAATGACGGCACTGCAAAAGAAATAAATCATTTAATTGATGAGTTAGAACAGGCCTTCGAAATATTTAAGGAAGCTGCGTTTCAAAATGAAGACCATTATCAAGAAATTTAGAAAAAATATTTTTCTGAATTTTAATAAAATCAGAAGAAAATAAAAGAAAAAAAGTAAATATTGCAAATAATCTAAAATAATCGGCTATAATCAAATTTGATTTCAAAATATGAATAACGTATACAACAGATTTTCATTTAACAACAAATTCTATTTTATTTTTGCCAGCGTGGCTCAGTTGGTAGAGCGGCTGATTTGTAATCAGTTAGTCGGGGGTTCGAGTCCCTCCGCTGGCTCTTTAATTATTTGGTGGGGTTCCCGAGTGGCCAAAGGGAACAGACTGTAAATCTGTCGGCGAACGCCTTCGGAGGTTCGAATCCTCCCCCCACCATACATATTAAGATTGCGGGAGTAGCTCAGTTGGTAGAGCATCAGCCTTCCAAGCTGACTGTCGCGAGTTCGAACCTCGTCTCCCGCTCCAAATTAGTTATTGAGATTTGGTCAGTGGTCCTGTTCGATTATCCCACGAGATCAGGGAGCAATTGAATGGGTATTTTTGTGCCCACGTAGCTCAGCAGGTAGAGCGCTTCCTTGGTAAGGAAGAGGTCCACCGGTTCAAATCCGGTCGTGGGCTTAAAAGTTGACCCATTAATCCGGCAGAAATAAGTTTCCAACAAAAACAATCATTTGATACAAGGCTGGATTAAGCAACGCGGCGGTCATAATTTTTGATATATTCATCAAGGCTGCTACGCAATGAAAGGAAACGACTTACTATGGCAAAAGAAAAATTTGAACGAAGTAAACCACACGTTAATGTCGGAACCATAGGACACATTGACCACGGAAAAACGACGTTAACGGCCGCAATTACCAAACATATGGGAATGCGGGGAATGGCAAATTTTGTGCCATTCGACCAGATTGACAAAGCGCCTGAAGAAAAAGCGCGCGGAATTACTATTGCAACTGCCCACGTTGAATATCAAACCGATAAACGTCACTATGCGCATGTGGATTGTCCCGGTCATGCGGATTACATCAAAAATATGATAACGGGTGCTGCGCAAATGGATGGTGCGATTCTTGTTGTTGGTGCAGATGATGGTCCCATGCCCCAGACGCGTGAACATATCCTTCTTGCACGTCAGGTGGGCGTACCAAGAATTGTTGTATTTTTGAATAAGTGCGATATGGTTGATGATGAAGAGCTCATTGAACTGGTTGAACTAGAGTTACGAGAATTACTTGATAAATATGAATTTCCAGGTGATGAAACGCCGATCATCCATGGAAGTGCTTTAAAAGCGCTTGAAAGTGATGACAATAGCAGTGAAGAAGCAAAATGTGTTTTTGAATTGATGGATGCGATTGATTCATATATTCCAGAACCTGTAAGAGATTTGGACAAATCATTTCTGATGCCAATTGAAGATGTTTTCAGTATTTCAGGTCGCGGTACAGTCGTTACCGGTAGAGTTGAACGTGGGATTATCCGAATGGGTGAAGATATTGAAATTGTCGGCATGAAAGAGACCATGAAAACTGTTTGTACAGGCGTCGAGATGTTCAGAAAAATTCTTGATGAAGGTCGTGCAGGGGATAATATTGGTGTTTTGCTTCGCGGGACAAAACGTGAAGAAGTTGAACGGGGTCAGGTACTTGCCCATCCAAAAACAATTACACCACATACTAAATTCAAAGCTGAAGTTTATGTATTGAGTAAGGAAGAAGGTGGGCGTCACACACCATTTTTCAAGGGCTATCGGCCACAATTTTATTTTCGCACAACGGATGTTACTGGCATTGTGAAATTACCTGAAAATGTTGAAATGGTAATGCCCGGTGATAATGTTTCTATTCAGGCAGAGTTGATTACACCTATTGCGATGGAAAAAGAACTTCGTTTTGCCATACGTGAAGGCGGACGAACAGTTGGCGCTGGTGTTGTTAGTGAAATTATTGAATAGAAGCTTAATAAAATTATAATTAATATTCTGGCTGAACCTTACCTTGAATTGCTCTGTATTATTGATACAGGGCAATTTCACGTTAAGGTCACCCATGATGATTTACTATTATAAAGGGATATACAGTGAGAATTATAATCACACTCGCCTGCACTGAGTGCAAGCAAAGAAACTATACAACAACTAAAAATAAACGAACGACTCCTGACAAGCTTGAATTTAATAAATATTGTCGATTTTGTCGGAAGCATACCAAACATCGTGAAACGAAATGATATATTCCTTCGGAACAGTTTCTTGATTGTCTCGATTTTTTGATATGATAACAAAGAGAGAAAAGTAAGGTTTCAAAACATATAAAGACAATCGAACAAATTAAAATGCAGGCCAGTAGCTCTAACGGCAGAGCGCCGGACTCCAAATCCGGATGTTGGGGGTTCGAATCCCTCCTGGCCTGCCAAATTATTTATAAGCATGACAGAATAATTTATTTTTTTTGTTAATAATTTTCTGTCATTGGACAAGATGGTGATTAATGGGCCGGTTACAAAGAAAAAAAACAATCAAAAAGAAAAAAAAGAAGATATTGTCTGAAGATCAGCGGGATCGAATGCTAGTAGAATCCAGTAAGGACAAAACATTATCATCTACTACATTTCGACCTTCAAAAAAAGAACCGGGAGCGCTTGTCGGAAAACAATTCAGCCCGCGTATTCTTAAAAAGCCGGATTTTATTGAAAAATCCATCCAATTTTTACGTGAAGTTAAAATTGAACTGAAAAAGGTAACTTGGCCACCCAAAAATCAAGCAATAAGTTTCACCTTAGTCGTGCTTATTCTTGTTTTTATTTTTGCGATATATTTTGGTATTGTTGATGCGGGATTATCAGCGCTGGTTCGTTTGGTTTATTAATTCGATATAAGGATATCGACTATCGAACAGTACACTTCATATAAATTACCACATTAAAACAGTTCGGTCGAATCACTTATACGATAGTTGGTACATTTATTAAATAGTTACTGTTTTAAATAAAAGGGATGTAACGTGGCTCAAAACTGGTACATTGTTCATGTATATTCAGGCTTTGAAACTAAAGTGAAACAAAGCCTTATAGAAAGAATAGAATCATATCCCGAACCTGATAAATTTGGTGATATTGTGGTGCCTACTGAGCAAGTTGTTGAGCTTGTCAAGGGAAAACGCAAAACATCTTCACGCAAATATTATCCCGGATATATTTTGGTTCAAATGGAATTAGATGATGGGACATGGCATCTTGTTAAAAATACAGCAAAAGTGACCGGTTTTCTCGGTGGTAAAGATAAACCGGTTCCCATGATGGATAAGGAAGCTGAACGTATACTTGCCCAATTGGAAGATGGTAAAAATAAACCGCAGCCCAAATTTTCATTTGAAGAAGGGGATGATGTTCGTGTCGTTGATGGGCCTTTTACAAATTTTCAAGGGACTGTCGAAGAAGTCAATCCAGAAAAAGGTAAAATTAAAGTGCTTGTGAGCATATTTGGTCGTTCAACACCAGTTGAACTTGAATTTGTTCAGGTAACAAGATTATAACAATTCATTAAAAATTAATATAAATATTTTTTTATCAAGATAATATTGCACATATTAATCTTGAAATCTATTTGGAGTACATAATGGCGAAAAAGGTATTGGCACAAATTAAATTACAGGTCGAAGCGGGAAAAGCAAATCCTTCCCCTCCCATTGGTCCAGCTTTAGGACAACACGGCGTTAATATTATGGATTTCTGCAAAAGTTTTAACGCAAAAACAACTGATCAGGAAGGCATGATTATTCCGGTTATTATTACAGTTTTTGAAGATCGAAGTTTTACTTTTATTACAAAGACGCCACCTGCCTCAATTTTATTAAAGAAAGCCGCTAAATTAGCAAAAGGTTCGAGTGATCCCAAACGCAATAAGGTCGCTACTGTAAAAATGGCTCAAGTTGAAGAAATTGCAAAAACTAAAATGCAAGATTTAAATGCAAATGATCTTGATCAGGCATGCAAAATTATTATGGGAACTGCTCGGAGTATGGGAATTGAAGTACAATAAAAGGCTCAATCCATGCCTTTTAAACAGATGTATTTCATTTGATACTTGGTTAAACAAGGGTTATATCCAAACTTTTTGGACATAACCCTTGCAATTTTTGATATATAAGGAGATTTCATGCCAAAACGGGGTAAAAAAATACAAGAAGCGAAAAAAGATATTGATCGTTTGGCCTTGTATGAGCTGGAGGAAGCTCTTCAAAAAGCTATCGACAAAAAATTTACATCATTTGATGAAAGTGTCGACGTCGCCGTTCGATTGGGTGTGGACCCGAGGCATGCCGACCAGATGGTTCGCGGGACTGTTGTTTTGCCAAATGGTACAGGTAAGGAAATTAAAGTACTTGTATTTGCAAAAGGTGAAAAGGAAGTTGAAGCCCGAGAAGCAGGTGCCGATTTTATTGGTAATGATGAAATTGCTGAGAAAATTAAGGGAGGATGGCTGGAGTTTGACAAAGCCGTTGCAACGCCCGACATGATGGGTACTGTTGGCAAATTGGGCCGCATCCTGGGGCCTCGTGGTATGATGCCAAACGCGAAAACAGGTACTGTCACTTTTGATATCAAAAAAGCTGTAAATGAGCTAAAAGCTGGAAAAATTGATTTTCGAGTTGAACGTGCTGGAATTGTTCATGCTACTATGGGAAAAACATCTTTTGGCGTTCAAAAATTGCTTGAAAATTTTTATGCCTTTTTTGATACTATTTTACGTTTAAAGCCAACGTCTAGCAAAGGAACTTATTTAAAGTCTATATCCGTGTCTACAACCATGGGACCGGGTATAAAAATTGATCCTACCTTTGTTAAAAATATTTCCAAATAAATTTTTTCCTGTCCAAGACCGTAGGCCTTTTATGATAATAGCTGATTTTTTTCAGCTACCTACTGAGACATAAAGGAAGAATGCAGAAGGAATTTGTATTCATACCTTTCCTGTGTGTGAAAAGCAAAACGGTCTGACAGTGAAAGGGAGGAGGTTGATGATTTGAATCGTGAAGAAAAACAAGTCATTGTAGAAAATATTCATAAAAGATTTCTTGATGCTGAAATCGTAATTGCCACAGATCCAAAGGGCTTAAATGTTGAGGATATGACAAAATTACGACGTCAACTAAGAGAGGCTTCAGTTGAATATCAGGTTGTAAAAAATACTTTGCTGACTCGCGCATCAGAAAATACTGGGGTTGCTAGCATTAATCAATACTTTCGTGGCCCTAGCGCTGTAGCTATTAGCTATGATGATCCTGTTGCACCAGCTAAAATTTTGAGCAAATTTGCTGAAGATAATCCAAAGCTTGAAGTCAAGGCTGGGGTAATGGGTAATACTGTACTTAGCGTGGATGATGTAAAAGCATTATCCAAATTGCCATCCAGAGAAGAATTATTATCCAAGCTGCTTTCATGCATGAATGCCGTACCTGGCAATTTTGTTCGTACTCTGGCAGCAATACCTGCTGGATTCGTTAATGTGCTGCAAAGTATTAAAGAAAAAAAAGAAGGTGAAGAATCTGCCTGATTGAGAATTTTAACGTTATGGCAGTTTTCTTATTTTTAACAGTTTTTTGTTTCAAAATGAATACAAAAATTTTCTGAAGGAAAGGATAAAAATGGCTGATATAACAAAAGAAGACGTAATTGAATTTATTTCAAATATGACAGTTTTGGAACTGTCTGAAATGATAAAAGAGATGGAAGATAAATTCGGTGTAACAGCAGCAGCTCCGGTCGCCATGATGGGACCTCAGGGTGGAGATGCTGGCGCACCTGCTGAGGAAGAAAAAACAGAATTTGATGTTGTTCTTATCACACCTGGAGACAAGAAAATTCAGGTCATTAAGGAAGTTCGCGCCATTACAGGACTTGGCTTGAAAGAAGCCAAAGCCCTCGTTGATGATGCACCGAAGGCGGTTAAAGAAGCCGTTCCAAAAGATGAAGCTGAAAAGATTAAAGAGCAGCTTGAAGGTGCCGGTGCCCAAGTCGAGGTAAAATAGTCCCTTTTAATTGCTCTTTCGGCTGATGCCTATATGTTATCTATTTAAATTGGCTTACTCAGACAGGAATATCCTGTCTGAGTAACTTTACACAAAAAATAAAGAATTGCTAATTGCAAGTTGATGTTTTCATCAGTCGTCAATAAATTGAATTCGACTATACGTGATCTCTTCAAGCTTCCTTCAACACCTAAATATTGGAGTGAATATGAAGAACTCCCACCAAACAATCAAACGTATTCGAAAAAATTTTGGAAAAATTAATAAAATAATTGAAATTCCGAATTTAATTAGAATGCAACGTGAGTCATATGCGCGTTTTCTTCAAAAAGATGTACACCCCGATCAGCGCCTTGATGTTGGCCTTCAGGCTGTTTTCAGGTCTGTTTTTCCGATCAAGGATTTTAGTGGTACTGCATCACTTGAATTTGTTTCATATCGATTTGGAGAATTGAAACATACAGTAGAAGAATGCATTCATCGTGGGATGACATATGAATTTCCTGTTCGCATCACTGTCAGACTTGTTGTTTATGACGTGGACAAAGAAGCTGATACTCAAAAAATTCGGGATATTAAAGAACAGGAAATTTATTTTGGAACCATACCCCTCATGACCGAGCGTGGAACATTTGTTATTAATGGCACTGAAAGAGTTGTCGTAAGTCAGTTACACCGCTCCTCAGGTGCTTTTTTTGATCATGATAAAGGAAAAACGCACTCCAGCGGAAAAGTTCTTTATTCTGCTAAAATTATTCCTGTCCGTGGCTCATGGATAGAAATGGAAATTGATGCCAAAGATATTGTTAATATAAGAATAGATCGTCGGAGAAAATTTCCAGTAACTCTTTTGTTCAAAGCATTGGGTTATACAACTGAAGATATTTTAAACTTTTTTTATTACACTGAAAATATTATTATAAATAATCTCCTGGATAGCGAAAAACCCCAAGGGATTATATATAAAGCATTTAATGAGAATACACTGAAAGGACAACGGTCCGCCCAGGATATATCTGATCCAGAAAGTGGAGAGATTATAGTTAAAAAAGGACGGCTTATATCGCAACGAGCAATTAAGCAACTTAAAAGAAGTGGTGCAAAAACAATTCCGATTACCGTAGATGATGTACTCGAAAAATTTATTGCGCGGACAATTTACGATCCCAAAACAGGATCTGTATTGGCAAACGCCAACGAAGTCGTTTCTGAAGATTTGATGAAAACGCTGGTAAAAGCAAAAATTGGGGACTTTGAAATTTTATCTATAGATGGGGTTACGAGCAGTGAGTCTATTCGTAAAACCTTACTTTTGGATAAAGTTGAAGATAAACAGGATGCGTTAATTGAAATATACAAAAAACTTCGGCCAGGTAACCCTGTAACATCAGAAGTTGCACAGGATTTCTTGGACCAATTATTTTTCAAACCTTCACATTACGATCTTTCAGGTGTTGGACGCCTTAAGCTGAACTTACGTTTAAGCCTAAATACGCCAAAACATGTTAATACATTACGTCGTGAAGATATACTGCTAACTGCTAAAACCCTTGTACAGCTGAAAGATACGCAAGGTATTGTCGATGATGTCGATCATTTGGGAAATCGTCGTGTCCGCGCTGTCGGGGAGCTTCTTGAAAATCAATATCGAATTGGATTGGTAAGAATGGAACGTGCCATTAAAGAAAGAATGAGCCTTCAAGAAATTGATGCTTTAATGCCGCACGATTTGATCAACTCAAAGCCTGTTTCAGCAGTTGTCAAAGAATTTTTTGGCACCAGTCAGCTCAGTCAGTTCATGGATCAAACCAATCCATTATCAGAAACAACCCATAAACGGCGCTTGAGTGCTCTTGGCCCAGGCGGATTGACACGAGAGCGGGCTGGATTTGAAGTCCGTGATGTTCATCCCTCTCATTATGGACGAATTTGTCCCATTGAGACACCTGAAGGTCCAAATATCGGTCTGATTGTTTCTTTAAGCACATACGCACGCGTCAGTGAGTTTGGCTTTATTGAAACTCCTTATCGAGTAGTAGAGGATTCCCTCGCAACCAGTGATGTTAAATTTTTAAGTGCGATCGATGAAAAAGACTTTCCGATTGCTCAGGCAAATGCACCGTTGGATAAAAATAACAGGTATATCAATGCATTGGTTACATCACGCATCGCGGGTGAATTGACGATGACGAAAAAGGAAGATATCAAATATATGGATATTTCTCCCAATCAATTGGTGAGTGTATCTGCATCTTTGATTCCTTTTCTTGAAAACGATGATGCCAACCGAGCATTAATGGGATCGAACATGCAACGTCAGGCGGTTCCATTACTTAAATCTGAAGCGCCACTTGTTGGAACAGGAATGGAATCCATTGTGGCGAGAGATTCTGGAGTGGCTATCGTTGCCAAAAAAGGAGGAGAGGTTATTGATGTTGATGCTTCCAGAATTGTTATCAAACATAATTTTGATCATGATAATTTAGAAGAACACATTAGTATTTATAATCTAACAAAATTCAATCGCTCAAACCAAAATACCTGTTTTAATCACAGACCCATTGTCTCAAAGGGTGAAATTGTTGCTGATGGTTCAATTATTGCTGATGGACCTGCTACAGAACAGGGTGAACTCGCTTTGGGTAAAAATGTTACTGTCGCCTTTATGCCTTGGGGGGGGTACAATTTTGAAGATTCTATTCTGGTAAGTGAAAGACTGGTAAAGGATGGTGTATACACTTCTGTTCACATAGAGGAATTTGAGGTTGTTGCAAGAGACACAAAACTTGGAAAAGAAGAAATTACGAGAGACATTCCGAATGTTGGAGAAGAAGCGCTTCGAAATTTGGATGAAAGTGGGATTGTTCGCTTGGGTGCGGAGGTTTCTGCAAGTGATATTCTTGTAGGAAAAGTAACCCCAAAGGGGGAAACACAATTATCACCTGAAGAAAAATTGCTTAGGGCGATATTTGGAGAAAAAGCAGGTGATGTTAAAGATACCAGTCTACGTGTACCGCCAGGTGTTGAAGGTATTGTGATTGATGCGAAGGTTTTTTCACGTCGTGGAGTGGAAAAGGATGACCGTACCAGGTCCATTGAAGATGAAGAAATTGCTATTCTTGAAAAAAATCGAGATGATGAACAGCGAATTCTAGAAAGATCTGTTAGAGATGAGATTCAAAAAATGTTGGACGGTCATACGTGTATTGCTACACTGAAAAAAGGAAAAAATACAATTATTCCAAAAGGAACGATCTTGACTCCTGAAGTTCTCGCCGATATTCCACTGAATCATTTAGAGACTTTAAGCTTGAAAGATCCAGAGCAATCTGAAAAAATTCATGAATTGCTAAAAAAATATCGAGAACAGCAAGAAAGAAATCGTGAAAAATTCGAAGAAAAAGTTACCCGCTATGAAAAAGGTGATGATCTACCACCGGGTGTGATAAAAATGGTAAAAATATATGTGGCAATGAAGCGGAAATTGTCAGTTGGGGATAAAATGGCAGGCCGCCATGGAAACAAAGGGGTTGTATCCCGAATCTTACCTCAGGAAGACATGCCATATTTTAGCGATGGTACACCGGTAGATATGGTCTTGAATCCGTTGGGAGTTCCCTCACGTATGAATGTGGGGCAAATTCTTGAGATTCATTTGGGACGTGCTGCTAGAGAGCTCGGAAGAGACATTACAAAGTTAATTGAACAACAAGCTTTCGATGCCTTAAGAGAAAAATTTAAACGGATCTTTTCAACCAAAAAAGTTACTGCGGAAACACCACCTCAGGGACCGATAGCAGAAAAAATTGAAAGCTTCTCGGATGATCAATTGGCTGAACTTGCTAAATTTTATGAAAATGGCGTTCATATGGCAACACCAGTTTTTGATGGTGCACATGAAAGTGAAATTAAAAACTTAATGAGTGAAGTCTCCGAACCAGTAAGCGCTCAAGCCAAATTATTTGATGGTCGAACTGGATTGCCTTTTCAAGGCAAAGTAACCGTTGGAGCCATGTACATGCTTAAACTGCATCATCTTGTTGATGATAAAATTCATGCGCGATCCATTGGTCCTTACTCGCTTGTTACGCAGCAACCATTGGGAGGTAAAGCACAGTTTGGTGGTCAGCGTTTGGGTGAAATGGAAGTTTGGGCAATGGAAGCTTATGGTTCAGCGCATGCACTTCAAGAATTTATCACTGTAAAGTCCGATGATATGGCAGGAAGAACACGTATGTATGAAAAAATTGTTAAAGGGCAAAATATGCTGGAACCGGGCTTGCCTGAATCGTTTAAGGTATTGGAGAAAGAATTGCAGAGTTTGGGATTAGATATTACTTTACATAAGCATGAAAAATGATAACAATCAAAGGGAGTATATTTTATTCCCCAAATGAAAGGTGACTATGGAAACCTTATTTGACTTCTTCAAAAAACCGGACAATCCGAAACTGTACGCAGGCGTACAGATTCAACTTTCTTCACCTGAGAAAATTCGAGACCGGTCGTATGGTGAAATAAAAAAACCAGAGACAATCAATTACCGAACATTTAAACCGGAACGTGATGGCCTTTTTTGTGCAAAAATATTTGGTCCTACACGCGATTACGAATGTAACTGCGGTAAATATAAACGCATGAAACATCGTGGTATTGTCTGTGAAAAATGCGGCGTTGAAGTTATTCAATCTAGAGAAAGACGAGAGCGTATGGGGCATATTGAGCTTGCCACCGCCATCGCCCATGTCTGGTTTCTAAAAAGTTTGCCCAGTAAAATTGGTAGTTTACTTGATTTTACATTGAAAAATATTGAGCGAATACTGTATTTTGATTCTTATGTCGTTATAGATCCTAAGGATACAGAACTTAAAAAATTCGACCTGTTAACAGAAGAGCAATACCGTGACGCAATTGAAAAATTTGGTTATGATCGATTTGAAGCAGATATGGGAGCCGAAGCAATTAAACGTTTGTTTTCTGAAATTAATCTGGAACAACTTTATACTAAATTGCGAGAGGAAATCCAAAAAACAACTTCTGACGCAAAACGCAAGAAATTATCCAAAAGATTAAAAGTGATTGATGCATTCATGGAATCAGGTGTCGACCCCGCATGGATGATCATGGATGTTATTCCTGTTTTGCCGCCAGATTTGCGACCTTTGGTCCCTCTGGAAGGTGGCAGATTTGCAACCTCTGATTTGAATGATCTATATAGACGTGTAATCAATCGAAACAATCGTTTGAAACGTTTAATGGACCTGAAGGCACCGGATATAATCGTTCGAAACGAAAAAAGAATGCTTCAAGAGGCTGTTGATGTTTTGTTTGATAATGGCCGACAGGGCAGGGTAATCACCGGAACAAATAAACGTCCACTTAAATCGTTAAGTGATACATTAAAGGGAAAACAAGGCCGTTTCCGTCAAAATTTATTGGGGAAACGTGTTGATTATTCGGGGCGTACAGTTATCACAATTGGGCCAAAACTTAGATTGCATCAATGTGGACTTCCTAAAAAAATGGCATTGGAACTTTTCAAACCATTTGTATATAACCGCTTGGAAAAGAAAGGTCTTGTTTCTACGGTCAAAAGTGCAAAAAAAATGGTGGATAAGGAAACGCCTGAAGTTTGGGATACACTTGATGAAGTTGTCAGTGAATATCCGATCATGTTAAATCGCGCGCCAACACTTCATCGACTGGGTATTCAGGCCTTTGAACCGACTTTAATTGAAGGAAAGGCGATTCAATTACATCCATTGGTTTGTACGGCATTCAATGCGGATTTTGATGGCGATCAGATGGCAGTTCATATTCCACTGGCTGTAGAGTCCCAAATTGAAGCGCGTATATTGATGCTTTCCAGCAATAACATATTGTCCCCAGCGAATGGGAGTCCCATCGTTGTTCCTACACAGGATATTGTTTTGGGGATCTATTACATGACAAGAAGTGTTAATGATTCCAAAGGTGCTTGGAAAGAATTTTGTAGTTTGGGTGAGGTACGAGCGGCCTACGACGCAGAAGCTATAGATCTTCATGCTCCGATCAAAGTGCGTATTCAAGGGAAAATGCATGAGACAACAGTGGGGCGGGTGTTGTTGTATGAAATTATGCCGCAAGAACCGTTGGTCAGGGTTCGACATATAGGGCTATTTTCTGCGGAAGAAGCCAATGAAATTCTAAAAATGGCTAAAAACGAAGATCAATCATTTTTGGAACTTTGCAGAAATTATTCACGCAGTAGAGATCGCTTAAGAGATGGTGATTTGGGTATTTTGCGACGAGATGAGCTTCAACGACTTTTCAGACTTAAAAAAAGTCATGCATCGACAATTATGAAACTGTCTGAAAAAGAACTATCAGATGTTATTGTTATAAAAGATGAATACCATATATTCGAAATGCTTGAAAAGCGTTTTGAAATACCATATGAATACGTCAACCATGTCATGGATAAAAAAAGATTACGTGAATTGGTGGATTATGCTTATAGAACGTTGGGAGCAAAGTCGACAGTTATTCTTTCAGATAGAATTAAGGATCTAGGATATGAATATGCCACGATTGGGGGGGTTTCCATTTCTATTGATGACATGATTGTTCCATCTGCAAAATGGAATATTTTGAGTGAAGCTGAGGCTGAAGTGAATGAGATTGAAAGTCAGTATAATGAAGGGCTGATTACACAGGGTGAAAAATACAATAAAGTAGTAGACATTTGGTCAAGAGCAACTGACAACGTTGCCAATGCGATGATGGGCGAAATGAAAAATCAGCCGGTTTTGGATGATAACAAGAATCCAATTCACGATGAAAACAGTGATCCTGTTTACGAAGACAGCTTCAACGCTATTTATATGATGGCTGATTCAGGTTCAAGAGGTAGCAAAGACCAGATGCGGCAGCTCGCTGGAATGAGAGGCCTGATGGCAAAGCCATCTGGCGAAATCATTGAAACTCCGATTACAGCTAACTTTCGTGAAGGATTGAGTGTGCTTCAGTATTTTATTTCAACACATGGCGCTCGAAAGGGTTTGGCTGACACAGCATTGAAAACAGCTAATTCAGGTTATCTTACCAGACGTTTGGCGGATGTTGCACAAGACTGTATTGTTTCTGAAGTTGATTGCGGATCTGTTATTGGCGTTGAAGTTGAACCTTTGATGGAAGGTGGCGAAATTATTCAACGACTTGGTGAAAGATTACTTGGACGAACATCAGTTGAAGATATAATGGATCCATTTACAGATGAAATAATTGTTAAAGCAGGTGATGAAATAGATGAAACATGTGTTCGTAAAATTGAAAATGCAGGTTTCACAAGAATTAAAATTCGTTCGGTGCTAACATGCCGCACAGACCGAGGTGTCTGTGCAAAGTGTTATGGTCGAGATCTCGCGCATGGGCATCTGGTTGAAATAGGTCAGGCTGTTGGAATTCTGGCTGCACAATCCATTGGTGAACCCGGAACACAATTGACCATGCGGACATTTCATATTGGTGGAACAGCCAGCCGAAGAGTTGAACAGGCTGATATTAGAGCGCATGTTGAAGGGAATGTTAGATTTGTTGATTTAAACGTTGTTCATCGGATAAATACTGATGGTAGTATTGGAGATATGGTTGTAATGAATCGTCGGGGTGGGGAATTTGTCATTGAAAGTGAACGTGGACGAGAACGAGAACGATGCCCCGTAATTTATGGCGCACAAATCAAAGTAAAAGATGGTCAGCTTGTAAAACCAGGCGATGTTTTGGCTGCATGGGATCCTTTTACAACACCTATTCTCACTGAGGTTAGCGGTGTTGTTAAATTCGACGATATTTTTATTGGAAAAACCATGCAGGAAAAAGTTGATCCGGTTACAGGAAAATCAAGTCAAACAATCGTTGAGTTTAAGGAAGGTGAAGTTCGTCCCAGGATTTCAATAAAAGACAAGAGTGGTAAAACAGCAAGACTAAAAAAACTGGAAACAAAAGAAAGTACTGATGGTTCAGGTTTAGCGCGCTACTATCTTCCTGTAGATGCCATCTTGCTGGTTGAAGAAGGAGATAGCGTTAATGCAGGGGATATTATCGCAAAACTTCCAAGAGCAACAACAAAAACAAAGGATATTACCGGAGGGCTCCCAAGAGTCGCAGAACTTTTTGAAGTTAGAAAACCTAAAGAAAATGCTGTGTTAAGTGAAATTGATGGTTATGTCAGTATTTCAAAAGGGGCAAAAGGGAAACAAAAAATTACGGTTACACCTGTTGATGTGGGTGACAAAAAAGAATATCTAATATCCAGGGGAAAGCATATTAATGTTTATGACGGTGATTACGTCCGATCAGGTGATTCTCTTGTGGCGGGTGCTGCAAATCCTCAAGATATCCTAAATATTAAAGGAGAAGTTGCGCTGGCAAGATATCTTGTTGATGAAGTTCAGGAGGTTTATCGCCTTCAGGGAGTACGCATTAATGATAAGCATATTGAGGTAATTGTGCGTCAGATGATGAGATGTGTTAGAATTATCGAAGTTGGAGATACGAATTTTATTCTCGAAGAGCAGGTTGAACGTGGCCGATTTGAAGAGGAAAACCGAAAAACTGAGAAAAAAGGGGGGATACCGGCTAAAGCGGAACCTCTAATTCTAGGTATCACAAAGGCATCTCTGAGTACCGATAGTTTTATTTCCGCAGCTTCATTTCAAGAAACAACAAGGGTTCTTACTGATGCGAGTATATCGGGAACACTTGACCATTTAAGAGGACTAAAAGAAAATGTAATCATGGGAAGGATGATACCAGCAGGAACAGGGACAACACTATATACTGAACTGGATCCTATACTTGAGGAAGAGTATACATCATAAGAATTTTCAATAAATCATAAATTTCAATAATGGGGAAGATATTTTCAGAGTATTCCTAAGCGGTATAAAAATAAAAAAAATTATCAAAAAATATTTTTTTATTGACACCGCCAAAAATAGTTGATACAAAGTCTTTTTATATCGTTTTGGTCTGTTTATCACTCAAAATTGATTGGTAAACATGGTAATGATTTAACACAGTAAAATCTAAGAGATAAAAATGCCAACAATTAATCAGCTCGTCAGAAAAGGGCGTGAAGAAATCAAAAAAAAGAAAAGCACACCCGCATTAAAAGGATCACCGCAGAAACGAGGCGTTTGTACGCGAGTGTATACATCAACGCCGAAAAAGCCTAATTCTGCTCTAAGAAAAGTTGCTCGTGTGCGTTTAACAACAGGAGTTGAAGTAACAGCATATATTCCAGGGGTTGGTCATAATCTACAGGAGCATTCAGTTGTTCTTGTTCGGGGCGGTCGTGTTAAAGATTTACCAGGTGTTCGTTATCATATTGTACGTGGTACACTGGATACACTTGGAGTTCAAGATAGAAAACAAGGCCGATCAAAATATGGGGCAAAAAAGCCAAAATAATTCAAATGATTATTGAATACAATTGTTTAAGTATTCAATAAAATCGAGACTAACAAAAAAATAATTTGCAAACGATAATCGCTGCAATGTTTGCAATATATATTAAACAGGTAAACTATGCCAAGAAGAGCCGATGTTCCAAAAAGATTAATTTTGCCAGATCCAAAATACAAAAGTAAGCTGGTTTCGCGATTTATCAATTCGATTATGAAAAATGGAAAAAAAAGCCTAGCTGAATCCATTTTGTATTCATCGTTTGATATTATTGAAGAAAAGACTAAAAAACCACCACTTGAAATTTTTGAAAAAGCAATGGATAATGTTAAGCCTTTTATAGAAGTGAAATCACGACGAGTAGGAGGTTCGACATACCAGGTGCCCACAGAGGTTCGTTCATCAAGACAAATTGCTCTGGCAATAAGATGGATTTTGGATGCCTCACGAAAACGAGGAGAAAACGGCATGCCAAAAAAATTGGCATCAGAACTGCTAGATGCTGCAAACCAGCGAGGGGCATCAGTTAAAAAAAGAGATGATACTCATAAAATGGCTGAAGCTAACAAAGCATTTGCGCACTATCATTGGTAAAAAAACTATTTGCAATAATCATGGAAATTAAGATTACTGCAAATATAATTACAATTTTCAACAGGATGAATTCATCCATTGGTTAAAACAAACAAAAGCTCAAAGCTATGCATTTTGTTTGGCATATCTTTGAGTTTTTAAGTTTTCATACTCTGTATAATAAAAGGGAGGGAGACATGGCTAAGGACAAATTTGATCGTAGTAAACCACATGTTAATGTCGGAACAATTGGTCACATTGATCATGGCAAAACAACACTTACAGCTGCAATCACTAAGCATATGGGAATGAAGGGCATGGCAAACTTTGTTCCGTTTGATCAAATCGATAAAGCTCCTGAAGAAAAAGCACGTGGAATTACTATAGCAACTGCACATGTTGAATATGAAACAGATAAACGACATTATGCTCATGTTGATTGTCCCGGGCATGCTGATTACATCAAAAATATGATTACTGGTGCAGCACAAATGGATGGAGCGATACTTGTTGTTGGTGCTGATGATGGCCCAATGCCTCAAACAAGAGAACATATTCTTCTTGCTCGTCAGGTTGGAGTGCCTAAAATTGTTGTTTTCTTGAATAAATGCGATATGGTTGATGATGAGGAACTTATTGAATTAGTTGAACTTGAGCTTAGAGAGCTACTTGATAAGTATGAATTTCCAGGAGATGATACACCAATTATTAAAGGAAGTGCATTAAAAGCTCTTGAAAGTGATGATAATTCGAGTGACGAAGCCAAATGTATATTTGAGTTAATGGATGCTATAGATGGATATATTCCAGAACCTGTACGTGATTTAGATAAAACATTTCTCATGCCAATTGAAGATGTCTTCAGCATATCAGGCCGCGGAACAGTTGTGACCGGTAGAGTCGAACGTGGAATAGTCCATATGGGTGATGAAATTGAAATAGTGGGTATCAAACCAACCATGAAAACAGTTTGTACAGGCGTTGAAATGTTTAGAAAAATATTGGATGAAGGTCGCGCTGGTGACAATATCGGCGTTCTGCTAAGAGGTACAAAAAGGGAAGAAGTTGAACGAGGTCAAGTCTTAGCAGTTCCAAAATCAATTACGCCACATACAAAGTTTAAAGCAGAAGTATATGTATTAAGCAAGGAAGAAGGTGGGCGACATACACCATTTTTTAAAGGATATCGGCCACAATTTTATTTTAGAACCACTGATGTTACCGGTGTTGTTCAACTACCGGAAAATGTCGAAATGGTTATGCCTGGTGACAATGTCTCCATTTCAGCGGAACTTATCACACCGATTGCTATGGAAAAAGAACTCCGTTTTGCAATCCGTGAGGGTGGACGAACCGTTGGTGCAGGTGTTGTGAGCGAAATTATTGAGTAGGAATCCTAAAAATGAATCCAAAAATTCGTATTCGCTTAAAAGCTTATGATCATCGATTGTTGGATCAATCAACGAATGATATTGTTGATACTGCAAAACGGACAGGTGCACGAGTGATCGGGCCCATTCCACTGCCAACAAGAAAAAATAAATACTGCGTATTGAGATCACCGCATATTGATAAAAAATCAAGAGAGCAGTTCGAAATCAGAACGCATAAACGTTTATTGGACATTCTTGAACCAACGCAACAAACAGTAGATGCATTGATGAAACTGGACCTCTCTGCTGGAGTCGATGTAGAGATAAAAACGTAAATCAGGAAGATTTATCAATATGACACTTGTAAGCAAAAATCAAAAAATGCTGACGAGAAAATAAGCTGATTTATTGATAAAATAACTCTTTAATTGAATAACATATAGATAGAATAAATAGATACATTCAATAAAAGATTTGTTTAAGAAAATCAGTGCTTTGTTAAATCAGTCCTTTACTAAAAGTTATTTATTATCGCCCGAACAAATATTGGTGGTAGCAACTATAGAGGTAAGAAAATGGGAAAAGGAAAAGGTCTCATTGGAAAAAAAATAGGAATGACATCCTTATTTACAACATCAGGAGAACAAATTCCTGTAACGATCATACACGCTGGACCTTGCTTTGTAACACAAATCAAGACAAAAGCAATTGATGGTTATAATAGCATACAATTGGCCTATAGTGAGAAAAAGGATAAAAAAGTAACTAAGCCGATGAAGGGGCATTTTGAAAAAAGTGGTGGAAAAACATATTCAAATCTAAGAGAATTCAGAGTAGATGACACAGAAAACTACAAATTAGGGCAGACGGTAAAAGCTGAGGATGTTTTTAATATTGGGGAAAAAATTAAAATATCCGGCAAAACGAAAGGGCGAGGTTTTTCAGGTGTTATTAAACGACATGGCTTCCATGGCGGAAAAAAAACCCACGGAAGTATGAGTCACCGTATTCCTGGTTCGATTGGATGTAGTGCAACACCAAGTAGGGTTATAAAAGGAAAAAGGCTACCTGGGCAATATGGCAATGCAAAACAAACTGTTAAAAATTTAGAAATTGTTGATATTCGACCTGAAAAGAATTTATTAATGATAAAAGGTGCCATACCTGGCTGTAATAAAGGAATGATTGCGCTATATAAACAAGATGCGTAAAACAATTTAATTGTTATATTATCTGGTACACCGGAATAATATCATTCGCATAATCAATTGGACAAGAAGAAAATTGATATTTTAGTCCAAATATAAGGATAATGAAAATGCTTTCCATTGATGTTCATAATATAAATGGCGAAAAAGTAGGTACTATGGAACTTGAAAAAGAAAAGTTCAACGTTCCAATAAAAAAAGATATTCTGCATAGCGTTGTTAATTTACAATTAAATAACAAAAGAAAATTCAATGCAAAAGTAAAAAATCGCTCTGATATTAGAGGAAGTGGAAAAAAGCTATATCGTCAAAAGGGAACTGGAAATGCAAGACCAGGTAATATAAAATCTCCTCTAAGACGTGGAGGTGGTGTTATCTTTGGTCCACAAGGGTACAGAAAAAGTTACAAAGTACCGAAACAAATTAGAAAACAAGCTCTACAAATGGCAATTTCAGACAAAATCAATGAAAATAAATTACTCGTTTTAGATTCATTTGATCTACCTGAAATTAAAACAAAAGCTTTTGTACAAATCATAAACAATTTGAATGTTGAATCAGCGCTTATCGTTATTGATAGTGAGAACGAAAACTTAAATTATTCATCGAGAAATTATAAACCCGTCAAACTTATTCAAACACAGGGCTTGAATGTATACGATATTTTGTTATACCAACATCTTATCGTGCTGCAACCAGCATTTGAAAAGATAAAGGATAGAATACAATAAAAGGTACTGACTATATCAAGAAAAAGGACATTCAGTCATGGATAATCAAAAAATAATAATTAGACCAATAGTAACTGAAAAAACTCATGGATTACGAGATACATTGAATCAAATTGTATTTGAAGTACATCGGGATGCAAATCGTATACAAATAGGTAAAGCCGTCGAAGAATTATTCAAAGTTAGAGTCGTCATTGTTAATACCATGCAAGTCAAAGGCAAACGCAAAAGACGTGGACGTATTGTGGGAAAGCGAAGAGACTGGAAAAAAGCAATTGTTACCTTAGCTGCTGGTGAAAAAGTAGAGTTTTTTGAAGGAGTATAGTGTTAAAATAATCCGTATGATTACAAAAGAAAACTCGAATAATAAATTTCTACACGATGAAGGAGTAATAAATAATGGCAGTTAAACGAGTAAAACCAACATCACCTGGTAGACGATTTCAGGTATACTCAGCATATGATGATGTAACTAAAAAATCACCCGATAAAAGTTTAACAAAAAAAATAAAAAAAACTGGTGGACGCAACGCAAATGGTAGAATTACTTGCCGTCACAGAGGTGGTGGACATCGCAGAAAATATAGAATTATAGATTTTAAACGCGATAAAGATGGGATACCTTCAAAGGTTGCTTCAATAGAATATGATCCCAATCGAAGTGCACGAATTGCATTACTCCATTATGTCGATGGTGAAAAAAGATATATAATAGCACCATTAAAATTAAAAATTGGTGATACTGTTATGTCTGGTGAAAAAGCAGATATAAAACCAGGTAATTCACTTCCTCTAACAAAAATTCCTTTGGGGACTCAAATACATAATATTGAAATGAAAATGGGCAAAGGCGGTCAATTGGCCCGTACCGCAGGAAGTTTTGCACAGCTTGTTGCTAAAGAAGGAAAATATGCTCAGATAAAGCTGCCATCTGGTGAAGTCAGGATGATACTTGTTCAATGCAGAGCGACAATAGGACAGATCGGCAATGTGGAACACGAAAATATAGATCTCGGTAAAGCAGGAAGAAAAAGATGGATGGGGAGACGTCCTAAAGTAAGAGGAGTTGCAATGAATCCAGTAGATCATCCAATGGGTGGAGGTGAAGGTAGATCATCTGGTGGACGTCATCCCTGTTCACCATGGGGTATTCCTAGCAAAGGATACAGAACACGTAAAAACAGAGCCACTGACCGATTTATAATCAAACGCAGAAAAAAATAGTTCATTAAACTGAATATATGCTAGGCAGAACATAGTGAATGTTTAAACTTTTGAATTTAAACAATAATTTAGGAGTCGAATATGCCACGGTCGATAAAAAAAGGACCATTTATTGATGAATCGCTTTTGAAGAAAGTTATTCATTCGCAGAATATGAGAAGCAATAAAGTCATAAAAACATGGTCAAGACGATCTACAATAGTTCCTGAAATGGTTGGATTGACACTTGCCATTCATAATGGAAAAAAATTTATTCCAATATTTGTATCAGAAAATATGGTTGGACATAAACTCGGAGAATTCTCACCCACGCGAACATTCTATAGCCATGCGGGTGATAAAAAGACACGATTAAAGAAAAATTAACAAGAGGAATATCATGGAATCACGAGCCGTTGCGAAATATATGAGAATATCACCACAAAAAGTTAGGAAACTCGCCTTCACCGTAAAGGGTAAGCGCGTTGGTGATGGTATAGATATTCTTAAATTTATGCCACAAAAAGCAACAAAAATGGTGCTAAAAGTTATTAATTCTGCAGTGGCCAACGCATCCTTAAAAGATGAAAATGTTGATGTTGATGATTTATTTATCAAAAATATATATGTTGATCAGGGACCAACCCTTAAAAGATTTCGTGCACGTGCACGGGGCCGGGGTACAAGAATTTTAAAAAGAACCAGTCATATTACAGTCGTTTTATCTGAGGATTCGGTTTAATTAAAAAGGAGGTATGGCTTGGGCCAGAAAGTTAATCCAATTGGTTTACGGTTGGGAATTGTCAAGACTTGGGATTCCCGCTGGTTTTCAGAAAAAAAATATGCAGATTATATTCTTGAAGATCATAATATTCGAAAGTTTATCAAAAAAAAGCTTTACCATGCTGGGGTATCGAAAATAGAAATTGAAAGATCTGCCAAACGATTAAAACTAAGAATTTTTACAGCACGTCCCGGAATTGTAATTGGTAAAAAAGGCATGGAAATCGATAAACTCAAAAAAGTTCTTGAAAAAATGGTTTCTTTAGAAGTTTTTATTGATATTCAAGAGGTTAGAAAACCAGAAACTGATGCCCAGCTAGTTGCTGAGAACGTTGCACTCCAAATTGAACGAAGAGTTGCTTTTAGACGTGCTATGAAAAGAGGTGTAAGTTCAGCAATGCGTTTTGGAGCACAGGGGGTAAAAATAATTTGTGCTGGCAGACTGGGTGGTGCTGAAATGGCAAGAACTGAATGGTACAAGGAAGGAAGAATTCCTTTACATACCCTGCGAGCTGATTTGGATTATGGTTTCATCGAAGCCAAAACAACATATGGTTTAATTGGTATAAAAGTTTTTATCTTTAAAGGTGAAATTTTAAGTAATCAAGATGAACCACAACAGAAAGAACAAAAAAAATAATTTCTATCCTGGGAGACGATAATAATGTTAAGCCCTAAAAAAGTTAAATTTAGAAAAGTACAGCGAGGACGTAAAAGAGGAGTTGCTCTTAGAGGAGGAACTCTAAATTTTGGTGAATACGGCTTACAGGCTATAGAATGTGGTGATATTACATCAAAGCAGATTGAAGCGGCACGTATTGCAATGACGCGTCACGTTAAAAGAGGTGGTAAAATTTGGATTCGAATTTTTCCAGACAAACCTTTCACTAAAAAACCGGCTGAAGTAAGAATGGGAAAAGGAAAAGGGGCTCCAGAAGGATGGGCTTGCGTTATTAAACCAGGAAGAATATTATATGAAATGACCGGAGTACCTGAGACACTTGCTAGGGAAGCTTTTCGCCTTGCAGCACATAAATTGCCGGTAAAAACAAAATTTGTTGTAAGGAGTTAATTACAATGAAACCCAGCGAAATAAGAAATTTAAGTAATGATGAAATCCAGGAAACATTACACAATAAAAACGAAGAATTATTTAATCTTCGTTTTCAGTTGTCAACAAACCAACTTGAAAATACAGCTCGATTGAAAAAAACACGAAGAGATATAGCTAGATTACAAACAATAAGAAAAGAAAAAGAGATGGAGTTAATGTGATGAATTCAACAAGTAGAAAAAGAAAACTAGTGGGTGTCGTGGTAAGCAATAAGATGGAAAAGTCAATTGTCGTTCAGGTTGATCGACTTGTAAAGCATCCACTTTATAAAAAATATCTGAAAAGAACGTCTAAATTTTATGCACATGATCAAAAAAATGATTGCCAAATAGGTGATACAGTTATGATTATGGAATGTCGACCGTTAAGTAAACTGAAACGATGGCGTTTAATCGAAATTTTGAAAAAAACAGTATAAATATTTTGTTATATAAGTCCATTTTTATAATCTGTCTAATGCTTATATAATAGTAACAGAAAATTTAAAAAATGGATAATCACCATTTCAAAAGTCTGAATTTATAAACCATGTTAATTGGTCATGTAGAAAATAATTGAAATGGAAATAAATTAAAATGTGATTATTATTTGAGGGAATAAAATGATTCAGTCAGAAACAAAATTAACATCAGCAGACAACTCAGGTGCAAAATCACTATATTGTATCAAAGTTCTGGGTGGGTCTAGAAGACGATATGCCAGCATAGGAGATATTATCGTCGTATCTGTTAAGGAAGCCATTCCTAATTCTAAAGTTAAAAAAGGTGATGTTCTTAAGGCAGTTATTGTTAGAACAAAAAAAGAAATCAGACGATCGGATGGCTCATATATTCGTTTTGACGATAATTCAGCAGTCTTAATAAATACAAGTAAAGAACCTGTCGGAACACGTATCTTTGGCCCAGTGGCAAGAGAGCTTAGGAGTAAAGGATTTATGAAAATAATATCTCTGGCACCGGAAGTTTTATAAATCAGGAGTAAGTTTAATGCTGAGAAAAATTAAATTAACTGGCAAAAAAAATAGTCATTCAAGATGTCATATCCGCAAAGGAGATATGGTTAAAGTTATTGCCGGAAAAGATAAAGGTAAAAGTGGTAAAGTTTTAAAGATCATATTGAAAAAAGATCGCGCAATAGTTGAACAACGTAATATGATTAAAAGGCATACAAAACCAACGCAAGCTAATCCACAAGGGGGAATAATTGAAAAGGAAGCACCAATTCATTGGTCTAATTTGATGCTTGAATGTCCTAAATGCGTTAAGCCTACAAGAATTCAAATGCAAATTCTTGAAGACAAGAAAAAAGTGCGCGTTTGTAAAAAGTGCAATGAAATTATTGATGCTTAATAGATTTGGAGGATATGATGACATCACTTGAAGACAATTATAATAAAGAAATTGTACCGCTGCTAATGAAAGAATTTCAGTATAAAAATGTTATGCAGGCACCCAAACTAAAAAAGATTATTTTGAACATGGGTATGGGTGAAGCAATACAAAACATCAAAGTTCTTGATGCTGCAACAAAAGAATTGGAATCCATTTCTGGACAAAAACCTGTCATTACAAAAGCCAAAAGATCTATTGCTGCTTTTAAACTTCGTTCAGGAATGCCTATTGGGTGCAGGGTAACATTAAGACGAGATCATATGTATGATTTTTACAATAAACTCGTAAATGTGGCCTTACCGCGTGTACGTGATTTCAGAGGAATTTCAGGTAAAGCTTTTGATGGCCGAGGAAACTATACATTAGGTATTAAAGAACAAATCATATTTCCTGAAATTGATTATGATAAGATTGATAAAATAAAAGGCCTAAACATAACTATTGTAACTTCTGCAAAAAGTGATAATGAAGCAAAGTTTCTATTAAAAATAATGGGAATGCCGTTTCGTAATTAGATAATATTGTGAAAAAAGGGGATATACCTTGGCAAAAACATCATTATGCGTTCGAGCAAAACGACCACAAAAATTCAAAGTAAGAAAATATAATCGATGTCCAATGTGTGGCAGACCTAGAGGTTATATGCGAAAATTTGGCATTTGTCGTATTTGTTTTCGTAATCTTGCGTCAAAAGGAATTTTGCCGGGCGTTATAAAGTCAAGCTGGTAACAACATTCTTTCAAGATAAACATCTTTAAAGATTACTTGAACAAAATTCATTAAGAAAATGTTATTATTTTAACCTGACTACAGCAAAGTCATAAATATTATATTAATGACTGCAGTAATTAATCAGGTAAAATGGAGAATCATTATGTCAATGAGTGATCCAATTGCAGACATGCTGACACGACTAAGAAATGCATGTAAAGCAAAATTCAATACCGTAGATATACCTCATTCAAAGGTAAAGACTGAAATTGCGCGAATTTTAAAATCTGAAGGTTTTATAAAACATTATAAAGTTATTCCTGATGATAAACAAGGAGTGCTCAAAATATTTATTAAATACGACAAGAAAGAAAGTGTCATAGATGGTATTCAACGCGTTAGTAAACCGTCACGTCGAATTTACAATAAATCTAAAGAAATAAAATCTGTACTTAATGGCCTTGGCATTGCTATTTATTCAACATCGAAAGGTATTATGACAGATAAACAAGCCAGAAAAGAAAATACGGGTGGCGAGTATTTATGCAAAGTATGGTAATAATAGCGCATAAATTATTGAAATATACAAGGGAGAAAATATGTCACGGATAGGAAAAAAACCCATACAAATACCTAAAGATATGACCATTACTTATGTCGATAAAATTATTACTGTTAAAGGCAAAAATGGATCAATACAAAATACAGTCCATGAAAGTGTTGATTTAAAAATCGATAAAGATGCAATTACAGTAATAGCTAAAGATCAATCACGCAAAAATAGAGCGTTTCAAGGAATGATGCGTAGTATTGTCAATAACATGATAATTGGTGTATCTAAAGGTTTTGAACGAACGTTAGAAATAAATGGTATTGGATATCGCGCTGAAGTAAATGGAAATTTATTGAAATTAACATTGGGATATTCTCATCCAATTGAATTTAAATTACCGGATGGAATTAACGCAACAATTCAAAAACAAAATATTATCAAACTATCAGGAATTGATAAGCAAGTCGTTGGTCAATTATGTGCTGAAATAAGAGCCCTTAGACCACCAGAACCCTATAAAGGAAAAGGTGTAAAGTATAGTGATGAATATATCCAACGTAAAGCAGGTAAAACTGGGACAAAATAACTAAAATGACATTTTATTTGGTGTCAACTTGGAGATATAGCCGTGGATCAAAAACTACGATTAAAAAGAAAAAAACGTATTCGAAAAAAAATATCAGGAACGTCAGATAAACCGAGACTGACAATATATAAAAGCTGTAAACACATATATGCGCAGATAATTGACGATATTGATATGAAAACACTTCTTTCAGCTTCAAGCATTGAGAAAGATATAAAAGCTCAACCACCATTTGAAAACAAAACTAATATGGCAAAACATATTGGAAAAACAATAGCAAAAAGGGCCATAGATAAAGGGATAACACGAGTCGTATTTGATAGAAATGGATATGTTTTTCATGGACGTGTTAAAGCAGTTGCTGATGGCGCAAGAGAAGCAGGATTAACAGTATGAACTCTATATTTATAAATGTGATAAATGACTGTCAAAAATATCAACCAATAAATTATCATTCAATATTGGAAATTACGATTTCCAAGTTGAAATATTAGGAATCGGGAGGCTCACTTGAGTAAAAAGCAACAAGAAACAGAAGAAAATACATTAATTGAAAAGGTTGTACATATCAATCGAGTTGCAAAAGTTGTAAAAGGTGGACGAAGATTTAGCTTTAGTGCTGTAGTTGTTGTTGGTGATGGTGAAGGCAGTGTTGGTGGAGGATTGGGTAAAGCAGGCGAAGTTCCTGAAGCGATACGTAAAGGTATAGAGAGTGCCAAAAAGAATATGATCAATGTTCCATTGGTAAAAAATAAAACTTTGCCATATGAGATAATCGGGCGTTACTGCGCAAGTCGCGTATTGCTGAAGCCTGCTGCCAAAGGAACAGGTGTTATAGCAGGAGGTGCTGTTCGTGCAGTGTTGGAAGCAGTTGGCGTTCAAAATATTTTGACCAAGTGTCTGGGGTCACATAATCCGCATAATGTTGTAAAGGCAACAATACAAGGTCTTGCAAACATGAAAAGCCGTGAAATGGTTGCACTCCGACGTGGAAAAAAGGTCGAAGAATTATAATTACAAGTATATGAGTAATAGCTTCTGAATTAAATAAATTGTATATTTATTCAGTAATAAAATGCCATTAGAACGATATCGCTACAATAAAAAAATCAACAAATATTGCAATTAATTCATATTTAAATGATTGAATATGAAATTAGCAATACTTGAATAAAGATCGGGTATTAATTATGGGAAACCGAATCAAAGTGACATTAATTAGAAGTCAAATCGGCAAACCTACGAAGCATAAAAAAACACTTGCTGCTTTGGGGCTAAGGAAATTACATCAATCAAAAATTTATGATAATTCCCCATCAATTATGGGAATGATCAACCAAGTTAACCATTTACTAAGAATTGAGGAATGTACAGATGAAACTTCATGAATTATCCCCTAATCCTGGATCGAAAAAAAATAGAAAGCGATTGGGACGAGGTGTTGCTTCAGGTCAGGGTAAAACAGCTGGTAAAGGGAATAAGGGATTTAAATGTCGATCCGGTGGAAAAGTAAGAGTAGGTTTTGAAGGTGGGCAGATGCCCATACATAGACGATTGCCTAAACGCGGGTTTACAAATATATTTAAAAAAGAGTATGAAATCATTAATATATCAGATTTAGAGAGATTCAAAGATGTTGAACAAACTATAGATGAATCAATATGGCGCAATACAAGAATTTTAAAAGGCAAGAAACGTCAAATTAAAATACTTGGGAACGGAGAAATTGATTTCCCAATAAATATTAAAGTTCATAAAGCCAGTAAATCTGCAGTGAGTAAAATTGAAACTGCTGGCGGAAAGGTGGAGATCATTAAATGATCGGTAGCGGCTTTCAAAACTCATTTAAAATTCCAGAGCTAAGAAAACGAATATTCATAACATTTGCTCTATTAGCGGTATACAGAATTGGTGTACATGTTCCGGTTCCTGGAATAGATAATATCGCATTGGCATCTTTCTTTGCTCGGGCACAAGGTACTCTACTTGGATTGTTTGATATGTTTTCTGGAGGGGCTCTGGAACGTTTATCTGTATTTGCATTGGGAATAATGCCTTATATTAGTGCTTCAATTATCTTACAATTGCTTACAGTTGTTATACCTCACCTGGAAAAACTATCAAAAGAAGGTGAGCAGGGAAGAAAAAAAATTACGCAATATACACGTTATGGTACTGTCGTTTTAAGTATTATTCAGGGACTTGGAATAAGTGTTGGTTTAGAAAGAATGACTGCTCCAGGTGGTGCTTCAGTTGTAATAGAAGCCGGCTGGTCATTTCGATTGATGACTGTTTTGACATTGACTGCAGGCACTGCATTTATTATGTGGTTAGGAGAGCAAATTACTGAGCGTGGAATAGGCAATGGGATCTCATTAATCATTTTTGCCGGTATTGTCGCAAGAATGCCATCTGCAATGAAAAATACATACAACCTGTTGGCAACGGGTGAAATGGGAATTTTTACAGTTTTACTACTATTGATATTGATGATTGCAGTTGTTGGTTTTATCGTATATGTCGAACAGGCACAAAGACGAATACCTGTACAATATCCAAAACGAGTAGTAGGAAGGAAAATGTATGGTGGTCAAAACACTCATTTACCCTTGAAAATAAATACATCAGGCGTTATACCTCCTATATTTGCATCATCTATTATTATGTTTCCTGCAACAGTTGCCAGTTTTTTGAATATTGCATGGATGCAAACAGTTGCAGGCGCGTTAACACCTGGATCTGGTTGGTATGAATTATTGTATGTCGTTTTTATATTCTTTTTCTGTTATTTTTATACTGCAGTGCAATTTAATCCAGTTGATGTTGCGGACAATATGAAGAAGAATGGTGGTTATATACCAGGTATACGCCCTGGTAAAAAAACTGCCGAATATATTGATAAAGTTTTAACAAGGATTACTTTGGGCGGAGCAATTTATGTATCTGCAGTATGTGTCTTGCCATCAATATTGATGACAAGATTTAATGTGCCATTTTATTTTGGTGGTACAGCATTGCTTATTGTTGTGGGCGTTGCAATTGATACGATGTCACAGATACAGGCTCATTTATTGCCACGAAATTATGAAGGATTTCTAAAAAAAGGCACACGTTTTCGGAGTAGGCGATAGCTTATAGATTAAATTAGGGGGATTCGGAGAATACATTATGGCCAAAGAAGAAGCCATCAAGGTACAAGGTACTGTAATTGAAACATTGCCAAATGCAATGTTTAAAGTCGAGCTTGAGAATAAACACCAGATTTTAGCTCATATTTCAGGAAAAATGCGAATGCATTTCATAAAAATATTACCTGGAGATAATGTAACAGTTGAATTGTCCCCGTATGATTTAACTCGCGGAAGAATTACATACCGCACAAAATAAAAATTTTAATTCGATAAGGTTAAAATATGAAAGTACGCGCTTCAGTAAAAAAAATTTGTAAAAAGTGCAAAATTATTCGCCGCCGCGGTGTTGTTAGAGTCATATGTGAAAACAAACGACACAAACAACGTCAAGGATAGATAAAACGAGGAGGTATTTTGGCACGTATAGCTGGCGTTGATTTACCGAGAGGTAAACGGTTAATAATCGGTTTAACTTATATATACGGTATAGGAAAAACCACATCAAAAAATATTTTGGATTCACTTGATATTGATATTAATATGAAAACTGATGCATTAGATTCAACACAAGTGAACCAGATTCAAAAATTAATCCAGAACGAATACAAAGTAGAGGGTGAATTACGCACTGAAATTTCCATGAATATTAAGCGGTTAATGGATTTAGGCTGTTATCGTGGATTAAGACATCGAAGATCTTTACCTGTTCATGGGCAGCGAACAAGTACAAATGCTCGAACACGTAAGGGGCCTAGAAGAACTGCTGTGAAGAAAAAGGGTGCGGCAACAAAGAAAAAATAAGCCTCTTTGTTTGAATCTGCATAATAGATATTAAATAATTCAGGTTTAAAAGAATTTGAGCAAAACACTTCTTTTAGGCCTGAAATATTGAACAAATTGCGGCGAAATTATTAAAGGAGCAATGGACATAGTATGGCAAAACGTACGAAAACGAGAGCAAAAAAGAAAGATAAAAAAAATGTACTGAATGGAGAAGTACACATTCAATCAACATTTAATAATACAATTGTATCCATAACTGACATGCAAGGAAATGTTGTTGCATGGTCAACAGCCGGATCTCAAGGATTTAAAGGCTCACGTAAAAGTACCCCCTTTGCAGCTCAACTTGCGACTCAGGATGCCATGAAAAAAGCAATGGATCATGGAATGAAAAATGTTGAAGTCTATGTAAAGGGACCAGGAGCTGGTCGTGAGTCCGCATTAAGAGCACTGCAGAATCAAGGTTTAAATATTTTGACCATAAAGGACGTTACACCTGTTCCTCATAATGGTTGTCGTCCGCCAAAAAGACGACGCGTTTAATTAAATCATGATTCCAAAAGTGTATTAAAATTGCAAAAAAAAAGCAATTAAATCAAAAAAAGGTTACGAAATTTAGAACCTGAATATAATTTGGAGGTTACATTGGCGAGATATCGAGGTTCAACCTGTCGCATATGTCGACGAGAGAATATGAAATTAATGCTCAAAGGCGACCGTTGTTTTTCTGACAAATGTGCCTTTGATAGACGAAGTTATGCCCCTGGTCAACATGGCCAGAAAAGAAGTAAATATTCTGACTATGGAATCCAGTTGAGAGAAAAACAAAAAGTAAAACGGATGTATGGATTGACAGAAAAGCAGTTCAAGTTGTTATTCAAACGTGCAGATCGAATGAAAGGTATAACAGGCACCAATTTATTGACTTTACTAGAAAGAAGACTTGATAATGTTATATACCGGTTAGGTTTCGCCAATTCAAGAAATCAATCACGCCAAATTGTCAGACATAATCATATAGTCATAAATTCAAAGAAAGTGAACATTCCTTCATATATTGTTCGGGTAGGGGATATTATTGAAGTCAAGGAGAAAAGTAGAAAAGTTAATGTTATAGCCGAATCATTGGATACAGTCGTACGCCGAGGAATTCCCCAATGGCTGGAATTGGAAAAAGAGCAATTTAAAGGAGTCGTTAAGGCAGTTCCAATTCGTGACGATATTACAACACCAATGCAAGAGCAACTGATTGTCGAATTGTATTCAAAATAGTTTGGAAACGTCCCTTTTATTTCAAATATATAACCACGGATAATGGGAGAAAAGTATGTCATCGAATGAGGTAATGTATATGAACTGGAGAGAGCTGATAAAGCCTCAAAAAGTTCAGGTAGAAAGTACTTCCCCAACCTATGGTAAATTTGTCTGTGAACCTCTTGAGAGAGGTTTTGGGATAACAATAGGAAATTCGCTCAGACGAATTATTTTATCATCTCTTTATGGCGCTGCAATAACCTCTGTAAAATTTGAAACTGCAATGCACGAATTTTCAGTTATTGATGGTGTTATAGAGGATGTTTCAGAAATAATATTAAATATAAAAAGCATTCGATTGAGAATGTCGGAAACTGGACCAAAATTTTTACGATTGTCAGCAGTTGGAGAAGGGGTTGTCACTGCTAACAATTTTATTAGTGAGGATGGAAAAGTTGAAATTCTGAACACTGATCAATATATTGCAACATTAAAGCCAGGTGCAAAACTTGAGATGACTGCAACAGTAAATTTAAACAGAGGTTATTCTCTATCTGAATCCAATAAAGATGAAGATGCGCCAGTCGGAACGATTCCAATAGATGCTATCTTTTCACCCATTAAACGAGTTAATTATGTTGTCTCAAATGCACGTGTTGGGCAAAAAACAGATTACGATAAACTTACGCTTGAAGTGTGGACAGATGGAAGTATTCAGCCTGAAGATTCTGTAGCGTATGCAGCTAAAATATTGAAAGAACAAGTTTCTATATTCATAAATTTTGATGAGGATCAGGAGCCGGAATATTTTGAGGAAGAGGAAGATATTCCTACCCAGACATACAATGAAAATTTATTTAGAAGTGTAGAAGAGCTTGAATTGTCTGTACGAAGTGCCAATTGCTTAAAAAATGCCAATATAAACAAAATTTATCAATTAGTCAAAAGAACAGAAGCAGAGATGTTAAAAACGAAGAATTTTGGAAGAAAATCATTAAATGAAATTAAAGAAGTTTTGAATGAGATGGGGTTGACATTGGGGATGAAAATTGATGGATTTGTACCACCAAAAGAGGAAGCGCTTGATGCGCACAAAGAAGATGAGGAGGACGAAGAAGAATGAGACATCGAAAAGCTGGTAATAAATTCAATTGTACCGCGAGTCACCGAGAAGCAATGTTTCGGAATATGGTGACATCCTTGCTTAAGCATAATCGGATTAAAACAACTGATGCAAAAGCAAAAGAGCTTCGCAGGTGGGTTGATAAAATGATTGCGCTGGCCAAAAGAGGCGATCTTCATGCAAGACGACAAGCATTGGCATTTATTAGAGAAAAAAATGTTGTACATAAATTGTTTGCAGAAGCTAAAGAGCGATTTTCAGATACAAATTGTGGGTACACCCGCATGGTTAAGATCGGCCGTCGTGCAGGTGATTCAGCACCGATGAGCATCGTAGAAATTATTGCTTCACCTTTAATTGATACTGAAATAGCTGATGATGATTCTGTTAGTAAAACTGAAGAATTGTCTGAATAACAGTTTTGAATATTTATGAATAAGGCGCCCTTATTTGTCTTCCAAATGAGGGCGTTTTTATTTTTAAGTTATAACAAGACAATCCCGCCATCCTTGTTTACATTTTATCGCCTGCAATAATACTTGAGTCGTTTGGTATATCAATCTTGATGCGACGGATATTGCCAACACCGGCTTTAACCATCATATTTCTGATCTCTTTATCAGAATAAGCACGACCTTTTTCAGTTCCAATAAGCATATTCAAAGAAAACAATGCAGGAAAAACAGGTCCATCCATTGTATCATTTAAAATAAAATCGTGAATCAGAATTAATCCGCCTGACACCAATGATGAAACCGCCTTGGCAATTAATTTTTCACAATCTGTTGGGCCTTCGCCATGAAGAATATGAGACAACCAAACCACATCATATGAATCAGGGATATCATTTTTAATAAAATTTCCACCAATGAAAATAATACGATCTTTCATTTCAAATCGTTCAATAATTTTTTCTGCAAATGGTTGTGTTGTCGGAAGGTCGTATATTGTTGCTTTTAGATTTTGATTTCTCATGCAAAAATGAATGCCATACGTACCCGGTCCACCACCGAGGTCAAGCAGATGCTTTTTGTGAGACAGGTCAACCTGTTTTACAATAAGTGGCGCAAGATTCATTGCATTATTGAACATTCCCATGAGAAAACTTTCTCGAATAATTTCATCGTCAGCGTGAGATGCACTTTTTCGAACTGATTTTCCAGTTGTTACGGCCTGATCCAATTTGGACCATCCTTCTATCAGGTGATGATGGTGCATAATCATGTACCCGATGTATTTGGGGGATGATTTTTGAAGGAAAATGGCACTTTCAGGGGTGTTCGCATATCTATTTTTCTTCTTGGTTAACAATCCCATTGCAACCAAAGCATCTAGAAGGCGAGTTGTAGCATCAGTATCAGCATTAATCAATGTACTGATTTGACTAACAGTTTTTTCTGTTTCGCCAATTAAGGAATAGATTTCCAGTTTGACGCTTGCGTGAAGGGTACAACCCATCCAATAGCTACCTGATGTTTTTAATAATTGTTCAGGATTCCATAAATTTGTTGGCATATTAATTGTTGATTTTTAGGTTTGATAAAAAGAAGTGCCTGGGGCGAGAATCGAACTCGCACGAGGCATGGCCTCAAGGGATTTTAAGTCCCTTGCGTCTACCTATTCCGCCACCCAGGCTTTTTGATTCAAATAATTAAAAAGTATAAATTAGTTTTGTATTTTATGCAAGTAAAATATATCATTTTTTTATTTTTTTTTATTAAGGAATGCTCTGAAAATAAGTTCCCCATTTGAAAAAATGTTTATCGGGATTTTTGTTCTGTAGAGACGTAGCATGCTACGTCTCTACGTGCCAATTGATTATATGTTAAAGATAAAAAAGGTAATTAATTTTCGAGCATTCCTAATCGTTCTGAAATCCATACATATAATTTGATTCAAACTTAATATTGAAAAAAAATATTATTTATGAGATATTTAAAACAAACAGAACTAATTTGTTGCGAACAAACCCATTGAAATAAAATGGGAAAAATATCAAACTTATAAAGGAAAAAATTATGGCAAAAAGAAAAGTTAACAAACGAAAACAATTACTTAAAGAACCGGACGAATTCCTTGTTTTTTCAAGAAGAATGTTCAAGTATACAATGGACCATTTTCAATACGTTCTGGCAGGGCTTGGTGGTATTATCGTCATTGCATTAATTGCGCTGGGTATTCGTGCATGGCAGCAATCATCGGAGAATTCGGGCGCATTGAAGCTTACTGAAGCTAAAACCACATTCTATAAAGCGCTTGAAGAAAATCCCCAAAATATGGAGGCGGCTTTTTTATCGGCTGAATCTAATTTTGAAACTGTAATTGGGGAATACAGCGGCACTGTTGCTGGTAGATTGGGGACGATTGTTTATGCAAATATGTGCTACGAAACCGGACGTTACAATAAGGCGATCACCCTGTATGAATCGGCTCTGAACTATTTTGAACCCACATCTTCTCTGTATCCATTGATTCGATACAATTTGGGGTATGCTTATGTGGCCAATAAAGACTATGACAAGGCGCTTAATATTCTAGAAAAAGATGCCTTTTCTCCAGATGGTTTGATGCAAAGCGATGAGCTTTTTTTATTAAGCCTAGTGTATGAACAAAAAGGAAATATTGAAAAGCGTGATGAAATCTTTAAAATGATTGCGTCTGGTGATGAATCTGCTTTGTTCTACAATATTGTAAAAAATCGGCTTGCCAAACAACAATCCTGATTCGAACAAAAAAAAACGAACCCGCCATAAGACGGGTTCGCCAAAAAAATAGATGGTAGGAGGAAAACATAATAAAGAAATTATGTCTTATCTTTATACCATTATAATACTGCAATCGTGGTGCCAAAAAATATAATACTTTTATTGTACTAGAAAAAACAATACGTTGTGAAGTTGGGCAACTTTATGGTTGCTAATTTTATTGATTATTGTACAAAATATTGAACCATCCCTTGTAGCGTGAATGCAAAACTATTTATAACCTTTTTAAAATATTATAATTATTGTATTTTAATTATTTGAACATAATTTTGGTTATCTCGTAATGTCTTTATATGTAGTTGATATTCATATCATAATTTGTTCAATATTTTGAACCGGTATCTTTGATGTTTTGTACAGATCAATCCATTTCCAAAAATTCTATTTCAGCATCATCCTCAATTGAAATATCCACATTTAATGGCGGTAACATAAAAAATTCGGGGCGATTTGCCAGATATGAATCCTGAATCAGTTTATGTTGCGCATATTGTAAGATTGGTAAATGATATAAAGATTGATCTTTACCCTCCAAACCATAGATGGACATATCTTCAACAAGAAACAGCATTAAACCATCACCAAGATAATTGATTTGACTGTTTTTTGGCAACGATGTCCCTGGCTTTGCCATTTTGATATGCCCGGCAAAGGAATCGTCATCTGAACCAGTTAAGGTGGCGGAAAAATTTTGCGTATCCAATACGGGTGGGGTTTGAGTGCCTATTGTGGCAGCATTCACGCTGATGCTTTCTGCTGTGAGCGTTCCCCCATTGATTCCTTTTTGGGCTTTTAGCACTATTGCATTTGATGCACCCGCATGAATATTTCCCAATTGTATTTCACCGGTTTGAGATATCAATGAAATATTGCCTTGATTGTTCGTGTTAAGGCCCATTATTGTGATATTTCCCTGAATGTCAAAGGACACATCTTGATATACATTTAATTGACTGGTTATATTCAAGTCGGCTACATCAATATTTATATCTTTTTCAACTGTGATATTTCCTTCAAAGGTCGCTTTCCCTGAACCGGTTATGTCGAGATTTTCAGCAAAAATCTTTGAGTCATTACTAATAAAAGATACATCATCAGCAGATTCAATTTTCAGACCGACGATGGAGGCATCAGATTTGCCGACCAAACCGCTTACATACACATTGCCACCATTGGGAGATAAAGTCATTTGATCACCTTTGATATGTCGAAGTTCAATATCACCAGATTGCGTTGTCAGAGTTCGATTTCCGGATACAATGATGGCTGCATCAGGTGCTTTTATCCATGAATGATCAGTGGTTGCTTCAAGGTTGGCAGATAGCATAATATCTCCTGAACCATCAAACCAGATATTGCCTGGAACATTTAGATCTGCATTTATCTTTGATGGACCAGTTGTATCAATTTTTAGATTGGCTTTGGTGGATGGAAAGTGTATATCCGCATTGACTGTCAATGTGGCACTGGTTAAGATGACATCCGCATTGACATACAAAGGAGCGTCAATCAAGGTATGTCCTGTGGTATTCTGGATGGTAAGTTGCTCTGCATAAATGCCATTGGCGCTGGATGAAAACGTAATATTTCGGGCAGATGCAATCCGGATTTCTGACAAGGATTGATTGGCAGTACCAACCGGCCCATTGAATGATATGTCGCCACGTTCAGATGATATTGTTAGAATGGATTCTATTGATTCAGATGAAATTTCTGACAGCC
>Ga0272440_1000255_pt1 | contig 45155 bp, 37 predicted proteins | sample SSMMMBAug17_FD_192440 | JGI IMG/M metagenome (GOLD analysis project Ga0272440, IMG submission 192440) | Marine sediment archaeal communities from Little Sippewissett salt marsh, Falmouth, MA, United States - SSM-MMB-Aug17 | ecosystem: Environmental > Aquatic > Marine > Wetlands > Sediment ...
TACGACAGGGTGATCTGTGGATCAGCACTTGCAATTCCAACAAATGCAAAAAATAAAATAAACAGGATACTTAAAAATTTGTTATGATTTATTTTCATAAATAAGCCTCCAATTTGGATGGAATATTGATATATTGTTGAAGAATTATTATCTAAATTTTAACATTTTACATTTTACAGAATGGCGTTTTTACGTAAAGTAAGGGTGTTCGATTAATGTGGTCAATCACGTTGAGTCAGTCGATTTGTAGTCTTGAATTTGTAAAAGATTATGATAATCAATCATTGCTAATTAGGCAAAGAGCATACCATAAAAATAGCCATCAATAAATAAAAAATGACGACATAATAATGTTTATTGGAATCAACTCATTTTTCGATTCAATATCAGAGAATACCTTAGGATTTCTCTGAAAATTAGTTCCTCATTATTCAATATTTGTTGATTCGTTTCTGAACCCTGATTACACTGAAGAAGATGAAATAAAAACACTTTAAATTCATCTTCTTCAGTGTAATTGGGGTTCAAAAACAAAATGAACAATTATTATAATGATGAACTTATTTTTTGAGTTTTCCTTAATTCTAATGGGGAACCATAATTTTCAGAGCATCCCTTAGTATTTCTCTGAAAATTAGTTCCCATTTAAAAGTGCTCGACCTATTCAATAATTTAATATCAAGCATATGCGTACCAATCTTTTCATTTGAGTGCAAACAAAATTTTAGGTCAAACCGAAATCAAGCCTATGAGAAAAAACAATGTAGAGGCGAACCTTATGTTCGCCTCCGAACAATTACCAGAACCGAACCTATGACCAAACCCCATACATTTCCAGACATAGATTTGATTCCGGTTATTGTTTGGAGGACAAACAGAAGGTTCGGTCCTACATTGGTTTTGCTCATAGACTTGGTTTCGGTGTGACCTGCAATTTTGGTTACACTCTTTTCATTTTTCAGTAAAATCATGATTCAAAAAGTGATTTATGATTTTTTTGCACAGTCAATTTTGGGGGACACTTTAAAAAATGGTTGTTGAACCTATTAATGATCAACTCGAAGGTTTTTTTGAGTTGCATCCCAATTTTTTTGTTGATAATAATAAGGTTAATTCTTTTTTTTTTGATCCATAGGCATAATCATTATTTATATAAAATAAAAAGGAGAAAAAAATTGAAGAAAATTATCATCTTTTTGCTTTTACACTTTGTCGTTAATTCGCCGGTTATTGTTTGTGCAAAACAACTGGTGACAATTTATGGAGATAACAATTATCCGCCATATTCATTTCAAGAAAATGACCAACCTATAGGAATTTATTTCGATGTATTGAAACTTGTGTTTTCAAAAATGCCCGACTATGAGGTAAAAGTAAAAATGATTCCCTGGAAACTGGGTACTTCATGTCTTAAAAGGGGAGAATGCATGGCATTATTCCCTCCCTATTACGTTAAAGACAGACTTCCATGGATGCAATTATCTGAGCCCATACTAAAAGAAGATATTGTTGTATTTGGAAAAGCAGAAAAACTAAAAGGTAAAGCAAGTTGGCCCCAGGACTTTATGGGCTTTCAATTCGGCCTAAATAGAGGCTTTAATACCTATGGTTTGGGGGGCGATGCGTTTGGTGACGCATGCAAAGCTGGAAAAATAATCATTCAAGAAGCAAAAAATAATGATCATAATCTAAAAAAACTTGAAAAAGGTCGCATTGATTTTTACCTGAATGATCGTCTGATTGATATCAGCAAATACCCATCAATCAAACGTGGCATTGTGGTCTCTTCAAATTATGGGCATCTTGGATTTACCAAAAAAGAAGAAAATTTTAAGTATCTTACTGATTTTAAAAAAAAATTTAATATAATCATTAAACAAATCAAGGCATCAAACCAGATAGAAAAAATTGTTCAGAGTTACATCAAATAGACCAAGACTTCTTATAACTGATAAAACTTGAACATCGAGTAAGATGAATTTAGTGTATCTTTTTTCATCTTATTCATTTTCGTCAGTGTCATTCTGATTCAGAAACGAATCAACAAATATTGAATAATGAAGCACTTATTTTCAGAGCTTTCCTTAATCATTTTAAGGTATTACCCAGGGCGTTGCCCTGGTTTTGTAAATTGCGTCCTTTAAGGGGTAAAAAAATACCCCCTTTTTTTTAATGCGTCCAAATCAAGGTCTATTAATAATGAAAACGATTTCATTAACCAATTTAGCCATTGCCTTACTGCCAGGTATGATTGTCATTGGAATATTGTATAAGTGGTCACTGGATTATCGTCAGGCAATATATGCTTTTTTTCGAATGATTTCACAGTTGTTGATCATTGGTCATGTATTGGTATTTATATTTAACCTGAAAAATCCTTTGCTGATACTCAGCATTTTAACAGTTATGATTCTTGTGTCAAGCTGGATAGCTTTGGGGGCAATCAAAGGAAATCGAAAAAAACTGTACATCAGGGCATTTTTTTCATTATTAATTGGAGGCGGTTTTGTATTGTTTTTGGTGATAAAATGGGTGCTTCAGTTGACTCCCTGGTACACCCCGCAATATATTATACCATTGGCAGGTATGATATTTGCCAATTCAATGAACAGTATTAGCCTGGCTGCGGAAAGACTTCAATCTGAATTGGAACAGAACAAGCCATTTAAAGAGGCTCGTGGAATCGCCTTTCGAGCATCAATCATTCCAATCACGAATGCATTGTTTGCTGTCGGCCTGGTATCTCTTCCAGGAATGATGACCGGTCAAATTTTATCGGGGATAACACCTTTTATTGCTGCCAGATACCAAATCATGGTAATGTGCATGATTTATGGATCAGCTGGCATTTCTGCGGCATGTTTTTTATCAACTGCAGACAGTCTATCAAACAGTCATGTATGAAATTAAAAATGTGGTATAATCCATGCATTATTTCAATGTTTGTTATGATACATTAGATTTATCTATCACCAGACATATTTTTTTGTGAAAATATGAGTGACAAAGATTTTTTTTATGACAATTTTCAAGAAAAACAAATTGAAGAATCGGGTAAAGACCCGACAGGTAATATGTAAGTGTTGCAAAACTCAATTTAATGAAGGAGAACGTAATGCCAGATAATGATGATCAATATCTTTTTCAAGATGATGATGAATACATGTTCGGTGATGAACCCGAGGAGGATGAACCTCCCCACGAAATTGAAATTGATGCTTTTGAAGAGCTTTGGAAGATTATGATCGTTGATGACGAAGCAGATATTCATCGAATGACTGAAAGAATTCTTGAAGATATCACTTTTGATGGTAAAGGCTTTACATATTTAAATGCGTATTCAGGAAAAGAGGCCAAAGAATTGATTCAAGAACATCCTGATACTGCACTGATTTTACTTGATGTTGTCATGCGAACTGAAAATGACGGCCTCATGGTGGTGGAATTCATCCGAAATGATATTGAAAACAGATTTGTTCGCATAATTTTACGAACCGGTCAACCAGGTCAGGCTCCAGAACGTAAAGTAATCACTGACTATGATATTCATGACTACAAATTAAAGTCCATGCTTACCGACCAGGCACTATATACGGCGGTCATATCTGCGTTGAGAACATACAGAGATTTAAGAGTCATTGAAAAAAAACATTGTGAACTCGAAAAAGCACTTTCAGATGCAGAAGCCGCTCAAAAAGCACGATATCAAATCCTTGCAAATATTAATCATGAGATCAAAACGCCCCTTCAAGGGATATTGGGCTTTACTGAAATCCTTATGATTTCAGAAGTCAATGAAGACAATCAAGAATACCTGAGTCACATCAAACATTCTGCTGAAGGGCTTCATAAGGTGCTTAGTAATGTTCTTGAACTGACTGAACTTGCGGGCGGGACATGGGAACTAAATGATTCAAGGATCATATTTAAAGAATATTTAGATCAGATTATGGATACCATTCAAATACAGGCGGAATGGAAGTCAGTGATGGTAGGCTATGATATTGATAAACAGATTCCACAATCCATTATTACAGATCCTAAACGACTGAAACAAGTATTAATGAATTTACTCATCAATGCTGTTCGTTATACTGATGATGGTACAGTTTTATTAACCGTCGATTTAAAGCCAGATAATTATCTCAGTTTTGTTATTAAGGATACTGGGGCAGGTATTCCACTTGAAAATCAGGCTCAAATCTTTGAATCTTTTATGCTTGGTGAAGATTTTTTAAGTAAAAAAAATGCTGGAATTGGTGTTGGATTATCCATATGTAAGAACATTATCCAAAAAATGAATGGCACCATCTCCTTTGAAAGCCAACCCAATGAGGGCAGCACGTTCTTTTTTACAGTTCCTTTTAAAAGCGATCTTTAACAATTAATCTGATACAACGCATCGAAATCCAATAATATTTGACGAATACTCCTGGTCGTACAAATATCTTTGAAAAAGAGCCGGGGGGTGATTATTGATCCAGGCCCCCCCTTTTGTAATAAAATACAATTTGCTCCCCAATGCTTTTTTCGAGCAAGTCCATTCCAAAACATTACCTAACGTATCAACAATACCATACGAATTTTCCCAGTCACGATACAAATCCACAGGTGTGGTGTCAGCATTGGCTGTTGACTCGATATTGCATCGATCATTGTGCCAGGTGTTTCCCCAGGGATATGCGTATCCTTCTTGTGTCCGCGCACCAGCCTCCCATTCAATTTCAGTTGGAATGCGTTTTTTGATCCACTTGGCAAAAGCCATGGCATCTTCGATACTGATCTGGACAACTGGATGGTTTCGTTTACTATTGAGATCACTACCCAATCCAAGAGGTCGATGCCAACATGCGCCAAGCTCTTTTTTACAAGACAACGCAGAGTTTAATACAATAGATTTTTTTCCTGTATTGGGGTTCGTTTTATTTAAAAATCGGCCTGTATAAACCATGCCATATCCCAGTCGTTCAGCAGTTGTGACGTAACCGGTCTTACTAATAAAAACAGCGAAAAGTAAATTGGTCACAGGGAATTTCCCCATGTAATAATCAGGCAACATTACTTTTTTTTGATAAATTTCATGACGTTCAGGTTGCATATTTCCAATGACATATTTTCCTTCATTGATCAGGAGATACTGATTGTAAAATCGTTCCATAGTTCCAAGGAAGCCATCTAGTTTTTCATCAAGCAAAATTTTATCTTTTAAAAGTCCATCATTTATGTAGTGATTACCCTTGTCAAACTCCATTGCTTCAACAGGCAAGCCAGTTTCAATAATTTCTACAAGTTCCTCCTCTTCCTCGACAATTTCTTCTTCATAGTCTTCCCCCTCCTCAACATCTTCTATTTCCTCCTCAACCTCTTCAATAGCATCCATCTCCTCAACCTCTTCCAAATCATCCTCAATCACGTCGGTTTCCTCTTCATCTTCAACCTCGTCAACCTCGTCAACCTCGTCAACCTCGTCAACCATCTCTTCTTCAATTTCTTCTTCAGAAATATCCTCTTCACCTTCCTCGTCATCAACAACTTCTTCCATGATATCAAGATCTTCTTCGCTATTTTCAAGCTCATCATCAACTGTTTCATCTTCATCATTCTCTTCATTTTCATTTTCTTCTGAAAATTTATCCATAACAGTTGATAATGTTTGATCCAGGCGATTAAGAAAATTTTCGTTTTCGTTGTTACGAAGTTCCTGGTCAATGGCAGGGTTTTGAAGTGCACGTTCGATGATCTGGAGTATATCAAACAATTGTTCAAGATTCAGTACACGGTCCTTACCTGAACCGGTTGCAAATTTAGCAAAAATAGTGTCTTTGGCTTCATTTGAAATATCAAATATGTTGTCATCCCCAATAATAATACCATCAGGGTTGAGGCCGCTTCGATACAATCTTTGAAAATCACTATTCACACTACTCTTTAAACTGTTAAAATTTTTTCGTTTATGAGCAATTTCTTCAGGGGTATTAACATGCCAAACTTCCTTGATAATACTGTCTGAATCGATAGGATTAGGTGTTTGATCATCAGTTAAATTATTTGGATCATAATAAGATTGAACAACAAAATTTACCAGTTTATGCTTGACTGAGTTCTCTGCATAATACAAATTATCAAGTGTACTTTGGATTCTATCCTGAGAAATTAATATTGACATATTCGGTTCCTTTTGATCAGATAAATATTCCAATGAAATTTTTCTCATGTATCTACAAGGTACAACAGAAAATATACTGGAATAATTTTAATTGTTATATCAATAACTTGAGCGGCATTGCCTGCATTCGTTAAAATATGTTTAAATATCTAAATAGATAAGTTAACTTGTTTTTTAGAATTTTTCATGATATGTGTTTATTTTAATAAATATTAAAAAAATTGCAAGTACCAAAAAAAACTTATATCAAGCAAAATATAAGTTATCCAAAAAAAACGTACATATAAGAAGGAATGATGATTATGGCCCGGATATTAACCATGATTAATCTTAAGGGAGGAAGCGGAAAAACGACGACATCTGTCAATTTGAGCGCTTCACTTGCCATTGCCGAAAAAAAGACGCTATTGATTGATTGTGACCCTCAGGGAAATGCAACCATTGGACTGGGAATTGATAAGCGGTCCTTGAAAAAATCGTTTTATCATACGATGATAAACGGGCAAATATCCACTGATAATATTTTAGATACAAACCTGGAGTATTTAAAAATTATCCCATCTCGCATAGAAACAATTCGTGCTGAGTTACAACTGGCTGACCAACCGGATAAAGAGATCATTTTACAGAAGGCAATTTCATCGGTATCAGATCATTTTGATTATATTATTTTGGATACGTCACCATCAATTGGATTATTAACAGTCAATGCATTGGTTGCATCTACAGACTTTATTATTCCCCTTCCTTGTGAATTTTATGCACTGGAAACCTTAGGACAGGTCCTTAAAACCATAAAGCTAATACGCGGCCAATATAATCCATCGTTACGATTTCTTGGAATCTTATTAAGCATGTTTCAAGAAAACGAAGAAATTTCAAGCCATATTGCTCAGGAAGTCAAAACTTATTTACAGGAAAAAGTGTTTAATACTGTGATCCCTTACGATATTACGTTAAAAGAATCTCCAAGCCATGGAAAATCTGTTTTGTTATTGGACATTAAATCCATTGGCGCACAACGTTTTTTAATGTTAGCCAATGAAATTATTAACAAAAAATTTGACTAATATAAAACCAATTTCAATTGTATGATTCAAGCATTCAATTGGATTTATTACCATTTAACATTGGTTTAATGATTATGTAGACAGATAAATCCTGAAAAAAACCAAAGTTGAATTATGATAAGGAGTGTTTTTCAATGAAAATTACAGATCCCGAAGTTATTGTACGGGGAGAGCGTGACCTGATGGATGGTATCATCGCAGACTTAGACTGGACACAGATTGAAAAAATATTTAAAGAAAGACATCGTTTAAATATTGAAGACGATGTGGAATATCAACAAGGTAAATTAGTGGTACATGACCAGGCAGTTGCATATGAATTAGATTTTCAGGCCAAATTAAACCTTTCTATTATGTGTGATCGTGAAGGGAACTATATTGATGTAAAAACTTCATTGGACATTCCAGATAATGTCAGCACTGAGAACCTAACCGTTTTGGATACAAGTGATGCCCCTGAAAAAGCTGAAACAGAAAAAATGGATGTTTCAGAACCAATGAAAAATGAAGATCTTACAGGTGCGGATGAAATGGTGATGGATTCTGTTCCAGAATCTGTAGATGAAAGCCCTGAATCAACTGAACCCGAAACAGCTGATGAAGAGCCTGAAATAACAGAAACTCAACCCGAAACAACGGATGAGGAACCTGAAATAACAGAAACTGAACCCGAAACAACTGATGAGGATCCTGAAATAACAGAAACTGAACCCGAAACAACTGATGAGGATCCTGAAATAACAGAAACTGAACCCGAAACAACTGATGAAGAACCTGAGATAACAGAAACTCAACCCGAAACAACTGATGCAGAACCTGAAATAACAGAAACTCAACCCGAAACAACTGATGAAGAAACTGAAATAATAGAAACTGAACCCGCAACAACTGATGAAGAGCCTGAAATAACAGAAACTGAACCCGAAACAACTGATGAGGATCCTGAAATAACAGAAACTCAACCCGAAACAACTGATGAAGAAACTGAAATAATAGAAACTGAACCCGCAACAACTGATGAGGAACCTGATGCAGAACCTGAAATAACAGAAACTGAACCCGAAACAACTGATGCAGAACCTGAAATAACAGAAACTGAACCCGAAACAACTGATGCAGAACCTGAAATAACAGAAACTGAACCCGAAACAACTGATGCAGAACCTGAAATAACAGAAACTGAACCCGAAACAGCTGATGAGGAGTCTGAAATAACTGATGCTGAACCCGAAACAACTGATGGGGAACCTGAAATAACTGATACTGAAACGCCAGATGGTGCAACAGATCCCACTGAAGAAAAATCAGAAATCCATGAAGATGAAACGCAAATAGATCACGAAGATGAGGAACCTGATAAACCTGATGTCGATGTTGAGCCAACAGAAGAAGCGGATGCTGAGGTGAAAGCACAATCAATTGTTGACACAAAAGAAAATGCAGACGAAATGATAATAGATTTCGTTGATGAATCTGATGATGAAATGGCGAGTGATCAGGATACAGATGAAGATGCAATTGAACAAGAAGCATCTTCTGAAAGGGTTACAACCCCCGAACAAGCTGAATCAGAAAGCTCTGATGAATCTGTTTCTGTAGATCAGACTCATGAGATCATGAAACTTGAAGAATACACACCAGACCAACAAAGCAGTCTTGAGACCAAAGATGACTCAATAAAGGAAGATACTGGAGCCACATCAGAAGAACCCCCAATAGAAACAGATATTGCTGAAAAACCAGAACAAGAGCCTGATGAGGATGAAAATGTCTCTGAAGACCCAGAAATGTCTGATGAGGGTGAAGATGTCTCTGTAAAGCCAGAAATGTCTGATGAGGGTGAGGGTGAAGATGTCTCTGAAGAACCAAAAATATCAGATGAGGGTGAAGATATCTCTGTAGACCCAGAAATGCCTGATGAGCCTGAAGATATCTCTGATGAGCCCGAAATTTCCGAAGCGGATGCCACTGTTGATTCAGAAGCTCCTGAAGATAGTGCCAACCTTCCTGAGACAGACGCATCTGATGCTGCTGAAGATATAATGGATGAGGATTTATCTGAAATATCATCAGAAACTGACGAAATGGAGGGTGATGTCGTAGATGAAAGAGATGAGGATATTATTGACACCCTTCCAGTTGACCATGACGACACTGAAGAATCTTCAATTGAGACAACTGATGCGGTTGGATCTGAAGGTGCTTTACTTGATGCTGAACCTGCTGAACCTGAAATTCCCAAACCCGATGAAAGTGAAATGGATGAAAGCGTTGAGATAAAACAGGATGATGAAATTTTTGAAACGATATCGGAAAATGAGACAGATAACACTGAAGCGATAAAATCAAATCAGACATCAGGTTCAGGCGTTGCTGATTGGACAGCAGCCCTTGAAGATGCCGATATTTCATTACTGATTCCAGCGGATGCTTCCCCGAAAGATAAAATCACAAACATCATCAATCAAATACAAGCCATTGACACAAAAAATTCAGTGTAGCTTGTTAATTTTATTGAAAATAAACCTTTAAAACCCTGTTTTTTTATCAGCGTATAAAAAAACAAGGTTGGTTAAACCTTAACAATCAGGATAATTCAAATTATGGATAATCAAAGTAGTCAAGCAGCCAATGACATGAGAAAAGAATTTGAAGATGCTTTGAGAAAGCATGTTCGTCGACTTGCAGGAATTAATCATGAGTTCAGTAATATCCTGATGTCTTTAGACTTACTGACACTGTCCTGCACGGTTCTTATTGTTGATAGAGAAAAAGAACTCCATGTGAATAAAGAGGATCCTCCAAAAAGGTATACCGAAAATTCACTGATGTACGCTTTATCAGAACTAGGTCTTGATGATTTAAAAAAAGTTCGATTAACGCTTCAGGTGTTAATCCAAAAAAAATATATTCTTGAAACAAAGGAAGGTCTTGCAGCTGCTGAGCCAGCAATTAAACTTTCAATATTTTTTGATACGATTTTCCCCAACATGCCAGGTTTAAACTTAATTGTTTATTTTAATCAAATCGGTGATGAAGTTCTTTCAAATAGAAAAACGATTGCTCTTGCACTGGCTCAAATAAATAAAACGATGCAAACACAGGGTGTTTCCTTGATAAAAAAATCATTGAAAAAGAAATCTACCAAAAAGAAAGGCCTTGTTTCATCAGGAATGAAAAAAGTTAGTCAAAAAAGCCATGTTTCCAAGAATATCAAATCGACTGGAATTAAAAAATCCCAAGTGATACAACAAAAACGTCCATTAAAGAAGGGTACGTAAACAAGGGAGGGTCAATATCAAAGTTGATCTTCAATTAAAGGAGTTGAAAAGATGTCTTCATTTGTCAGTAATTTAGAAGTACAGGTCAGGAAAGAGGTCGAGCAGGTGTTGAGAAAGCATGTCAGGCGACTTTCCGGTGTAACGCATGAATTGAGTAACGTTTTTCTATCTCTGGATATGTTAACTTTGACCACAACAGTTTTATTGGTGGAAAGAGAAAATGAAATAGCGCAATCCCTTGAAGAGGAAAGATATGGCGATAATAGTTTACTAAAATCACTTTCTGAGCTTGGTTTAACGCAGGAGAGAGAAATTAGAAGAACGCTTCAGATAATGGAGCAAAAAAAATATTTCGATATCCTGGAAGATAAAACATACCATCCCCTGGACGTTGCAACCAAACTAACAACCCACATTAACGAGATATTTCCTCAAATGCCCGGTTTGAACTTGATCGTTTATTTTAATCAAATTATCGATGAAGTCCTTTCGAGTAGAAAAACAGTTGAACTTGCAGTCGCTCAAATTGATAAAACGCTTCAAACACAGGGAGCTTCAAAATTTAAAGTCAAAGGCAAGCCTAAACCCAAACAAAAAAGTAGAGATACCAAAGCAAAACCTTCACTTGCATCAATGTTGAAAAAATCAAAGCGACTATCCTCTTTAAACCGAAAGAAAAGAAAAAAACCGGCTCCACCGATACCATCAACAGCAAAACCCATTGAATCAAATCAGGTAATAGAAAAAGTTCAACCGGAAGAATCCTTTGAGGAAAAAGCATCAAGAATTGTCTCGGACGATCTTGGTACCATTGTGGCAAACGATTTTGAAGCGGCTTATTCAATCAATCCAGATGAAATTGGTGCCGGTGTGACCGATCCACAAGCCCTTGCAGATATTTTTGTCGGATCAGATGAAGAGACACCTGATCCAACAGATATCACTGAAGAAATTATCCAGCCTGACATCACTGTTGAGAGTGTTGAGGCTGAAGATTCTGATGGAATAGATTCCCACGCTCAATCATATGCAGATGATTTATTTCAATCATTAAAGGCCAGTCAACCCACTGCTGATGATTCCCCAACTGAACAGGAACAGTCTGCACAGGATAGTGTTGACGAACATGAAAAACAAGACCAGGATGATGCCTCGGAAATTGAAGAAGATGACGACGAAGAGATAGATGATGAAATCGATGAAGAAGATGATGAAGACCTGGAGGAAACAGATGATGAATACGATGAAGATGATGTGGATGATGAAGATGATGTGGACGAAGATGGTGAAATTGGAAAACAAATTGAAGAAATGAACGAATCGTTGAGAGTCCAAAGAAATATTCGTCAAAAAAGTCATGAAGCACTAAACTGTCCCCTTTGTCATCAAGAAACAATTGTCGAACTGGAAACATCAACACATAAAACATATTATAATTGCAATAATGATGACTGTAAGTTTATCAGTTGGGACAAACCGATAGATCAAAAATGCCCGGACTGTGAAACTCCTTTTCTTATTGAGGTTTCTGTTGATGGCCAGCCTATGTATCAGTGTCCCAATAAAAAATGCGAATATAAGATTGTTAAAGAAGATGTCACTGATGAAACGTTTTTGACACCCCATAGCTCAGAACAACCGGAAGGCTCAGCGCCTAATGCCAAGAAAAAAAGAAAAAAACGTGTTCGCAAAGTTAGAGTTAGACGTAAATAGAGGTAAATGCATTGGTTAAGTTGACGAAATCATTAACACTTAATGTTTCTGCTCTTCTTATGGGATCAATACATGCATGCTTGAGGGCCCATGTCACTTTGGCGTCATCATAAGAAAGCCCACTGCGTAGGGCATTGTTGATTGTTTTTCGTCGCTTGCCAAAAGCAGCCTTGACAACCCTGAACAAGGCATTTTCATCGTCAACAGGTAAGTCAATTTGATGATGAAATGTGATCTGAAGAACCTGAGAATCTACCTTTACTTTTGGAAAAAAATCGCTTCCTTTTATTTCAATTAACGTATTGATATTCGAACAATATTGCAGCATAACAGACAATCGCCCATAGGCTTTTGAACCTGGTGCAGATTGAATTCGTTCTGCCATTTCTTTCTGAAGCATAACAACTGCGTGAGAAATCCCTTGTCTTTCTTTAATCAGTTTGACAATGATTTGTGACGAAATATGATAAGGCAAATTGCCCATGACGACCCAATTGCTTTTTGCTTCTGGCAAAGAAGGATGTTGAGATATAATCGTATCAAAAGGCACCTTCAAAATATCCGCATGAATTAATTGGACATTTTTTATTTCTTTTTTGTCCAGTTCTATTGAGAGTAAATCCAATAAGTGGGTATCGATGTCAATGGCATAAACTTTATGTGCGTGTTTACATAAAGGAATTGTTAAGGCGCCCAGCCCTGGACCAATTTCAATGATTTGATCCAAGTGGGTTGTCCCCGATAATTGGACGATTTCATGGGCAATATCCGGATGATTTAAAAAATGCTGCCCAAGTGATTTTTTTGCATGTCGCCGGGCTTTATTGAGGAGGGTTCGTGGATTTTTTTGAATTTCAAAGGGAATCATGTAAAACTCTGCCTGATAATTTTTTCAGGGTCCAGAACCATAATGAGTTGGGCGTCAAGCCTGAGGACATTCAATATGGGAATATTCTCATCCATGATGTCATGGGCGTGATTGGGTGTCATATCTGATATTTCAGTCACTTGAGTGACTTCATCGGCTGTAATAGCATACAACTTTTTTTTTTGGTTCATCACGATCATTCTGTTATCCGGATGAACATTTTTTTCAGGCAAATTGAATCGTTTGCGAAGATTGAGTACAGGAATAACCTGCCCCTGCAAATCAATAACACCCATCATCCATTCTGGTGCATCTGGCACCTTTGCAATCGACACCATCCTTAATACACGATCTACAAATTCTAAAGGAATGGCGTAATGATTTTTATCTAGACGAAAGCAGACAAGATGTTTGCTGGTCAATTCATTCATGATGAATTTCCTGAAGGTTTATTTTTGTTGAAACACAGGGTAAACCAAAATGTAGACCCTTTATTTTTTTCACTTTGAACGCTAATGTCGCCACCCATTAAGTTTACCAATTTTTTGGAGATAATGAGTCCTAATCCTGCCCCACCATATTTTCGAGTGATTGACGCATCCACCTGTGAAAATAATTTGAACAAGTATTTCATGTCTTCCTTAAGAATACCAATTCCTGTGTCGCTAATCTGAAACGATAATACTATTTTATCCGGCGTATCCATTTGGATATCAACATTCATCAGAATTTCACCTGTTTCAGTAAATTTGATCGCATTATCCATTAGATTTGCAATAACTTGTTGCAGACGTATGGGGTCGCCAAAAAGCTGCTCTGGTATATTATTATTCCATGAATGCTTTAATTGAAGCGATTTGTTTTTTGCCTTGACGTCAATAATTTCTAAAATTGTGTATACAGTTTTTTTTACATGAAACGCTTTGATATCTAACTTTAATCGACCGGCATCCAGCCTAGAATAATCCAGTAAGTCATTGATTAATGACAACAAATCACGTGCAGAACTTTGAATGATTGAAACGCACTGAAGATAGCTTTCATCCAATCCCAAATCTTCCAAAATTGACGCCATTCCCATAATACCATTCATGGGAGTCCGCAATTCATGGCTAATATTCGTTAGAAATTCACTTTTGGCCTTATTGGCTTCTTCAGCCAGTATTGCTAATGTTTTCAGTTCCTTATTTGCTTTATTCAGTTCACTGGTTCTTTCGACCACACGATGTTCAAGATCTTCATTTTGTTTGATGATTTTTTGGGCCATTTGATTAAGCACTGTGACAAATTGATCAAACTCAATATATGAAGAATGGGTATTGTTTTGATCATATTGGCCCCTGGCGTAATTATCTACAATATCACCAAGTTCTTTAAAGGGTTTTTTTAAAATAGTTTTCAGAAAAAAACCGGTGGTCAGCGAGATCATCATGATGGCAACAAGCAATGTCATCATGCTTGAAATAAATAATTCCCGATTTTTTTGAATAAAAAAATCAGATGTGACATCCATTTCAACTCTACCGATTCTTTCCTGATTATAGAAGACCTTCCATTCAAAAGGGATCGCATTTTCGCGGTTTATTTTTTGATCACTGAACAGTACACGATTCATTTGATCAACAACAAGCAACCGGCAAATAATATTGTGCTGCATATAGGATGTACCAATTTCCTGAATACTATCCCGATCAATATCCCACAAAGGAACGCTCAAACTGGATGTTATCAGTTGCTGATACTCTCTGCCCTTTTTAATCAGTATTGCATTTGAATCATTTTTTTTCTTTAAGTAAATTGCGGTGATAAAAATAATGCAAATAACTGCAATACATAATACTAAACTGGATGATAAAAGACGTGAAATCGATTTTTTCTTGTAGATTTCTTTTGATTGTTTCTTGCCCAATGAAAACATGCGGGTTATTGTCCTGTATATTTATCAATAATAGAATGATACTGCTTGCCTTTCATGAATATTTTTAGTTGATCATTGAATCTTTTTAACCATTTCAAACTGTTTTTATTTTTCTTATTCACCACTAATTTCATGGATTTTCGATCCAAGGGCTTTTCAAGGCTGCCAAACTTATTGATATCCTTAGGAAACGTTTTCCGGATCAATTCCCAACCAACCATTTCATTCAATGGTAATAACTGGATACGCCCAAGAAACAATTTTTCAAGCGCCATGTTTTCTTTTGCAACGTAGTCAATGTTCAGATTGGCCTTTTTAAAAATTTCTTCGTAATAGTAACCGATGATACCGCCCACTTTGTATTGCTTAAGATCAGATAGTTCATTGTAAACAAAGGTTGGTTTGTTTCCGGATCGTGAACAATAAAAGAATTTTGTTGTAGAATAGGCGATATCATCAGAAAAAGCAACTTCCCTGGCACGTTCTTCAGTATACGAATAGGGATATGCAGCCCAGGCCTTATCCCACAGTACATATTGATAACATCGTCTCCAGGGATAAAACCTGATTTCAGGATCTCTGTTCATCAATCTCAATACATTGGCCACAATTTCAGAGACAAAGCCTTTGTTCTCCATAGATTCACTCGTGTAAGGGGACCATTCGCCGGTAACCACAACCATTTTATCATCAGCAAAAGAAACATGGCTGATCAGAATAAAAAGGGTCATCCATATTGAAATTGTTTTCATGGTGAAGCTCCAATCATAAAGCTAGGGTTATCGGATGCCTGTTCTACGTAATGCGCCTGATGAAAAATGCTTTTTTGTAAAATTGATACGAAAATCAAACATGAGCGATTCGTTATCAAGGTTGGTTGCCAGATATCGGCCTTCTGTTAAATCGTGATAAACATCCAATGTAGACCATATCAATGGCATATCATAATAATTAATTTCATGTGCCAACAACACACGCCATAGTTGATTTTTAGCATTGTACATTTCTGCAGCTACTGCAGCCCAACTGTCTTCATCCAGATAGAAGCGACGTTTATAATAAATGTGTTTAGCGTCTTTTTTAAGCGTGGCTTCAACAACCCAGACACGATGCAACTCATAGCGAACATACTTGGGATTGATATGACCAGGCCATAGAATATCTTTGTATTTAACTTCATTGCTGTGCAATGTATAGCAATTATAGGGGATATAAACTTCCTTTTTGCCAATCAATTTCCAATTATAGCGATCAGGGGCACCATTAAAGAAATCCCAGTCATCTGTCGTTCGAAGACCATCAGATGCGGTCCCTGGATAATCATATGCGGCATTGGGGGCTCTGCGAACTCGACGTTCACCTGTTTTGTAAATCCAGGCATTTCTAGGCCTTTTTTTCTGATTCATATAATCATGAATCAAAAGGGCGGTGCCTGTCAATCGTGCTGGAGCTGTAAGCATCTGTAGAAAATATCCCATAATATTTTTTCTTTCGAGTTGTTTTCGAGTCATTTTGGGGTCAGCGTAAGTGATTAACATGGTTTCAATCATTTTCATAATAATGTAATCACCATCTTTTGTGGGTGCCGCTTGAGCGCCATACTTTTTGACAGTCTTTCCTCGATAGTGGAGAATATGATTCCATATTGCTTCCAGACCATTCTTTGGAATTGGAAATGGGCTGGTGGCTCTTGCACCTTTTAGACCATTTCCTTCAGCGATCAATTCTGCAGAAACAGCATTTTTAATACTTTCATCATAAACCCATTCCGGAAGAGATGCTGTGCGATGGGTTGTATAGACATTCATTTTAAAAGTTTTGGGGTATTTTTTGAAAAGTGCGACGATGCCTTCAGTTAATTTGTCCTGATACTGCGTATAATTGTCATGGCTGATTGTAAACAGTTTTGCTTTCGATTGAAATGGACACGGGTGAAAGTCGCCGATCCTGAAATTTGATGGAACTTTGTATGCTTTTGGAAAAAGTTTTTGAAGTTTGGTTTCTGAATTCGGGATAACACCGCCCTCCCATTTGGGAATTGTGCCATTTTTGTTTCCTGCTCTGATTGCGCCGACCGGTGTCAGAGGGGTACCGGTTATTCCGAGTTTTTTTGCTTCTTCTGTGCTTACTTTTGCAAAAAGCAAAGTAGGGCTGCATAAAATCAAGCAGCATATGATTGTTTTCATGTAAGTTTGCATACTTTCTCCCTGAGTATTGGCCGTACAATTTCAAACAGGTTGAGTCAAAAACAAACTTGAATCAATCAATCCTGTCATCTCATTGCAATTGGCCTGTTAATATAAAAAATGTTGAACGAGTGCAACCAACATCGCCTGCACAATGAAGAATCATTCATTGGATGCGACCTGTTATAGGAAATCTAAAAAAATCAATCAAGCATTGAATCAAAATAGCATCATCCCGCTACTATATCATTTTCCCCCCAAAGAATCAAAGCAAAGTTTTAATTTATCGCAAAATATGAAGGATCGTGTCATCATCAGAATCGGATTCTGTAAAATAACTATTTGCGAAAGCTGTGCCATTATTCATGATTAAATAAGCGGTTTTAAATATTTGGGTATATCGAAGTAATTACAGGGCGCATTAAAAAAAAAAAAAGGGGTATTTGTCTTCGTCCTGAAAGGGCGTACCATCTTTGTTTTCGAAAATGTGTTAATTGGAATTTGAAAAATGCTAAAATTCTGGATCACTGACTTTTAGCATAAAGGGATGACTCTTTTTTGATTGTAATTGCAACGACGTTCTATTGTGAATGAACATCGCTGCAATCAAATATTTGTCTTTAAAGAGAACAGGAGATCGGTTCTTTGATTGTCAAAATAACATCGGCAACTGTCGCGCCTTTGCCCTTATCATGAACCAGAAGTGGGTTGATATCCAATTCTTTAATGATTGGATTATCAATAACCATCTGAGAAAGTCCGACCAATAATTTTTCTATGGTTTCAATATCAGCAATAGGACGCCCTCGAAAACCATTCAGCATTGGATAACCTTTCACGCCTCGAATCATTCGCCGAGCATTGTTTCGTCCCAATGGTGCCAGTCGAAATGCAATATCTTTGAACAGCTCAACAAAAATTCCGCCCAAACCAAACATAATGGAGTGCCCACAGTCGCCTGGATTTCGATTGACGCCAAGGATAATCTCTGTTCCAGGTTTTGCCATTTGTTGAACCAAAATGCCATCAATGGTGGCATCAGATTTATAGGCAAGGGCGTTTTTCATGATTTCATTGAATGTTTTTCGGACGTCATCTTCAGTTTTAATGTTGATTTTAACACCATCCGCATCAGTCTTATGGGTAATTTGTTGTGATACAATTTTCATGACCACCGGATAACCAATATCATTTGCAATACGCACAGCATCGTCTTCAGTGGATGCTAAGGCCATGGGCAGAATGTTAAATCCATAGCATTTTAGAATCTCACCCCCTTCAAGCTCTCCCAATGTTTCTTTACCTTCGGCATGATATTTTTCAATTAATTTTTTAGCGGTTTCAGAGTCATGTGTCATTTTATATTGTGGTAATTGCCTTCGATTCAGCCATCGGGTAGCCATATAAAGCTTACCCAAAGCGGATGCGGCATTTTCTGGAAATGTATATACAGGGACACTGTGTTTCTGAAGTAAATTGACTCCCTCGGAAACATCCACAATGCCCATAAAACTACACACCAAAGGTTTTCGATTTTGTTTGGATATTTCTACGATGGCCTCAGCAGTTCCGATAGCATCAGTCATGGATTGTGGGGTCAGAATAATTAATGCGGCGTCTACATTGGAATCACTGATAACTGTCGCCAAAGCATTTTCATATCTGTCTCGGGTCGCATCACCAATGACATCAACTGGATTATGAAAATTTGCTGTGGGAGGTAAATATTTGTGCAGTTCTTCCACTGTTTTTTCAGAAAATGTGGCCAACTCGAGGCCCGAGCTAACTGTCATATCAGTCGCAATAATGCCAGGGCCGCCTGCATTTGTGACAATGGCCACTCGGTTTCCAGTCGGCATTTTTTTACTAGAAAATGCCTCGGCATAATCGAACAATTCGTTCACAGTGTTACATCGGATAATGCCAGCCTCACTGAAAATGGCATCATAATAAGCATCCGGACCCGCTAATGATCCTGTATGAGAAGATGCTGCCGCAGCACCCGCTGCTGAACGTCCGGATTTAATTGCCAGGACAGGTGTTGGTTTTTCACCATTGGTCATTTTTTGAACAGCATCAATAAATTCAGCACCTGAACGCATCAGTTCTTCCATATAAATCATCACAACGTCTGTATTGGGATCTTTATGATAATATTTCAGTAAGTCCAATTCATCGACATCCGCTTTATTCCCAATGGATATAAATTTTGAAAAACCAAACCCTCTATGTGCTGCAAAATCGAGCACTGCTGTACATAACGCACCACTTTGCGAAATAAAAGAAATATTCCCTTGATTGGGCATCCGCGCTGAAAAACTGGCATTCATTGAAACTTCCGGCGCAGGATTGATAACTCCCAGACAATTTGGCCCTACCAGGCGAATCCCCGCTTCAGAACAAATTTCAGTGATTCGGTTTTGAATGATGAGTCCTTCCCCACCCACTTCTTTAAAACCAGCTGAAACAATAATAATTCCTTTGACACCTGATTTTGCACAATCTTCAACAGCTTGCAAAGCAGCTTTTGGATGCAGGATGATCATGGCAAGATCAATCTGTTCTGGAATTTCTTTGATTGAAGGGTATGATCTGACTGATAATACAGATTTTGTTTTTGGGTTTACCGGGTATAACGTTCCTTGATAATTCCCACGTAGTATATTTGCAAAAATATCATGTCCAACTTTTCCCTTTGCCTTTGAAGCACCCAAAACTGCGATAGATTTGGGGGAAAAAATGGCTTCTAACTTGTCCATATTTTCTCCTTAATTATTATTATTGTTGATATTCTTAGAAAAGCTCTGAAAATAAATTCCTCATTATTAAATAATGTTGAATCGTTTCTGAACCATGATTACACTGAAGTAGATGAATAAGATGAATTTAAAGTGTCTTTTTTTCATCTTATTCATCTTTTTTAGGGATGCTCAAAAAATAAATTCCCCATTTCAAAATGCTTGACTCATTAATTAAACACCAGGCATATGCGTACCAAACTGTTCATTTACGTTTTTTGAACCATGATTACACTGAAGAAGATGAATAAGATGAAAAAAACACTTTTAATTCATCTTATTCATCTTCTTCAGTGTAATCATGGTTCAAAAACAAAATGAGCAATTATTAAATGAGGAACTTATTTTTTGATTATTCCTTAGTGTAATCATGGTTCAAAAAAAAATGAAGAATTATTAAATGAAGATCTTATTTTTAGAACATTCCTAAACCAGAACAATCATAAATATATTACAGTTTCTTACTTTATTTTTCAAGAACTAATTTATAATTTTAATAATTTTAATAATATTTTAATGTTTCCAACAAAAAAAACGAAAATTAATATTGCATAAAGCGGTATTTTAGGGTTAGATATGATGAAAAAAAATATTATTTCAATTTAGGATAAATCGTAATGAAAGATACAACCCGAAGACAATTTGTTCAGCAGATTGCAACAACACTTGGTGGTATTGCACTGTCAGGGCCATCTGTGTTGTTTGCACAACCCAAACCGATCAAAATAGCAGTGTATGCACCCTCCCATTGTTCATTACCGATTGTGCATGCCTTTTATAACAATCATTATCAAAAGAATGGGGTGAATATTGAAATTGTTTATTGTCGCAGAATGTCCGAAATATTAAAAAAGATTTGTTCAGGTGAAGCCGATTTCGCTCAGCTTATGTCACCCATGATTATTCAAAGGCATACTAACCAAATCATTGAACAACAGACATCTCTGGCAGTGACTCAGGTATTAGGAACCAATGGCGGTGTACTGGGAATATCATCCCAGTCAAAAATAAAAAGAATTCAAGATCTTGTCGGGAAAAGTATTGGTGTCCACAGTCCATTAATGGTTCATTATCTGATTATGCAATTACTTTTAGAAAAATATGGCCTCACACAAAATAATGTTCACATAAAAACAGTGCCCATGCATCAAATTCGACAGGCCCTTGAAAAGGGTCAAATCCAGGGTTTTATTCATCCGGAACCCTTACCGACGCTTTTGGAATCTCAAAAAATATCCAGATCATTACTTTTAACCAGAATGTTTTGGCACAATCATCCATGTTGCATGTTAACATGCAGGAAACGTTTTTTTGATAAGAATCAACAAATGATTGAGGATGTCACACGTGCCACAACAATATCATGCCTTATGCTTGACAATATTGCTATGCGCAAAATACAAATTGATAAAATTTATCAAAAAAATACGCCATTTAATAAAATTCCACTGGCAAGACTTCAGCAAGCCTTTTCGTCTCGTCGAAGTGATTTTTTTCCCTTTCCTTTTTTAAGTGCCGCGTATGTCGTTGTCGAGCAAATGAAAAAATCAAATCTATTACCTAAAACAACGCATGTAAAGGCAACAGCCAGGGATATATTCCAATCTGATTTTGCGATGGGTATTTTCAAGCAGGTTGCATCTTTGGTTCCAGGAACATCTATTCCACCTGGCCTTGAACGTGAAGAATCCTTTAAATTAATATAGCCTGAATCGGAAGAACACTCCAATATAGAAGGAAATATGAGAAAATACTTTCAACTATATACTTCAATTTTGTTATTGACCATATTCTGCACTATCGCAATATCACAATGGCTGTTATCTTCTTATTTTGCTCAGCAATGGATTGATCAGAAACATGTGGAAGCGTTAAAGACCATTCAAAGAATTATAGATGAAAAAATTCGATATGCCCAAAACCTCTGTAATACACTGGTGGAAAATCCTGAAATGATAGAGTCTTTACAGTTCATGAAATTGACTGGCGATGTATCCCTTGTTGAAAACGAAATCAAGTTTGCTATTCAAAATACACACTTTCATGTTGCAATTTATGACATTGATGGCAACACTTTGTATTCAACACAAAAAAAACAAAGCCTTTCTCAAATTTCGGGATGGAAAAAAATTATAAATAATCTGTATAGCGAAAAAAAATATCACTGGGTGAATGAATCATCAGAAATCAGCTTTCACACAATGCGACTTGTTCGAAACCAATGGGATGTTATTGGCGTGATTGATATCTATATTCGTTTAAATCCCGAAATGTTGAAAAATATTGCGAAAAATTTTCAAGTATTTCTTTCTGTCCTTAACTCGGATGGACATATATTGGCATCATGTCATACCATTCAACTGACAAAGCCTTTTCCAAATAGAATAATTCTAAATGGTCGCTCACATCACGTATTTTCAGATATTATCAAAGCTTCGATCCAGGGCATTTACATACTTATTTATATTGATATTGAAAATGCAATGTCTGAAAGACGCCTGCAAGTCTTAATGACACTCATTGTTCTTGTGGTGATTTTAATTATAGCCTTATTGATCAGCCGTTGGTATGCCGGTCGAATGGCATACCCATTAGAACAACTGTCCAAAACAGCACGGCTTATTGCTGATGGCGATTATAGCGTACGCGTTGAATCCATTGAAACACCTATCGTAGAAATTGAAAGTATTCTCAAAGCATTTAATCAAATGATATTTGCAGTTGAAAAAAATATGAAGGCACTGGTTCAAGCACAAAAAGCAGCAGAAGCCGCTTCTAAAGCAAAAAGTGATTTTCTTGCGAACATGAGTCATGAAATCCGAACCCCCATGAATGGCGTACTCGGCATGTTGACTCTTTTAGAAGACACCGATTTGGAAGACAAACAATACGAGTTTGTTAATATTTGCAAAAGCTCTGCTGAATCATTGCTGGTGGTGATTAATGATATCCTCGATTTTTCCAAAATTGAATCTGGGAAGCTGGCATTGGAATCCGTTCAGTTTAGCTTAATAGACACCATTGACCAATTAATCCTCCCTTTACAGATGCGGGCTAAGGATAAACAACTTGATCTAATTGTCAATATTGACCCTGAATTACCATCAAATTTAATTGGCGATTCATTACGTATCCGGCAAATTTTAATCAACCTCATTGGCAATGCAATAAAATTTACCCAAAAAGGGTCAATCGTACTGGAAGTTCGTGTTCAAGAGCAAACTGAAACTGATGTGACTCTTTATTTAAGTGTAACAGATACGGGTATTGGTATTCCACTAGATAAGCAAATCATTCTATTTGAAGCTTTCACTCAAGCGGATTCATCTGTAACCCGAAACTTTGGTGGAACAGGCCTGGGGCTTTCCATTTCTGAAAGGTTGGTCACAATGATGGGTGGGGAGATCGGATTGAATAGTCAATTAAACGAAGGCAGCACATTCTGGTTTACGTTACCCCTTTTAAAAACTGAGAAACAAACATCCTCAAAACCTTCTGAAACGAGCAAATCAGACAAATTGCCGACCACCTTTGCTTTTGACAAACCCTTTCTTTTGGTTGAAGACAACCCGGTCAATCAAAAAGTCGCCGAAATTTTTTTCAAACAAATGAATTGTGAATGTCATATTGTTCAAAATGGTCAAGAAGCCATAGACATTCTCTCAGCCAATGATTATTCGCTTGTGTTTATGGATATCCAAATGCCTGTTATGGATGGCATTGTTGCCACCCGAACAATTCGCGATATGAATTCCACTGTCAGGGATCACAATATTCCAATTATTGCATTGACTGCAAATGCGATGGAAGGAGACAAAGAAACATATCTCAACGCGGGGATGGATGATTATTTATCAAAACCTTTAGTCATTGATGAAGTAAAGAAAGTGTTGAAGAAGTTTTTTATAAATGATAGGTCAAGAAAGCGCTAAAAATAAATCGTTCATTTCGTCATGTTTAAACAATCAAAAAAGGACAATTATTAAATGGGGAACTTATTCTGAAAGCTTTCCTTAAGAAAAAAATATGACCCTCATTTCAAATGTTCCATTGATGAAATCTCAACGATCCTTTTCATTCATTGGCGAACGTTTGTTATGGTATAGTTCTTGCGTTATCTATATTTAAATATATGATCCTCATCCAAATCATTGTTCCATTCCTTTTTTTGACCCTTAATTACAGTGAAGAATATGAATTAAGAAGAAATAAATAGACTTTAAATTAAGTTTTTATTCATCTTCTTCACTGAAATCCAGGTTCAGAAACGAATCAACAATAGTGAGGACTTTATTTTCACAGTACGCCTTATAAAATTAGTGTAATCAAAAAAACAGAGCAAAAAATGATGAACCCATTGAATTCATTGGCTCTTTTATTTACACTCCTATGAGATGATATCATAATCAAGGAAAATAAAATATGCATCATTCTGACACCCTTTTGCAGTTCAAATTAATGAGTAAAGCCTTTGAAGTTATTCAAGAAGGCATCATGATTACTGACAGAAAAATGAAAATAATTTTGGTCAATAAAGGTCTTGAAAAAATAACAGGCTATAACGCATCTGAAATTATGGGTAAAAATCCGCGGGTTATATCTTCTGGATGGCATGATCATTCTTTTTATCAATCCATGTGGAAAAGTGTTCGTCAAACAGGCTTCTGGCAAGGTAAGATTCATGATCGACGAAAGAATGGAGAGATTTATGTTCAGTTTTTATCTATTTATGCAGTGAAAGATGAAAAGGGTAATCTTACAAATTATTTAGGCATTTACAATGATATCACTGACCAGGATGATGCACAAAAAGAAATTTATAAACTCACTCATACAGATAGCCTGACCAATTTACCCAACCGAAAATCACTATTGATCAACCTCTCTGCTGCAATCCAGCTGGCCAAACAAAACCATCTTAAACTGGGATTGTTACAGTTCGATATGGATAATTTCAAAAGAATTAATGATTCAGCTGGATATAAAGTGGGAGATATTTTATTGATGCAGGTTGTTGAAAAAATTAAACCGAAAACTGAAAAAGTGGGTTCAATGGCCCGATTGGAGGCGGATTCTTTTTCCATTGTCTTTGAAAAAATCAACCAGATTGATGATATGGTTTATTTTTCTCAACAAATTCGCCAAATATTTGAAAAACCATTTATCATTGATAACCAAGAATTCTATATGTCAGCCAGTATCGGTATGTGTTTATACCCTGATGATGCCCAAACCGCCGAAGAAATGATTCAATTCGCAGATGTTGCCATGAATCGGGCCAAGGATCTGGGCAAAAATCGTTTTGAATTATATACCCAGGCACAAAGTGAAAGCATTTTGAACAATATTTTAATTGAGAACAATCTCAGAAAAGCACTTCGGGATAATCAATTAAGTATATATTATCAACCTCAAGTGAGTATCGACTCTGGAAAAATTATTGGCTGTGAGGCATTATTAAGATGGTTACAACCTGAAAAGGGCTTTATCCCTCCGGATGAATTTATTCCCATTGCTGAAGAGACCGGGCTGATCGCCAATATTGAAGAATGGGTGCTTAAAGAAACTGCCAGACAGATCAAAATTTGGAAAGATCGCGGTCTAGACATCGTGATGTCTGTCAACATTTCAGATTATCGTTTTAGAACAAAAGATTTTGTCAAAGTAACACAAGATATTATTCTGTCAGAACAGGCAAAATGTGAATGGTTTGAACTTGAATTAACTGAACGAATTGTTATGGATCACAATGAAGTGATAAACAAATTGAACGTCCTCAAACAGCTTGGATTTAAATTGGCTTTGGATGATTTTGGCACAGGATATTCATCATTGGCTTACCTGAAACAATTTAATATTGATACACTTAAAATAGATAAGTCTTTTATTCAGGATATACCGGATGATACACAAAGCCGAGATATTGTCTGCGCTGTCATATCTCTGGCAGAGTCTTTAAATATGGGATCAATTGCTGAAGGTGCTGAAACCAAAGCTCAATTAGACTTCTTGGCAGAACTTAACTGTAATGCTTATCAGGGATACTATTTTAGCAAACCGATTCCAGTGGATGAATTTGAAAAATTTTTGCAATAACTCAGGATCGAGATATGAAAAAATGGATATATTTAATAATTCTTGTTTTCATACATATGAATAACACGTCATTATTTGCAATTAATTTATCCTTTACAACGCAAAACCTTGAACCTTTTAGTTATTTGAGCGATACAGGGCCGGCAGGGCCTTCGGTTGATATCGCCAGAACGATATGCGATGAAATGAATGCAAATTGTATTATAGATTTGTATCCCTGGCGACGCGCATATTATGAGGTTAAACGTTCAAGAGCCAATGGCATTTTTTTTATTGGAAAAAATACAGAACGTGAAAGTTGGCTTGTCTTTTCACCACCAATCGTACAGACAGAATATGGTTTTTTTGTCGATAAGAATAATCCATTGGTTTATACAAATCCCAACGATATTGAGGGGTATATTGTTGGCGTGTTTGGACCATCCAATACCTCCGCATCATTGCATGAAATTCAGATAGATATGACCAATTTCTATATTGATATGGAGGACAATGACGAAGCCGGTTTTCGAAAACTATCTGTCCAGCGAGTCAATGCAGTTTATTCCAATCGTGATGTGGGTTACAGCTTAATCAACAAACTGAGTCTTTCCAATATTCGATATGCGGGGGCGCATTGTAAACTTTTTTATTATTTTGCTTTCAACTCAAATTATACGCCCAATAAATGGATTCAACAATTCAATGATTCCTATAAAAAACTCTACCATTCTGGAATCATTCATCAGATCTTAAAAAAATATCACATGAAACCCGCCCCTTTAAATTGAGAAGTTAATATCAAAAATACATTCTTCATCTTCATTATTATTATTCGCCTGGATCGTCGAATTTTATGTTCGTTGCGGACAAAAATCGAAACCGAACCAATGAGCAAAACTCATGTAGGAGAGAACCTTATGTTCCCCCTCCGGACATTAACCGGAATCAAACCTATATGAAGGGAGCCCATAAAAACAATATTGTAGAAATTGCCTCAGACATATGGTATAAATGAGGGCATAAAAAAGTTTCTTTTGGTATAAAAATCAATAAAAACAAATAAATAATAAATGAGCAAACCATCTTCACTGCGCCCTTTGGTTGCAGACGAATCAGGACAAATATTTGAATTAGAAGGCTACAATGCAGTCGGTTGCTGTGGCCCGGATGATTTCGAAATATTAACAAAAAAAGACACCATTGCCATGCCCTATGGCAGTGAGATGATGTTTTTACCAGATCGATCACCCATCGTTTATAATCCGAAATCAGATGCATATGAAGTTATTGATGAAAATCCTTATGAACCTGGAACAGCTTTGTTTCCGGTTGCAGTTTTTTGTTCTCCTGGATATGTTTTGTCGCACGTGGGGGCCTATTTACCCGATGAAAACATTCAAACATTACCTTTATTTTCATATGGTGCTGCCGGATGGGGACATGATGGCATTCGTGTTGCAGCCATTCAAGTAGATTGTGAACCTCGGCAGGATTTGCGACAAATGCCAGAGTCAAAAATTCGTTCGGGGATAAAACGATTTCAAAAAATCATGCCTGATAATCGTTTAAGAAAACACCTGGAACGTTGCGCATTGGTTTATGGATGTCCAGCAGCCAAGAACTTGTTTATTGGTCGATACGAAGCACCGCTTCCCACATCGAAATCATGTAATGCGAGATGTTTGGGGTGTCTGTCAACATCCAATAATTGTGCCCATCATTGCAGTCAGGAACGTATCACTTTTACACCATCTGCAAAAGAAATATCAGAAATTGCCCTGCACCATATCCAAAAAGTGAAATATTCTGTTGTCAGTTTTGGTCAAGGGTGTGAAGGTGAACCCTTAATGGCATCAGATGTCATTGAGCCGGCCATTAAAAAAATTCGTCAAAAAACAAACACAGGCACCATTAATTTAAACACCAATGCCAGTCGACCGGATTTAATCAAAGGACTGTTTCAAGCAGGGCTGGACAGCATGCGGGTGAGTATTAACTCTTTTCAAAAAGAAGCTTATTTAAGATATTTTCAACCGGTGAATTATCAATTTGAGGATGTGATAAAAAGTATTGAAATTGCTTTATCTCTTGACAAATTTGTTTCACTGAACTATTTGAACTGTCCGGGCGTGACAGATTCTCCAAACGAAATTCAGGCGCTTGAATATTTTTTAAAGCAATATCCCATTCACCTGATTCAATGGCGGAATTTGAATATTGACCCCATGTGGTATTATTCACAATTACCTGATTTGCAAATAGACAAAGCCATCGGCATTGGAAATTTACTGGGCCGATTGGCCCATAATTTCCCGAGTCTCCGGTTCGGTTATTTTAATCCATCAAAAGAAAAACCTGCAAATGCATGAATCTCAAAAACGTTTATTGAATTGGATACAAAGGCCATTAATCATTCGAACCAGGCGCCTAAAAAACCGACTTGTATTTGCACCCATGTCAGGCCTGGGGCACGTCGCTTTTCGTGAATTGCTGTTTGATTATGGACACTATGCGCTGTTATTTTCAGAAATGAGCAGCGCAAAAGCGATTCCTCAAGAAAATAGACATGTCTCACCCGTTTTTCGATGGCGTGACGCCGAACAACATTTACTTGTCTGGCAAATATTGGGTAATTCACCCAATGATATGGCCAAAGCTGCCAGACGCATTGCAAAAGAAGGCTTTTTTGGAGTGGATATCAATTTTGGCTGCTCAGTGACTCGAATCTGTAAACGCGGTATGGGTGCATATTTACTAAAAAAACCGGATCAGGCCATGGATATTGTTAAAGCAGTTCGGGATGCTGTGGATATTCCGCTGTGGGTGAAGTTTCGAACCGGATGGCTTGACACAGACAATCGGTTGAAATTGCCTCCTGATGATTTATCAGACAGAGCGGTTGATTTTGCCTGCATGCTTGAAGAAGCGGGAACAGATGCAATCACGTTTCACCCACGGGTGGCCCCGGATCGACGCACGCGCCCACCCAAATGGGAATACATTACAAAAATTAAGCAAGCAGTCAACATTCCAGTTTTTGGAAATGGAAATGTCTTTGATCATCAGGATTGTTATGATATGTTCGATCAAACATTGTGCGATGGGATCTCACTGGGCAGAATTGCATTGTCCAAACCCTGGTTTTTTGCAGAATTGAATAATATGTTGCATCCTGATGAGAATACCTATAAAAATGCAATTTTTCGATATATTCAATTGCTCGAAAAACACTATAATCCACAGCAAGCACTAAAAAGGTTTTACAAATATTCCAGGTATTATTGTGCCAGTTTTCGTTTTGGAAATACACTCAGGGCGAACATACGAAAAGCCAATTCATTTGATGAAATCAAAAAAACCCTTGAGCACTTTTTTGAAGGCCCTATGCTGTTAAATCAACGTCCTAACGAAAACTTGATTGTTTGAATAAATTGATGAGGTTTTAATATATGAGTACACAAAATTCGTTGATGCAATTAATCCAAAACAATAAACGACTATTTATGATCATTGGAATATGTCTGTTCTTATTGGAAATGGAAATATTTGCGGTCGCCATCCTGAAATCAGGAAATCAGTCCAAAATTGTTGTTATTAATGATCAGAACAATATCATATACGAAGCAAATGGTAGTAATCTAACTGATTTTAACAAATATTATTTTGAAAAAAATTTTGGGCCGCTGGATCAATACGAAGTGAAACTAAAGTCAAAACATGTGCCATTTCCATTCCGAGCATGGTTTACAGCCGCGTTTGGAATTCCAGTGGGCATTGTATTACTGGTGGCGTTTATTTTCAAGGCCATTGCAAATCTGTTTGGTGAAGAGGATAAAAAACGAAAAAAAGAAACAGAAAAGCAGCCGGATGAAACCGCATTTGAAAGTATGCTTCGCCGAATCAGTGAGATCAATATATTTATGATTGGCGCGGTTGTTTTTGTCTGTATTTTGTCATACTGGATCGTTCCCAACTTTATCTCCTATATTGGTGAAGTTGGCGCACAGACTATTCTTCGATTTAAATGGTTTTTTCTAGTGGGTGCAGTTCTTTTATTTGGACTTTTTGTTTGGGTGATCTATTTGCGCTATTTACTGGCCACAAAAACCATTGAAAGCAAAACAGAAATTGAAAAGGAAAAACTCCAATTAACATATCAGGGAGATCATACCAAACAAATAGCCTGGGAATCTTCTGAAAATGTTAAGGAATCGGATGATTCAGAGGCCCCGATTGATGCCAAAATTATTTCAGAAGGCTAAGACATTTAATTTTGATCGTTTACCGCCCATTGCTCAAAGTAAGTTACAATTATCAAATGTTCGGTTCGCTTCTGTGGAGCAACAATGGACGACGGATTGTATTCTTGATATTCCTCAAGCTGTGCAACAAACTTTGGCCAAAATTCCCATGCCAACTCCTCGAAAAAAATCGGTTGTTGGAGTTGCTGTTGGAAGTCGTGGTATTGATCATCTGTCAACAATTGTTGGACAATGCATCAAGTTTCTTCGCTCAAAAGGCTTTTCTCCGATAATTATTCCTGCAATGGGGAGTCATGGAGGCGGCACTGAAAGCGGTCAAACAGAAGTGCTCAATGCATTTGGCATATCAGAAAAGACAATGGGCGTGCCTGTGAATGCATCTATGGAGACTGTTCAAATTGGAGAGATCTCTCCCGATTTTCCGGTTTTTTTTTCCAAAGCTGCTGCAGAAGTAGACCATCTGGTTATTATTAATCGAGTCAAACCACATACCAAATTTCGTGCTTCCATCGAAAGTGGACTCTGCAAAATGTTAAGCATTGGCCTGGGTAAAGCCGAAGGTGCCGGCCTGTACCATCAAAAGGCAGTTACTGATGGTTTTTTTTGGATCGAAACCATTGCCCAAATGATCATTAATGATTATAGTATTTTGTTTGGGTTGGCATTGATTGAAAATCAAAAGGCTCAATTAACTGATTTAGAAGCAATCTCGGGAAAAGATATTGTTGTACGTGAGAAGGAATTGCTTGTGAAATCCAAAAGCGTTATGCCATTGATCCCATTTGATCAAATTGATATATTGATGATTGATGAAATTGGTAAAAATATCAGTGGTATTGGCATGGATTCCAATGTAACTGGACGTCATCGGGATATCGTTGGAAACATATTTGAAAAACCTCATGTCAAGCGCATTTTCGTTAGAAATTTGTCAGAAAAAACCTATGGAAATGCTAATGGCATAGGTCTTGCTGATATTATCCGCACCCAATGTCTTGAAGCGATTGATATGGAAGCCACTTACATGAACGCGCTCACAGCTTTATCACCAGAAAAGGCCATGATTCCAATTTTTTTTGACTCGGATCAACAATGTTTGGCAGCATGCTTGCATACAATAGGAAAGATCAGCGGTTCTTCGGTAAGACTTGTGTGGATAAAAAACACAGGCAGTTTACAGCATTTTCGCGTATCAGAAGGCTTAAAAATTGATATTGAAAGGCACCCCTCAGTCAGTCAAGTATCAGATTGGTTCCCCATATCGTTTGATGCCTGTGGTAATTTAATTGATTATTAATTTTTTTTCGTTTTTTACATTAATGGCTTGACATGATTGCAAAGTTTCGATAGGTTTAGATCAAAATGATTTTGGTCTCTTCCAAGAGTGAATTATAAAAAAATGTTCATCAAATATAATAATTCATTCCCAAAAATAGGATACCACAACATTTACTTTTCAGATATAATCCTAATACTTAAAAAAAGACGATCAACATGTCCAAAATGCAAAAAATAACATAACTACGAACATGGAATACGATTCATTTAAAGAATTTGTATTCCTTTATTCCTTAAAAAACAATTTTAGTCACCATAATACATATTTATTTAAAAACTGTAACCCCTTTGAATTGTTATAACGAACGGGTTTAATTCTAAATTTAGTGCTAAATTATTGGGATTAACCTTTTTATAATAAAATCGAATTTCATTAATAATTTTTTTTACAAAGGAGGAAATATGAAAATTAATATTGAAAAAAACATTGTCGAATTTAGCCCTGAAAGTGCAGATGAAACGAAACAATTGGAATTACTTTGGAAAACAATCGTTGATTGTGCAAGGTTTAATAAGAAAATGGTACCTATGGGGGAATTTGTTCCTAAACATGAAGAAAAAAATATTGCACGTTTTGTTCTTGAAGGTGAGAGTGGAACAAACACCGAAGGTGTTCCAGAGGCATATGCTGATGATGATGGCAAGTGTATTTGTATGACATGTAATAAATATGTTGATTTAAAAAAGGGGGATCGTATTCCACTTTGTTGTGGAAAATTGATGGAAGTGATTGATTGATTTTTATCCCCTGATTGCCCATGGAGGTCTTTAAATGGCAGAATCAAAAGTTGGTTGTTCAGAACCAATAAAAACGACATTGGTAAAGGTGACAAATTCATCAAAACAATTAGAAGATGAAATTTGTATAAACAAAGCAAGAGTTGGTGCAAAAGCGCCTGATTTTGAAGCCAAAGCCTACCATAAAGGTGGCTTCATCACAGTGAAGCTTTCAGATTATGCAGGTAAATGGGTAATGATATGTTTTTATCCAGGTGATTTCACATTCGTTTGACCGACAGAGATATCAGCGGTCGCTGATAAATATGAGGAAATGCAGAAATTGGACACTGAAGTACTTTCAGTCAGTGTTGACAGTGTATTTGTTCATAAAATCTGGGAAGAAGAAGAATTATCAAAAATGGTTGAAGGCGGTATTCCCTTTCCAATGATTTCTGATGGCGGTGGAAAACTGGGGCAGCTTTATGGTGTATATGATGAAGAATCAGGCGTGAACATTCGTGGAAGATTTTTAATTGATCCTGATGGTGTGATTCAGGCAATGGAAGTATTAACACCACCTGTTGGCCGAAACATAAATGAAACAATTCGACAAATTCAGGCATATCAGCATGTACGCAAAACTGGTGGGAAGGAAGTGTGTCCCGCTGAATGGACGCCTGGTAAACCCACATTAAAACCTGGCCCGGATTTAGTTGGCAAGGTTTGGAAAGAATGGAAACCATAGGTCATCACCGATACTATATGGCAACGTGATTACTCAACAATAAGAGACGCTACATTGTAGCGTTTCTTAGGAATTCTCGAAGATTAAGATCCTCATTTAATCATTGTGCATTCTTTTTTTTTAACCATGATTCCATTGAAGAAGATAATAAATCATTTTAAATTCATCAGCTAAAAAAGAATGATCAACGAAACCTTATCAATGGGGACATTATTTTCAGAGCTTTCCTTAATCAATTGACAAGTAAAGGATCTAATTTGTCAATCCTGTTTAAATTAGGATTATACTTGTCGTAAAGAAAAGGTTGAAAAAGCAATATTTGACAAAGAATTCGAATCTATTTAACCTTATGATTTGCTTTCATCATTCTAACTCAAACATGCCAATAATCTAATTTTTCATTTATACTTACTTAAACATATTCTTCACATTATTTGTGAAGACAAAACCACAACGTTGGTAGAGTGACATTATGAACATAGTAGAATTAAAAGACAAAAGCATTAATGATTTAAACCAGATGGCAAAAGATCTCAGTTTAGAAGGTGCCGCTGGTTTACGAAAACAGGAACTTATTTTTTCAATCCTTCAGGCACAAATTGAAAAAAATGGCCAGATCTATGGTGAAGGCACTTTGGAAATTTTACCTGATGGATTTGGTTTTTTGAGAGCACCGGACTGCAATTATCTTCCGGGACCGGATGATATTTATGTCTCACCATCTCAAATTCGTCGTTTTAACCTTAAAACCGGCGATACTGTTTCTGGTCAAATTCGACAGCCCAAAGAGTCGGAGCGATATTTCGCCTTACTCAAAGTTGAGGCAGTCAATTATGAAGATCCCGAAAAGTCTCGAGATAAAATACTCTTTGACAACTTGACCCCTCTTTATCCAACAGTAAAAATGAATTTAGAGCGAGGTGAAGATAATTATTCCATGCGTGTGATGGATTTACTCACACCCATTGGCTTTGGCCAGCGTGGTTTGATTGTATCTCCGCCCAGGACTGGAAAGACCATGTTGCTTCAGAATATTGCCAACAGTATCAATGCCAACCACAAGGAAGTCAATCTCATTGTATTGTTAATTGATGAGCGGCCCGAAGAAGTGACGGATATGCAGCGGTCTGTTGATGCAGAGGTGATCAGTTCCACTTTTGATGAACCAGCCCAGCGCCATGTTCAGGTTGCCGAAATGGTGATCGAAAAAGCAAAGCGTCTGGTGGAACATCGCAAGGATGTTGTTATCCTGCTAGACAGTATCACGCGACTGGCACGTGCATACAATACTGTTGTACCGCCCAGTGGAAAAATTTTGTCTGGTGGCGTCGACTCCAATGCATTACATCGACCGAAACGTTTTTTTGGTGCTGCGCGTAATATTGAAGAACATGGCAGCCTGACCATCATTGCAACAGCTTTGGTTGAGACAGGTAGCCGTATGGATGAAGTTATTTTTGAAGAGTTCAAAGGCACGGGCAATATGGAAATCCACCTGGATAGGCGCCTTTCTGATAAACGTACTTTTCCAGCTATGGATATCAATAAATCCGGTACACGACGTGAAGAATTGTTGCTGGATGATGCCGTGCTTCAACGCGTTTGGATTTTAAGAAAAATTCTTGCCCCCATGAATCCAGTCGATAGCATGGAATTTCTGCTTGAAAAAATGACAGGAACAGAAAATAATCAGGTTTTTCTTGATTCAATGAATTCTTGATGATATATGATTTTATTTTTACGCATGAATCGCTTTCGAACAACATGACTATATTTATGCATTGAAAGCGGGACCTCTGAAATCATATAATAAATAAGATCCGATCACCAGTAATTCTTCGTTTGTTACACATACGATTAGATAATATTGTTTTTTTGATACGATTATCTTCAAACATTCAAGATTTTTAATTTTGATCGGATATATGGAACGATAGGAGTCTAACAATGAAAAAAGGAATTCATCCTGATTATCAACAAACAACCATAAAGTGTGCGTGTGGTAATGAGATTGTAACAGGTTCGACCAAAAAAGATATCAAAACTGAAATATGCTCGAATTGTCATCCATTTTTTACCGGAAAACAAAAATTGGTCGATACGGCCGGACGAATTGAACGATTTAAACAAAAGTATGCAAAGTTTAATTCAACAAAACAACCTGCTTAATTTATTATTATGTTTGATCGTTTAAAAGGGGTAGAGAGTCGTTTTGTTGAAATTGAGCATCTACTCAGTCAACCTGACATCATTCAGGATCAGGAAAAATTTCAAAAGATAGCACGTGAACATTCAGAATTGTCTAAAATCGTTCATGCCTATCGAAATCACAAATCAATTGTCAGCCAAATGGAGGATGCCAAAGAGTTGATGAGAGATTCTGATCCGGATATGAAAGAACTTGCTCGAAATGAACTAACAGAACTGACTGAATCAAAAGATAGTCTTGAAAAGGACTTGAAATTTCTATTGATTCCAAAAGACCCCAATGATGGTAAAAATGTATTGATCGAAATTCGTGCCGGTACAGGTGGTGAAGAAGCTGCGCTGTTTGCTGCTGATTTATTTCGTATGTATAGTCGGTATGCAGAGCATCAGGCATGGAAAGTCGAAGTCATGAGTGAGCATTTGACTGGTGTTGGCGGATTTAAAGAAGTTGTCGCCATGATTTCCGGCGAAGATGCTTATCGGTTGCTCAAGTATGAAAGTGGCACTCATCGGGTTCAGCGAGTCCCGACAACTGAAAGCCAGGGACGTATTCATACCTCAGCGGTTACAGTGGCTGTTTTGCCTGAAGCTGAAGATGTTGACATTCAAATAGATCCAAATGAACTAAAAATTGATGTTTATCGATCTACCGGCCCTGGCGGACAAAGTGTCAATACAACCGACTCTGCTGTTCGAATTACGCATGTTCCATCAGGTCTGGTGGTCACCTGTCAGGATGAAAAGTCTCAGCACAAAAATAAGGCAAAAGCCTTGAAAGTGCTTCGTGCAAGACTTCTTGATGCTAAAAATCGCGAACAACATGATAAACGATCTGAGGAACGTAAGAATCAGGTTGGAAGCGGCGATCGCAGCGAGCGGATACGTACGTATAATTTTCCACAAGGGCGTGTCACAGATCATCGGATCGGACTCACATTGTATAAACTCGAGAATATTCTGGCAGGAGATATCCAAGAAATTGTGGATCAGTTGATCACCTTTTATCAGACACAGGCGTTGCAAGATATTGATGAAATCCGAACCGTGGACAATTAAATCTGTCCTTCGTTGGACACAGACATATTTTAAAGAAAAGTTTGTAGAAAGTCCCAGACTGTCAGCAGAAATTCTTTTGGCATATACACTGGGGCTTGAACGAATTGACCTGTACGTTCAATTTGATCGTCCTCTCGAAAAACAAGAACTTGCTGAATTCAAAGCCAGGCTAATCAGACGATCTCAACATGAGCCAGTGGCATATATTACCCAATCAAAATCATTCTGGAAACACAATTTTTTTGTTTCACCTCATGTATTAATCCCGCGTCCGGAAACTGAATTATTATTGGAAACTGCCATTGAGAAGATTCAGTACAGAAAAAATAGTTTACGAATCATTGAAATGGGGGTTGGATCAGGCGCAGTGATTATATCATTGGCCAAAGAATTTCCTATACACACTTATGTCGGCACCGATTATTCTTTTCCAGCAATTCAAATCGCACAACAAAATGCGAAACAGATCTTGGACCATACGCCTCTGATTCAGTTTGTTGTTTCTGATTGGTTTGAATCTCTTACAACACACGCCCCCTTTGATTTGATAATTTCTAACCCCCCTTACATTGCTTCGGATATTTTAGGCTCGCTTCAACCGGAAATTTCACGTTTTGAGCCGCTGATCGCATTGGATGGTGGCGAAAATGGATGTCAGCATATTCAAGCACTTCTTCAAAAGGCGCCAGCTTATCTGAACTCAGAGGGTATATTACTTTTAGAAATTGGGTTTGATCAGCGAGTTGCAGTTGAAAAATATGTTGCTAAAAGTGATTTTTTTGAACAGGTGAAAATTCTTAAAGATTATGCCGGTCAAGATCGAATTGCGTGCATATCAGGTGCTAAAAAATGAAAAATTTTTCAAAAAAATATGCGCCACAGGTGGCGACGATTTATCAACAAATGGATGAATCCTATCGTCAATCCGCTGATGCATATGATTTTGTTTGTAATGGGTGCGAAGACAATTGCTGCAACACCCATTTTTTTCACCATACGCACATTGAATTTGGCTATCTTATTGAAGGAGTAAACCAGTTGCCTGGCGATCAACTTTCCAAAATTCTTGAAAATGCGCATCAGGTTTGTGAAAAAGCCCAGAAGTTGGTGGCATCCAACCAGCGTGTCTGGCTATTGTGTCCACTAAATGAGCTTGGCAAATGCCTTGTTTATCAACATCGCCCCATGATTTGTCGCCTTCATGGCATTGCTCATGAATTGAAATTTCCAGGAAAACCTGTTCAATATACCCCAGGATGTGATGCATTTTCTCAACATTTCAAAATATTAAAATTAGAGAATTATTATACACTGGATCGAACACCACATTATACACGTATGGCACGATTGGAGCAGCAATTTATTGCAGAATATCAAATAAAAACGCGATTGAAAAAAACAATCGCTGAAATGCTGATTTTGCCCTGGCAGAATAATGATTCAGTTTTTTCTACATGCTTTCAGGCGCACTTACCCCGAGAAGTGTCAACCCATTCCGAATAACAGTTTGGACTGCTTTTACTAAATAAATCCGTGCATGGGTCAAGGCTTGATCATCAGACAATACTCTGTTTTGATTATAATAAGTATGAAATAACGATGCCAGTTGGGTCAAATAATATGCGACTCGGTGAGGTTCGAGACGAAGTGCACTTGTCGAAATAATCTCCGGGAACTCTGTCAATAATTTGATCAGGCGTAAATCATCTGTTTTATTGAGTGCTTTTAATGTCTCACTGATATCATCCATATGTTCCAGTGATGCTTTGTTCAAAATACTTGAGATTCTTGCATGAACGTATTGAACATAATATACAGGATTGTCGTTGGATTGTTTTTTTGCGAGTTCGAGATCAAAATCAAGTGGGCTGTCATGATCTCGCATTAGAAATAAAAATCGACAGGCATCCGGCCCGACCTCATCGACCACATCTTTTAAAGTAACAAACTTGCCTGCACGTGTTGACATGGCAACAGGTTCACCATTTCGAAGCAAATTGACCAATTGCACCAAAATAACATCAAATTGATCTCTTTTTTTCCCAAATGATTCAATGGCGGCAGACAAACGTTCAATATATCCATGATGATCTGCGCCCCAAACTTCAATCAAACGATGAAACCCTCGATCAAATTTATCTTTGTGATATGCGATATCTGAAGCAAAATATGTATTTTGTCCATTTTTTCGACAAACCACCCGATCTTTTTCATCACCCCAGGCTTCTGTTCGAAACCATACAGCCCCATCTTTATCATACGTCAGATTTTTTTCACGTGCCCACTGAAATGTATTCTCGATTTTACCACTATCATAAAGACTTTGTTCGCTGAACCAGTTGTTAAAGGTAACACGAAAATCGGTTAAATCAGACTTGATACCTTCAAGAATTTGACTTGAAGCCTTTTTTGCACAGATGGAAATGGCATCATCAGCGTTCAGGTTTTCTAAAGTGTCTATTTCTTGCTGAGCCAGATCACGAATATAATCACCTTGATAGCAATCGTCAGGGTAGTCAGTTGTCTGTCCCATCAATTCGCAATATCTCAAATAGACTGAGCGTCCCAGAGTATGAATTTGTCGTCCCGAATCATTAATATAATATTCTCTTTGAACATCGTAACCACTAAAAGAAAGAATGCTGGCAATGGTGTCTCCAACAGCTGCACCACGACCATGGCCAATATGCAAGGGGCCGGTCGGGTTTGCAGAAACAAATTCAACCAATACAGATTTATTGTTTCCCTGGTTGGAACTGCCATAACTGTTGCCTTGCGCGTGAATATCTTTGAGCTTATAAATCCAGGCATCTGATGTCAGGTAAAAATTAATAAAACCCGGTCCGGCAATTTCTGTTTTTGCAATCAGATGACTCGCATCATCAATATTGTCCACAAGAATCCTGGCAATTTTTGCAGGTGCCATTTTTTGTATTGACGCTGAAACCAATGCAACATTGGTTGAAAAATCACCATGTGACTCCTGACGCGGTTTTTCAATTACAGCTTGGGATGCATAGGGCGCTTTTAGAACACCTTTTTCGACTGCTTTATTGAAAGCTGATAGCATTATTTTTTCAAGTTGTTTTTTCATGTCTCTTTCAATTTATCCTTTTGGTTTATGTTTCTATGACGTGATCAAATAATAATATCACTATTTAAGGAAGGCTCGGAACATAAGTTCCTCATTATTCAATATTTGTTGATTCGTTTCTGAACCATAAGTAAGCGATCATCAGTTTTCGGGTAGATAAAATTATAGCCTTTCGGGCTATGTTCAACCACCTGGTATTGAATTCTTCAGTAGGTTGTAGCAGCCAGAACCTTCTAGCTGCTACAAGAATTTTAATCACTCAACCGCAGATTAAGTTCATCAAGGACTTTTTGTGCTGCCACTGGAATCACAGTCCCCGGGCCAAAAATTGCGCTTGCGCCATTTTGTAACAGAAAATCATAATCTGCCGCTGGAATAACACCGCCGACAACAATCATTATATCTGGCCTTCCTAGTTTTTCGAGTTCATCAACGAGCTGTGGCAATAAAGTTTTATGCCCACCTGCTAAGGAGCTGAAACCCACAATATGAACATCGTTTTCGACAGCTTGAAGCGCTGTTTCTTCAGGCGTTTGAAATAAGGGCCCAATGTCAACATCAAAGCCTAAATCAGCAAAAGCGGTTGAAATCACCTTTGCCCCTCGATCATGACCATCCTGACCCATTTTTGCGACCAGTATTCTTGGCCGACGCCCTTCCTTTTCTTCAAACGCACGTGTCATTTGAAGCATTTTTTGAATATGACTATTTTCGGAAAACTCCGCACTGTAAATGCCAGAAATTGCCCGAATGGTTGCTTTATGTCGACCATAAACTTTTTCCATGGCTTCAGATATCTCTCCTAAGGTAGCGCGTGCTCGGGCAGCATCAACGCATAATTCCAATAAATTGCCTTTACCATTTTCTGCATGTTCAGTAATTGCATTCAGGGTTTGTTTGACTTTGGTGTCATCCCGATCTCGTTTGAGTTGGGCCAATCGTTCCAGTTGATTGTTACGCACTGCTGTATTGTCAACTTCAAGGGTTTCAATGGGATCTTCCCGATTAAGACAGTATGTATTCACTCCAACAATACGCTCCTTGCCAGAATCAATATTGGCTTGTCGTCGGGCCGCAGCTTCCTCAATACGCATTTTGGGAAGGCCAGTTTCGATAGCTTTGGCCATTCCGCCCAAATCTTCAACTTCTTGAATATGTGACCAGGCGCGTTTGATAATGGCATCAGTCAGCGCTTCAAGATAATACGATCCAGCCCAGGGATCAACCGGCCGAAGAATATTTATTTCCTCCTGAAGGAACAACTGAGTGTTCCTGGAAATTCGTGCAGAAAAATCGGTGGGCAGTGCAATGGCTTCATCCAAAGAATTGGTGTGCATGGATTGTGTATGCCCCAAAGCTGCGGCCATAGCCTCGATACAGGTGCGGGCAACATTGTTGAAAGGATCACCTTCAGTGAGGCTCCATCCTGATGTTTGACAATGTGTTCTGAGGGCCATGGATTTTGGATTCTTGGGATTGAATTGTTTAATCATCTTTGCCCATAGTACCCTTGCAGCGCGCATTTTAGCAATTTCCATGAAATAATTCATTCCAATTCCCCAGAAAAATGACAACCGAGGAGCAAAGGAGTCAATATCCATTCCTGCATCAATACCAGCGCGTACATACTGAAGCCCATCTGCCAAGGTGTAAGCCAGTTCGATATCTGATGTGGCCCCTGCTTCTTCCATATGATAACCGGAAATACTGATACTGTTGAATTTTTTCATATTTTGAGAGGTATGGCTGAAAATATCTGAAATGATCCGCATGGAAGGTTCAGGTGGATAAATATAGGTGTTGCGAACCATGTATTCTTTGAGGATATCATTTTGAATTGTGCCGGTCAGTTGTTCTTGAGACACTCCCTGTTCCTCTGCTGAAACAATATAAAAGGCCATGACCGGTAAAACCGCTCCATTCATGGTCATGGATACCGACATTTTATCCAAAGGAATGCCATCAAACAAAATTTTAGCATCCAAAATAGAGTCAACTGCAACGCCGGCTTTGCCAACATCGCCAACAACGCGTGGGTGATCAGAATCATAACCTCGATGCGTTGCTAAATCGAACGCAATGGAAAGACCACGCTGCCCAGCAGCCAGATTTCTTCGGTAAAATGCATTGCTTTCTTCGGCTGTTGAAAAACCTGCATATTGACGAACTGTCCAGGGGCGTTGCACAAACATGGTCGCATAAGGGCCTCTCAAAAAAGGCGGTATTCCTGCGGCATAATGTATATGTTCAATATTTTCAATATCCTCTGATGTATATAAAGGTTTAACATCAATTTGTTCCATGGTTCGCCAAACCATGTTATCAATGGTGCCGCATCCTTCAGATTCAGCAGATTCGTTCCAATCATCAATGGTGGTTGTTGATTCAGGTATTGAAAAATCCATTGTCGTAAAATCAGGCATTGTCATGATTTCACCCCCATTTGTTGTTGAAGATTATCTAAAAATGACAGAGCATTTGATTTCAGATGAATAAAATCATCCACACCGGCATCCTTGAAATCTTGAATATGGTCTTTTGGAAAACCAGCAACAATTACAATGTTATCATTGGATATGCCCTTGACCTGTCTGGCCAGTTCTGGAACCAGTTCAGGATACGTATCATCAGTTGAGCAGATCACGACAACTCGTGCATTGGATGACTTAAATGCTGCAATGGCATCATCAACAGTAGAAAAGCCTGTGTTCTCTAAAACATCAAACGCAGCAATCTGGAAAAAACTGGTAGAAAAATCGGCACGTGCTTTGTGTTGAGGAATGGGGCCCATATTGGCCAGAAAAATGGAAGGCGTTTGACCGGTTTTAAGGGCATATTCCTTCATGCGAAATCTTAATTGTTCAAAAGGTTCAGCCAGCCGATGTAAATGCAAGGGTTGTATGTGTAAAGGTTCAGATGAATCGCGTGTAGCCAAAGTGATTTCTGCAAGCGATGCGCCCTTTGATGCAGCTTGAATTGCATATTCAAACCAACCTGAAACCGGTTGTTGGCATTTTGTTTGGAGTGTTTCCAAAGCAGTGGTTAATTCCTCTGAATGACGTCCTTGTTTGAATTGCCCCACCTTTATTGCGCGAGATTTGGCCACAGCTTTCATATCTAGAGCATTGACTTGTGGTGACTTTTCAGTGAGGTTGGGATATTTATTGGTTCCGACAAAAACTGTTTTTCGTGATGCCATATTTTTGAGTCGTTCATCCGCCTTTGCTTTTAAATGGGCTTGAACCTGCTTTTTTTCCAATGATACCTGCATCCCCCCATTTTTTTCAATTTGTTGAAATTGATCCCAAATTTTTTGAGCCAGCTGTGCTGTCAGATCCTCTACATACCACGATCCCCCTGCTGGATCGACAGGATATTTAAAATGACTTTCATCACGTAATACAATTTGAACATTGCGGGCAATTCGTCGTGAAAAAGCGGTGGGTAATCCCAACAGGGCATCAAATGGCTCTACGTGAAGGCTATCACATCCTCCGCTGATTGCTGAAAACGCTTCTGTTGTGACACGAAGCATATTGACATATGGGTCGGTTTTGGTTTTGTTATATGATGACGTTCGTGCGTGAATACACATTTTTCGAGATGTTTCATTGCCGCCAAATGCGCTAACAATTTTTTCCCATACCAATCGTGCGGCTCTCAACCTGGCGATTTCCATAAAAAAATCACTGCCAATGGCACATTGAAAGATCATTGACTGACAGATATCATCAATCAACAGCCCTCGATTCAACATGGCTTTAATATATTCCACTGCAGTGGCAGCCATATAAGCGGTTTCGCACACTGCTGTCCCCCCGCTATTATGATAGGGTATTCCGGAAACACTGATTGTTTTCAAGTGTGGTGTATTCTGGTGAGCCCAGCGAGTGAGTTCAGCCATTTCATCATAAATGATCGACAATGATGTTGTGAGAGAACCGGTTTTAGCCAACATGGCCAAAGGATCGATACCGATCCAACCTGAAATATGGGATAGTTGAAATGATTCTGCTTTCGCATGAGCCATCAACATAGCGGTAATAGCGATTCCTGAGTCTCCACCCTGAATGAAAAGAGGAACTTGATCGATTGAAATATCTTTGAGCGCCATTTCCCAATCAGCAATTGTTGTAACAGAAAGGCCTCCTTCACCAACGCCTTCGGCAGAGACCTGATCAGGATCTTTTACATTTTGGGTTGCCCGGTCCAGCGGTATATTGATAGCGGTTTGTCCGCGTTTCAAATCATTTTTGAGCGCTTCATTAAAAACAAAAGGATCAGGATAAGCCAATTCTTGTGCCACGTGCCACGATCTACATATGGCGCCAGTTGGAGAGATACCACGCACATATGGTGAAAAGCCGGGAAAGGCATTTTTATGCGGTAATTTATCCAAATCTTTTTGGAAATACATGGGTAAGATGTCAATACCCTCAATTGTTTTTTTGATCAGCTTTTGAAATGGTGCGCCTTTGAGTTGCTTTTCAACACTTTCACACCAATTTTCATATGTATGCGGTTGAAAATCATCAGTTAAAAGTAGTTCTTTCTGCATATTTCCTCCAACAGGGTTGCTCAAGTTGAACGTTCACAAAGTTCCACCAAAACCCCCTGGGTTGCTTTTGGGTGTAAAAAGGCTATCTTTGCACCACCAGCGCCCATGCGGGGTTTTTCATCAATGAGACGAATCCCTTTTTCTTTGAGTTCTTCAAGTGCAGCTTCAAGATTGTCCACACGAAAAGCGACATGCTGAATTCCCTGACCTTTCTTGTCAATGAATTTTGCCACAGGACCATCCGGAGATGTGGATTCCAAAAGCTCCACCTCACTTTCTCCTACCGGAAAAAAGGCAGTGGTTACTTTTTGTGCCTCTACAGTTTCCGAGCCCTCAAATTTTAAGCCTAAAACATCTGTCCAAAAGCTTTTGCCTTCAACAATGCTGTTGACTGCAATCCCTAAGTGATCTATTTTTAGTATATTCACGAAAACCTCCTCATTGTATTATCAAGAAACAACTTGCGCATTATTAATACGTTCTGTTTCTGGATTGTTGATTTCAGAATTTGTGGCCTGTTTAAAATTACGAATGGCTTTTCCGATACCTGAACCAATTTCAGGTAGTTTACCAGCTCCAAATACCACCAAGACGATGACCAAAATAATTACCAGTTCTGGTATTCCTATTCCAAACACGTTATACCCCCTTCTTAATAAATAAAATATATATTGTTTTTTTCTTTTGGACGCATTTCCAAATCGCACATTTGTCATTACCAAAGCGCATGAACGTCCGATTGATGAATTGAAAATGCGATAAAATTAAATGAAGATCAAAAACAATGCAAGAGGTTTCTTTGTTTGATGTGAATTTTTTTATTCATATTGTGTGTGTATTAATATTTGTTGATTCGTTTCTGAACCATGATTCCACTGAATAAGATGAAATAAAGACACTTTAAATTCATCTTATTCATCTTCTTCAGTGTAATCATGGTTCAAAAAACTGAATGAACATTTATTTAATGGGGAACTTATTTTTAGAACGTTCCTTAGGATTGCTCGGAAAATAAGTTAAGTTCCTCATTTTTCAATATTTGTTGATTCGTTTCTGAACCATGATTACACTGAAGAAGATGAATAAGATGAAATAA